>Ga0194058_10000449_pt1 | contig 19840 bp, 21 predicted proteins | sample SepL4417m_MetaG_FD_155490 | JGI IMG/M metagenome (GOLD analysis project Ga0194058, IMG submission 155490) | Anoxic zone freshwater microbial communities from boreal shield lake in IISD Experimental Lakes Area, Ontario, Canada - Sep2016-L442-17m | ecosystem: Environmental > Aquatic > Freshwater... | reverse complement strand
AACCTGCTCCCCAGGCTCGATGAGCTCGGGCAACACTTCTGCAGGCTCGCAGGCGACACGACGATCAGCGATGGCGGGCAGCCTGGAGAACGCCCCTCCCCGCTCGGCATCGTTGATAGGGTGGCCGTTGGCGGAATCCTCTATCGGGAGATGCCGTTCGCGATCTTCGAGGTCCCCTACCTCGGCGGCAACGGAATCCTCGGAAGCCCAGTCTTCCAGAACGGGCGCGTGGAGATTGATTATCCAAGGAAGAGGGTCTCGCTCTGGTAAACAGCCCAGCTCACCGAAAAAGAAGAGGGGCAAAACGAAGAAGCCTGGGAAGGCGCCTCCTATCCCGTGCGTACGGTGCCCGTGTGGAAAATGGCTGATGGAGGCGTCCTGACAACAAAGCCAAAGGGCCGGGCTTGGCGGGCACCGCAAATCACTCCACATCGCACCGCAGGCCATCAGGCACCCTACCCGCCGAGGCGGGATTTCGCATCGGATTCCAGCCATTTCCAAAGGGATGCGAGGGCCGATGCGGCAGCGGATTTTGCGGAGGCGAGCTCGCTGGGAGAAAACGGTTTCCCCCCCGGTGGCTTCCTGGCGACGAACATGTAGTATTTGATTTTCGGCTCGGTCCCCGACGGCCGGACGGCGATCCGGCAGCCATCCTCGAGCGTGATCATGAGCATCGCCTCGGCGGGGATCCTGTCGCCTTCGACGTCGCAGATGACATCCTTTGCAAAGTTCAGGATCGAGACGACCTTCGTGCCGTTCACCTCGCCCAGCGGGCGGGAGGTATAGGATTCCACGAGCTTCTCGATTTGGGCTGCCCCGGCGGCCCCGTCCATCGTGAGCGATTCCCCGCGTTCGAGATAGACTCCGTATTCGGAAAAAATCCTGTCGAGGAGCCCGGGCAGCGTGAGCCCTTGAAATTTTGCGTAGGCGGCGACCTCCGCGATGAGCACGGCGGCGCTGTTGCCATCCTTGTCGCGGACGAAATCCGAGGCGCTATACCCGTAGCTTTCCTCTCCGCCAAAGAGGTAGAGCGTCGAGAACTCAAGCCGGAGGTCGCGGGTCTTCGACTCGGGAAGCTCGGCATAGTTTTTCCGCAGGCCAGCCGGGATCGCCGCCTCGTATTTTCCAAGCTTTTCTCCGATATACTTGAACCCGGTAAGGGTCTCGACGCAGCGGATGCCGAACTTGTCGGCGATCGCCTTCTGGAGGTCGGTCGTGACAAACGTCTTGATGATCGCTGCATTCTTCTTGTTCTCGCCGTTGAGGATGCCGAACTCGAAATGGCGGCTGATCCGGTACCATGCGAGGATCGATCCGATCTGGTTGCCGGTGAGGAGCTGCATCTCCCCCGAAGCAGAGCGGGCTGCGATCCCCATGCGGTCGTCATCCGGATCGGTCGCGATGACCAGGTCGGCGCCGGTTGCATCCGCCTGCGCGATGGCCATGCTGAGGGCCTCGGCATTTTCCGGGTTGGGAGATTTGACGGTCGGGAACCTCCCGTCTGGGATCTCCTGTTCGGCGACGCCCTCGCATTGGAAGCCCAGGCGCTTGAGCATCGGCTTGATGATCACTCCGCCGACCCCGTGCAGCGGGGTGTAGACGATCTTGAGCGAGCTCTCCCGGCGGATGACATCCAGATCCAAAGGCAGGCTCGCAAGCCGGGACATGTAGGCCTCGTCAATTTCGGCGCCCATCGGGATGACTCGCCCCGGGCTGGCAGACGGGGGGTATGCCTCGGATTGGATCGCGTTGACCCGGCTGATGATCGCGCTCGCATGCGGCTCGACAACCTGGCACCCGTCCTCAAAATAGACTTTGTAGCCGTTGTATTGCGGGGGGTTGTGGCTGGCGGTCAGGTTGATCCCTGCCTGGGCCTTGACGTGGCGGACGGCGAACGAGAGCTCCGGCGTCGAGCGCGGCCCCTCGAACAGGTAGGCGTCGCAGCCGTGGTCGGTGATGACCTTGGCGGCGAGCTCGGCAAACTCGCGGGAGAAAAATCGCGTGTCATGGCAGATGCAGATCGCCGGATGTCCGGACCTCCCGCTTTTGTGAAAATGTTCGCGGACATAGCCGACCAGCCCCTGGGTTGCGCGGCTGATGCTGTAGGTGTTCATCGCGTTCGTTCCGACACAGGGAAACTCCGGACGCCCGAGCGGCTGTGGCAACCCCTGCTCGGATTCCGTGACTGCGGCCCCGATCGTCTTGCCCCTGAGCCCGCCTGTGCCAAACGCGAGGGTGCGGAAAAACCTATTGTCGAGCTCCTTCCAATTTTCTGCCGCCACGAGCTCGGCGATCGACGATTCATAAACTGGCGACGTGCTGCCCGAGAGGAGGGCGAGGATGTTTTCAGCGGAAGAGGCGAGAATCTTGCCGTCTTGGGCAGCCTGCCGGGTGGATTTGATGAGCTCGTTCATGGAGGGCCAAGAGCCTAGCAAATCCCGGCCAGGCTGCCAACTGACTTCTCGTTCACGACAGCAGGTGCGGGTGCATGACGGGAAAGTTACCACCATGGGCTGAAAGGTAGGATCAGACCTCCGGGCTGACCTCCTGCGGCGGGCCGGGGACGTCCCGCCCTACCTCGGTAACTTTCGCGTCATGCACCCCGCAGGTGATCCGGGTGGTCAGCCAGCAGATAAGGGCTGCCCCCAGCAGGGCCCCCGCAAACGCGGCGACGCTTCCCGCCATCCCAATCACCGGCCGACGGCGAGCCGCTCGGCAAGCTTCAGAGGGAGGCCGACATCCACAATCGCCTTCTGCGCGGCCTCGATGTCGTATTCGATCCGGCTCAGGGCGACCTCGTTCGCCGCCGTGTCATAGATGCAATACGACGCCCGCCAGTCCCCGTCGCGAGGCTGGCCGACGCTCCCCGCGTTGATCAAAAACTTTTTCCCCGGCTGGATCTGGAGGTTCTGGTCCAGCGGGATGGTGCGGACGCTGCCGTCGCGGACGTAGGCTTTCGGGGCATGGGTATGCCCGATGAAGCAGACCGATGTATGCTGGTAGCTGAAGCTTGCTGCGGCGTCGAGCTGGTTGAAGACATACCCCCATTTGTGCGGGGTATCGAGCGTCGCGTGGACGATCGTGAAATCGCGCACCTGGCGCTGCAGCCGGAGCGCCCGCAGCCACTCCTTATCCGCGTCAGGGAGCTGGTCGCGCGTCCAGTTCATCGCCTCTTCCGCGAGGGCATTGAACCCCTCTTGGATGCCGATCATCGAAGCCTGCTCATCGTGGTTCCCCTTCACCACCGGGCAGTCGAGGCTGCGCACGATATCGAGGCATTCCCGGGGAAACGCGTTGTAGCCGACGACGTCGCCCATGCAGACGTAGTGCGTGCATTTCTGCTCCTGGGCATCCGCCAGAACTGCCTGAAGCGCGTGAAGATTGGCATGAATGTCGCCGAAAATAGCAATTCGCATGGAGTGTGTGTCTTATCCCGCTGGTTGCGAGATCAGGGCAAGGCTAACCGCTCTGAGGCGGGAAGATCCAGTTTCTTTTCCATTTCGTGGAGGAGATTGATGAGCGTGGGCAGGCGCTGCTTCTCGCCCTGCAGGTAGAGGGCCTTCAAAAAGTCGTACGCCTCGCGCTCGCGCCCCGGGCAGTTCGCCATCTCGTAGCCGGCAAACCTCCGGCAATATGCCGGGGCGTCCGGCAGCTCGGACGGGCGCAAAAATGCCGCTGCCGCACCGGAGTGATCCTCGAGCTTGTCGCGCAGAAGAACCCCGAGCTGAAGGTAAAGCTGGTAGCGGTCCGGGTTGTTCCGAATCCCGCGCTCCAGAAAATCTTTTCCCAGGTTGAAATACTGCCGCTGGGCGCGGATCCGGAGCGCCTCGCTCGGCTGCTTGGGATCCTGCATCGCCGCGACGCTGGCGTTCCACGCCATGTGCCAGGCCGCCATGTCCCAGTAGAGGAGCGATCGCGGCTGGAGCGTCGTCACCGTGCTAAAGAGCCCGGCCATCCGCCCCCACTCGGTGTTCTCCCAGGCCGTATGCGCCTCGATCCAAAGAAACGCGGCAAGCGGAGACCGAAACCCGCTCAGCGCCGCCAGAAATCCCATCTGCCCGATCTGCTCGCGGAGGTCGAGGTCGAGCGCGGTCGAGCGGAAGTGCGCCGCCTTCGCCTCGGCGGAGATCCGCTCCTGAAACGGGAGAACTGCCGCCCCGAATGCCGCCAGCAGCGCCGCCGCCACGATCCGCCGCCAAATCATAGCTCGCGCCCCGCAAACACCATCGCGGCCAGAGAAAAATACACCGCCACATAAAGGCCTCCGAGCGCCACGATCTGCAGGAACAGCCCGGCCGGCACCGCGACGCCCGCAATCACATCATCCACAAAATTGAATGCCTGGAGGTCCGGAAAAACCAGCGCGACGGCCGCCGCGAGCCCGCGCGCCCACCACGAGATGTCTCCCCCGGCCAGCCAGTATTCGCGTGCGGTCGCCTGGAGGTGGCCGATAAAATAGATCGCGACGGCCATCAGGATCGCGAAGAGCCCGGAGGAGGCAAAGGTTGAGAGGAAAAGCGTGAGGGCGGCGAGCAGCGCGGACTTCACGAGGATGATCGCAATCCCGGGGAAGAGGTTTGCGTTGAATGTCGAAGCCGCGACCTCTTTCAATGCGAGCGCCAGATCCTCAGCCGGGCCGCCCTGAAGCTGGGCGCGGGTCTCGGCGAGCACCCCGCGCTCCTGGATCCACAGCACCGCTAAAAAAAGCCCGGCCATCAGCAGGATCGACAGCGCCAGCAGCAGAAAGATCCCGATGAGCTTGCCCAGCAGATACGAAAACCTCGGGACCGGCTTCGCAAGGATCGTGTAGATCGTCCGGTCCTCCATGTCCTTCGGCAGAAAATTTGCTGTCGCCAGGATGGCGAGGAGCGACGTGAAGACGGACATCGCGCCGAGCGAGATATCCTTCAGCATCTGGAACTGCTCCTGGAAAGAAAGCTTCGCGACGAATGCCGAGCCCCCGATGATCAGGAGGGCGAAGATCAGCAGGAAGTAAAAGACCTTCATCCGGACGAGCTCGGTGAACGTGTTCACACCGATCGCCCAGGTGCCTCGAAGGGATTTCATGGCGAGGTTTCCGCCGGCTCCCCCTCGGGCAGGTCCAGGGGGGATTGGTTCCACGTCAGCCAATATTGGCAGAAGGCCTCCATCAGCTGGGTGAACTTGGTAAAGTTCACCGGCTTGACCAGGTAGCTGTTGGCGTGCCGAGCATAGGCCTCGGCAACATCCCGGTCGCCATTGGACGTGGTCAGCACGATAGCGGGGATGGCCCGGAGGCCGGGGTCCGCCTTGATGATCTCGAGCACCTGCAGCCCGTCCACCTTCGGCAGGTGCAAGTCGAGCAGAATCAGGCCCGGCCGCGGCGAAATAGCCGGATCGCAAAACCCGTTCCTCCGATAAAGATAGTCCAAGGCCGCCTCGCCATCGGCGACGCGCAGCAGGCGGGTCTCGATGTGAAAATCTTCAAAGTTCCGCCCAATGATCTCTGCATGCGCAGGATCATCCTCCACCAGCAAAATGACAATTGGCTCTCCGCTCATGATTTTTTAATGATGCTTGACCGCTCCGGTTCGGCGAGAAAATCACTCCCCCCGCCCGATGCTGCCGGGCTCGCCCCGGACCTGAACCTGATACAGCCAGGCGAATTGTTTGACAAGCGCCAAGCCTTGGGGCTGAACTTTCCCGCCCGCCGCGATTTTCCCGTTTTACTTTTTCCGGAATCCGCCTTTGATGGACAATTCGTCTGCTCACCATGCTCAATTGGATCATCAAGAAAATCATCGGCTCTAAGAACCAGCGGGAAATCCGCCGCCTGCAGCCAGTCGTCCGCAAAATCAACGAGCTCGAGGCGGGCCTCGAGCGGGTGCCGGACGATGGCCTCCGCGCGAAGACTCTGGAGTGGAAGGACCGGCTCTCAACAATCCGCGGCAGCGAGGAGCTGGCGCTCGAGCTGGAAGCGATCCTTCCCGAGGCCTTCGCGGTGGTGAAGGCTGCGGCGCGGAGGCTGCAGGGGCGCGAGATCACGGTCTGCGACCAGCCGCTGGCATGGAACATGATCCATTTCGACGTGCAGCTGATCGGCGGGATCATCCTGCACAGGGGCCGGATCTCGGAGATGGCAACCGGCGAGGGAAAAACCCTCGTCGCGACGCTGGCCGTCTATCTGAACGCGCTCTCCGGACGCGGGGTGCATGTCATCACGGTCAACGATTACCTGGCGAAGCGCGACGCCGAGTGGATGGGCCAGCTCTACACGTTTCTCGGACTCACGGTCGGGGTGATCCAAAACGACCAGCCGCCGGAGCTCCGCCGCGCGCAATACCAGTGCGACATCACCTACGGCACGAACAGCGAGTTCGGCTTCGATTACCTGCGCGACAACGGGATGGCGACAAGCCGCGAGCAGCAGGTCCAGCGCGGGCACTACTTCGCGATCGTGGACGAGGTGGACTCGATCCTCATCGACGAGGCCCGCACCCCGCTCATCATCAGCGGCCCCGCAACGGTCTCAACCCACCAATACGACCGGTTTAAGCCGCTCATCGAGCAGCTCGTGCGCAAGCAGACGATGCTTTGCAACCGTCTCGCCACCGATGCGAAAGTGATTCTCGAAGCTGGCCGCCGCGAGGAGGCAGGCCGCATGCTCTTCAAGCTGAAGCTCGGCCAGCCGCGCAACAAGGCGCTCCTGCGCATGATGGAGGATCCCGAGACGCGCAAGGTCATGGACAAGGCGGAGCTCGAGTTTTACAAGGACACCGACGGCAAAGCCGCGCTCGTCGATCTCAAGGAGGAGCTCTTCTTCACGATCGAGGAGCGCCAGCACGACGCGGATCTCACCGAGCAGGGCCGGGATTACCTCAACCCCGACGACCCGAACGCCTTCGTCCTGCCCGACCTCCTCACCGAGTTCGCAGACATCGAAAACGACCCCGCGCTCGACGCCGCCGGGAAGGCCCACAAAAAGGGGGAGCGCCAGCAGCACTGCGATGCTCAGGCCGAGCGGATCCACAACATCACGCAGCTCCTCAAAGCCTACTGCCTCTACGACAAGGACGTGGAATACGTCGTCGAGGAGAATAAGGTCCTCATCGTGGACACGTTCACCGGACGCAAAATGCCCGGCCGGCGCTGGAGCGATGGCCTCCACCAGGCGGTCGAGGCCAAGGAGGGGGTCCAGATCGACCGCGAAACCCAGACGCTCGCAACGATCACCATCCAAAATTATTTTCGTCTTTACGAGAAGCTGGCCGGCATGACCGGCACCGCCGAGACCGAGGTCCACGAGTTCCACGACATTTACCGGCTCGACATGAACGTGATCCCGACGAACCGGAAGGTCGCCCGCCTGGACGAGAACGACCGGATCTACAAAACCCGCCGGGAGAAATACCATGCGGTGATCGAGGCGATCCGCGAGGCTCACGGCCGCGGGCAGCCGGTTCTCGTCGGCACGGCCAGCGTGGAGTCGAGCGAGCTGCTCAGCCGGATGCTCAAGCTCCAGAAGATCCCGCACACGGTCCTGAATGCGAAATACCACATGCAGGAGGCCGAGATCGTCGCGCGCGCCGGGCTCTGCGGGGCGGTGACGATCTCCACAAACATGGCCGGCCGAGGAACCGACATCAAGCTCGGCGAGGGAGTCTCGGCGCTGGGCGGACTCTACGTCATCGGCACCGAGCGCCACGAGTCGCGGCGCATCGACCGCCAGCTCCGAGGGCGCTGCGCCCGCCAGGGCGACCCCGGGAGATCCCGGTTCTACGTCAGCTTCGAGGACGACCTCATGCGGAATTTCGGCGCCAGCGACCGGATGACAAAAATCATGGAGACGTTCGGGCTCAAGGAAGGCGAGGAGCTCGAGCACCCGTGGCTGAACCGGAGCGTCGAAACCGCCCAGAAGCGGGTCGAGCAGCGGAACTACCTCATGCGCCGGCGCACGCTGGAGTTCGACGACGTGATGAACCAGCAGCGCGAAGTCGTCTATGGCTACCGGAACGAAGTCATGGATTCCGAGAATACCCGCACGCTCATCCATGAGGTCATCACCGAGGTCGTCCCGAAAAAAGTTGCGGAATTTCTGGATGCCCTCGAGGGCGAAGAGCCCGACCCGGACGGCCTGCTCCAGTGGATCAACTCGACGTTCCCGCTCGGGCTCGGCCGGGAGAAGGCGGCGCTCGATACCCGGTCGGTCGAGGAGAACGGAAAGTTCCTCACCGAGACGATCCGCGACGCCTACGAGCGCAAGGCCGCCCTGGAAAACCCCGACGCCCTCCGCGGGCTCGAGCGCTACATCCTCCTCAACGCGGTGGACCGGCTCTGGCAGGAGCACCTCTACGCGATGGATGGCCTCCGCGAGGCGGTCTACCTCCGCGCGTTCGGACAAAAGGATCCGCTTGTCGAATACAAGAACGACGCCTACGCGATGTTCGTCGAGCTGATGGACAACATCAAGGCCGAGGTGCTGAGCAACCTCTTCCGGAGCACGACAAACCTCCAGGCGTTCGAGCAGCTGCTCTCGAGCCTCCCGCAAAGCCTCCTCCGCACGGATCCCGCCGCGCGCGTCCGCACGTCGCTCCCGGCCGAGGCCGATGCCACGCAAGCCGACATGCTGCCGGCCGCGCCGAAGTTCGAGCTCCCGATCAAGCGCGAGCTCCCGAAGGTCGGCCGCAACGACCCCTGCCCGTGCGGGAGCGGCAAGAAGTTCAAGTCCTGCTGCGGAAGATCGGCTTGATGCTGCATGTCGTCCTGATCGAGCCGGAGATCCCCCCGAATACCGGAAACATCGCACGCCTCTGCCTCGCAGCCGGAGCGCGCCTCCACCTCGTCGGGCCGCTCGGGTTTTCGCTGGATGAAAAATCCCTCCGGCGCGCCGGCATGGACTACTGGGACCAGTGCGATGTGAAGCAGTGGAAGTCGCTCGCCGAGCTCCGCGCGTCCGGGTGCACAGGAAGATTCTTTTTCTTCACCACAAAATCCGGCGAGGCCTACTGGGACGCGCAGTTCGCCGACGGTGACCTCCTCGTCTTCGGGCGCGAAACCCGCGGCCTTCCGGAACCCCTCCTTGCGGAAAATGCGGCCTGGTGCCGGACGATCCCGATGGCCGCGGGCGCGCGCAGCCTGAACCTGGCAACGGCCGCTGGCATCGTCCTCTACGAAGCCCTCCGCCAAATCAGGCCGCCAGCTGTTTGAGCCAAAAAATCGTGGGTGTCTTCTGCCGCCAAAATCTGCGGGCAAGAACGCAGGGAGTGCGGCGCGACAAACGATAGATGAAGGGAGGCAGCCCGCCCTCGGGCTGCTCAGCAAGGCGGCCGGGGGCGACCGCCCTCCATTCATTGCGCTTGCCCGCGGATCAGGGATGCCGCGTGTCTCCTTGCCATCGGCCGGCCGGCGTGCCAATTTGCGGGCGGAGTTGCTTGCCGCGAAGCGGCGCCAACCGGCCTGCCAACAATAGAAAAAATCCTACGATGAAGACATTCTCTCTCTTTCCGGCCCTGGCCGCGATGGCGCTTTGTGCCGGGGGCTCTGCAGCATTTGCTTTAAATGGCAACGAGGACATAAAAAACCTGCCGGCTCCGCCCGCCGAGTCCGAAGCCTCAGTTCGCGACAAGAAGATCCAGATCCTTTGCCAGACGCTGAAGGATATGGGGAGGGGCGACATCGCCCAGGAGCTCCAGAAGGGCTACGTGGCAGGGACGGTCAAGCTGCAGACATTCCCCAGCGACTCCTCGACCATCGCCGAAACCCGGCACAGCGGGATTGTTCTCAACGAAGCCAAATTGGGCATGACGCACACAGTCTCTCCAAAAACCGGAAAGGCCATCGATAAGGGGCTCGGAGTCAGCGGCGCCTTGACCGTGCTGCATGAGTATGTCCACTACCACGAATCCCAGCAGATCTATAAAGAAACACGGAACCCATTGGATTTCAACTCCTACCAGCCCGACCAGGTTCCCAAGTGGGAAAATAAGGCTTGGACACAGACGATCGTCGAGAGCAAAAAATGGACGGACAAGCTGAAGTCCGACATCGAAAATATCGACAAGGAAGGGCTCGCGCCCAAAGAAAAGCAGGAGCGCCTGGCACGCCTGAAAGATTTGACAAAGGAGCTGTCGGATCAAAATGCCGGGCTGAAGGAAGGCCTGGCCGGGCAGATCAAAGAGGGCTGCGTGGATGGGGAGATCTCCGCGCACGGCGGCAGGCTGCAGGAGGATTTAAACGGGATCATTGACCAGATGACCGCCACGTCCCAGGACGCGCTCGCGAAGGTCAATGCGGCACTGGCCGCGAGTGGGCAGGCCAAAGATAAGCCGGCAGACACCCAGGGTGCCGGCAAGGATGCGGCCAAGGCCAAGGAGGCCCGAGAGGTTCCAATCAGCTCGCCAGAGAAGCCGGCCGGCCAGATCGCCACGAAAGATCAGCCCGCTGAAAAAACTCCGCAGGCACCTGCCGGAAAACCTCCGCAGGCTCCGGTGGGCAAAGCCCCCCCTTCTGCCCAAGCGGACCAGCCTGACATGCAGGGCAGCTACTCGGGCACGGTGAAGATGGCCGACGACACCATCGGGTCGTTGTCCATCACCGTGGAAGGAGGGAAGGTCACCGGCAGCTTCAGCCAAAGCTACAATAAGGATCTCGGCCCGGCGACGGTGGCGCGGCATTTCAACGCCCCCATTTCCGGCAATGTGGATTTGTCCTCGGGGGCGCTCGAGATGCAGGCCCAGGGCAGCATCACCGCCACCGTCACCACCAAGCCATCCAAGCCGGTCAAAGGTTTCGACAACACCCCGCCGCCACCAGTCACCAACACCATGCAGGGCACCTGGAGCTTCAGCGGCAGCCATGCCGGATCAGGATTCAGCGGCACCACGGAGATGCCGTGGAGCGTGTCGCGGGGCAGCGGCCCCGCGAAGGGGACAGCCCAGGCGCCCGCCGATAAGCCGGCGGCCGCCAAGCAGCCGGAGGTGCCGGGCGAGGGGGGAACCCTCACCGCCGCCGACGGCAGCCGCACGGTGCTCACCTACCGCCTGGACGCCTCAGGAAAAAAGGTGCCGGTCACCACAGAGTATGGCCGGGACGGGCGCGTCATCCGCCGGACCACGGTCGATAGCAAGGGGCAAACCGTTCCGGTGAAGTAGCAGCGGCCGCTCAGTTCGGCTTCGAGACGTGGCCGTCGGCATAGAGGCTGTTCATCTTGCCAGAGTGGATCCGCTCGTAGTCGGTGCAGATCGTCACGCGGCTGGGCTTGACAATTCGCACTCCATAGCCACGCCTTCCGCCATAAATCTTGGCGGCATTTGCGTTCTCACTGTCAAGCATCACCCGCCATTGGTAGCTGGTATGCGGATCACTTTTTGCATACCAATTCAGCCCCTTCAAATCAGTGGGACACTTTAAAACAGAATCGGTCACCCCATAGGGACCCAGGACGTCCAGCATGGGTTTCGCCTCAACTTCCGTGGGATCGTCGCCCGTTGTCGGCGGATAAACCGGATTCTGTGCATTCGGCTCGATCACAGGATACTCGTAGTTGTTGTCCCCCACGTAGGACAGCACGCCGACGCCGATCTGGCGGAGGTTGTTCATGCAGACGACGCTCTGCGCGCGCGACTGGAATTTCCCCACCTGGGGAAGAAGGAGCGAGGACAGGAGCCCGATGATCGCGATGACCACGATGAGCTCGACCAGGGTGAATCCATCGCGGCGGCTCATGGGTTCTGGGCTTTCATCTGCTTCTTGCGTTCGACGTAGCTCTTCATCCGCTTCTCGCGCTGCGCCGGCGTCCTGCGGGCATCGCGCGCCTCCGCCCGGGCGGCCATCCGGTCCTGAACCTCCGGACGGTTGAAAATCTCCTCCATTTTTGCGCGGCGCTGGTCCTCGGGAAGCGCCCGGATCTCCTCCCAGACTTTGCGCGTGGCATCGAACTCCGCCTTGGCCGCAGGCTGCTCGTCCTTCGGCAGCTGGGCGATCATGGCCTCGGTCCGCTGGGCGGCCCATTCCGGGTTCATCGCTTCCCGGCCGCCGCGCTGCCCGCCATCTGGACCGCCCTCGCCCTGCCTTCTACCTTCTCCGCCCTGGCCCCTTCCCTCCGCCTGCCAGCCTCCACGGTTCCAAAGAAGGAACCCTTCGACGACATGGCCGCCGGAGGAAGCGATCGCCTGGCGGACGGCGGAGGCAGCTGCGGCCGGCTTCGCGGCAGGGGCGGACTTCGGATTCCAGCCGAGCGGGACGGCCGTCATGACCCCGGACTTCTGCGCGAGCTGCTGCAATGCGGATTGCAGGGAATTCGGCTCCGCCGGCTCGAACCGGACGACAAGCGAACGGGGGTCGGACACGCCGCCTCCAAAAGGCATTCCCATCGCCGGAAACCAGGAGACAGCGAACTCCTCGGGTGCCTTGCCAGATTTGAGTGCGTCGAACGCCGCCAGCGCCTGGGGCAGTTCTGCGGCCCCGACATAAACCGCTCTCAGCTCGCTCTCGATCCTGACGCTGAGCGTCTCAAGAACCTCCATCAAGGGCGCGCGCATCTGCATCGTCACGGGAGTCTCCGGCGGCACGTTGGTCACGATCCGAACCCCGCCCTGCCGCTCGATCGAGGCGATGACCTTCGCAAGCGGAGCCTCCTTGAAATCCAAGGAAATCAGCCCGTCCGGCCAGAGCAGCCGGACCGCAAGAGCCACCGCCAGCAGGAAGGCCAGCCCGCGAAAAAGAAAATCTCTGTTCATCCGCACGGCCAGTAAACCCGGCCGGAACCCGGAAGTTGCGAAAATTCTGGCGGCCGCGAAAAATTTGACATGGTGCGTGCCGGCCGCGATGCTGGCGTGCCGATGCCGAGCGCCCAGATCCATCCCGAGCTCCACCAGAGCAAGAAGCCAAGCTGGATCAAAGTCCGCTTGCCGAACAACCCGGTTTTTTTTTCCACGAAGGATCTGGTCTCGGATCTGAGGCTGCATACGGTCTGCGAGAGCGCCCAATGCCCGAACCGTTGGGAATGCTGGAGCAGCGGGACCGCGACGTTCATGATCGCCGGCGAGCGCTGCACGCGGGCCTGCGGGTTTTGCGCGGTGGACACAGCCAAGCCCCTGCCGCTTGAGCCGGACGAGCCCCAGCGGGTGGCCGAAGGAGTCCAGCGGCTCAGGCTCAAGCATGTCGTCATCACGGCAGTCGCCCGCGATGACGTGGCGGATGGCGGAGCCGACCATTTCGGAAGGACGATCGAGGCGATCCGGGCCATGGATCCGAAGGTTGCGATCGAGGTGCTGGTTTCCGACTTCAACGGGAGGGAGGGCTCGATCCGCCGGGTGCTCGATGCGCGGCCCGACATTTATAACCACAACCTCGAGACGATCGAGCGCCTGACCCCGCTCGTGCGCTCGCGCGCAAAATACCGCCTGTCGCTCGCCGTGCTCGCCCGGGCCAGGGAAATGGAGCCGGACATCGTGACCAAAAGCGGGATCATGCTCGGGCTCGGAGAAGCGGAGGGCGAGCTCTTCCAGGCGATGGACGACCTCCGGGAGTCCGGCGTGTCCGTGCTCACGCTCGGCCAATACCTCCAGCCCACACCGGCCCATCTCCCGGTCGTCGAGTATATCAAACCGGAGACGTTCCAGCTCTACGGAGAAATTGCGAAGAGCAAGGGGTTCTCCTTTGTTGCCAGCGCCCCGCTCGTCCGAAGCTCCTACCATGCCGGAGAGCTTCACCCCCGCACTTGATCTGGAAGATCCTCGCCATCGGAGAACCCTCGCTCGCCCATGCTCGTGAGGGCGTCCGCGACTACCTCGCCAGGCTCAAGGGGTTCGGGAAAATTGAGGCGCGGTTTTTGAAGCCCGGCCCGAGCGCGGACCGGCGGGCGCTCGAGGAATCGGCCGGCCACTTCCGGATCGTCATGGACGAGCGGGGGAAGCAGTTTTCCAGCCGGGAATTTGCGGCAGAGATCCAGAGGCTGGAGAACCGTTCGATCGCGCGCTGCGCGCTTCTGGTCGGCGGTGCGGACGGCTGGGGCGACGGGGTGCGGAGCCAGGCCGATCTCGTCTGGGCGCTCGGCTTGCTGACCCTCCAGCACGAGCTGGCCCTCGTGGTCGCCCTCGAGCAGATTTACCGCGCCGCCACGATCAAGGCGCGGATGCCGTATCACCGGGATTGATCGGCGCGCCACTGGTTTCTCCGGACGCGTTGCCTCAAGCAAAAATGACACCAGGGCATCAAAAAAGTGGGGAAAAATCGGATGTCCTCTGCTTGAAGTCCGGGCCGGTTGAGTGCATTCTCCCGGTGATGAAATCCGTCCAAGTCCACTACGAAGGCCACGTTCAGGGGGTCGGGTTCCGCTGGACGGTGAAAAGAATTGCCTGCGGGTTCGAAGTGGCAGGAAGCGTGAGGAACCTGCCGGACGGCCGGGTCGAAGTCCTCGCCCAGGGGGAAGAGACCGACGGCTTTTTGGAGGCGATCCGCACGGGCGAGATGGCCGGGCACATCGGAAAGGAGCTGATCTGCGAAGTCCCCCGCACATCCGGGCTCAGAGGGTTTTCTATCATCCCATGAATGCAATTTCCATCGAGGGCCTTACGAAAGTTTACCCTGTGCCGCTGCGCAGGCAGCGGGTTGTTGCCGTCAGGAACTTAAGCCTCACGGTTCGCGAGGGCGAGGTCTATGGGCTACTCGGCCCGAACGGGTCGGGCAAGAGCACGACGCTCAAAGTCCTCCTCGGGCTCGTCACCCCGAATACGGGAACCGCCGCGATCTTCGGGCGGGACAGCCGGGAATACCGGAGCCGCGCAGAGGTCGGCTTCCTTCCGGAAAATCCGTATTTTTACAAGTTCCTTTCGGCCGAGGAGACGCTCAGGTTTTATGGGAAGATCTGCGGCATGCGCGGGAAGCCGCTCGACGCCCGGATCCGCGAGCTCATCGAGCTCGTCGGGCTGCAGGACGCAAGGCACCGCCGGGTCGGCGGGTTTTCCAAGGGCATGCTCCAGCGGATCGGGCTGGCGCAGGCGCTTGTGCAGGATCCGAAGCTGGTCGTCCTGGACGAGCCGACGGCCGGGGTTGATCCTGCCGGCTCGAGGCAGATCCGGGACCTGATCCTCGACCTGAAAAGGCGGGGGAAGACCGTGCTTCTCACCTCCCACCTCCTCGGCCAGGTCCAGGAGGTCTGCGACCGGATCGGGATCATGGCTCGAGGCGAGATGGTCCGGGAGGGCAACCTTGCCGACCTCACCGCGATCGAGCGGCAGACGGAATTTCTCGTCGAAGATGCCCCGGACGGGCTCGGCGCGAAAATCGAGGAGCTCGTCAGGCAGTCCGGCGGGCGGTTCATCGCGGCGCGCCGCCCGCAGCGGGATCTCGAGGGGGTTTTCCTCGAAGCCACCGCCGCCAAAAAATGAGGGCGTTCCTGACCGGAACTGATACCGGGGTCGGGAAAACCTTCGCGACCGCGCTGCTGACTCGGGCGCTGCGTCGCGCCGGCCTCGATACGGTCGCGCTCAAGCCGCTTTGCTCGGGCGACCGCGCGGACGCGGAAATCCTGCGGGCGGCCGGCGGCGGCGAACTGACCCTCGACGAGGTCAACCCGCTGTGGTTTTCAACCCCTGCCGCCCCGCTTGTGGCCGCGCGGGCGGAATGTCGGGAGGTCTCGATCCCCGCGCTGGCGAGCTGGTTCCGCAAGGTTTCCGCCGGCAGGAAGTCCGTGCTGGTCGAGGGGGCAGGCGGCTGGCTCGCACCGGTGGCCGAGGGCGCGTGCGTGGCCGATCTCTGCGCCGCCCTCGCGCTCCCGGTCCTTGTCGTCGCAGCCAACCGGCTCGGCTGCGTCAACCACACCCTGCTGACGATCGAATGCATCCGCTCGCGCGGGCTCGATTGCGCAGGAATCCTCCTCAACACAATCCAAACCTCCCCGGACGCATCCGCGCAGACAAACCGCGCGCTGCTCGAAGAATTTTCCGACGTCCCGGTCCTTATGGAAATTTCCCCCGGCCAATCCGACCTCGCGTGGGGCGCGCCGTGGGGCGACGAGAAAACGTGATCATCCCGAGGCGGCGGCGGCTAGGCGGAAGAGCTGCCGCTCCGGCCGACCTGGAGCGACGGCTGCGCGCCCGAGGTATTCGAAGGCGGCCCCGTTCCCTTCGACGGCCGCCTGCGCAGCAAATTCGGCTGAGGCGCAGATCCTTTCATTCGGGCACAGCTCGAGCATCTCCCTTGCGCGAAACGCATGGCGTCCTCCGGGAGAGGCCAGCCCGGTCAGCGGGTTGTGCGCCCAGGTTGCCGGCCCGTAGTGGAGCGCGAGAGCGGCCTCCTCCATGGCCTGAAATGCGCGGGCGAAGGCGAGCGCGGCGCCGGCCTCATCGAAATACGCCCAAAAGTGGGCCTCGCCCAACGTGAAGCCGCTTGCTGAGGTTCCCTCGAAGAGCGATGGAGGGATCTGTTCCAAGCCGAGCGGGCCGCAGGCGATTGAGAAAAGCCTTTGCAGAGGGTCTGCCGCAGCGCTCGAGAATTCCGGGGTGCGGCCGGGGAGGATCGGGGGCAGGATCTTGATCGGAATCCCGGCAGCGCGGGCCAACCGCACGACATCGGACGTGCCGCCCCTCGGCCCTGGGCCCCCGTCCCACAGCGCGATCACCTGCATTTCACAGTCGAGCTCCCTCGCCCGGCGGATTGCCGACCCAAGCCCGGCGCGGTTGATGTAGTCGAAGAACCCGGCATCCAGCTCGCCCGGCCGCGCAGGATCAAGCCCGACCACATCGTCGGCTGCGGCGAGGACGGCATCGAATCTTGCGTCCCAGGCGGGGTCGCCGGGCATGGACACGCTCTGCCGCCGGAAGCCCTCCCGATCGGACGGTAAAAAAATGTGGCTCTCCGAGGCCGGATTCTCCTGCAGGGCTTCCGCAAACAAGATGTCTCCGCCCTGGGCCGCCGAGGAATAGCCGATCTCGATCCGCCCGGCAGCGAGGTGGGAGAGGAGCCGGGCGCGGACATCGGGAACAGCCGCTGCAGGAAAGCGCGGGTGCAGGCGGGAAGGGGCATCGACTCGATGGCCGGTAAAAAAGGCAACCGCAGGGAGAGCGAACACCGCATCAAAATCCCTTTCGGAATGCCCGAGCTCCGCGAGGAGAAGCCGGGCCTGCGCGCGCGAGGTCACCCGGTTCGCCAGCGGGACATCCCCCCCGGCGCAGGCGGCCCGGTACCCCTCCCTAGCCCGGTCGACATCGCCGAGGATGAGCGCGCATTCCGCCCGCGTCACAACCGTCCAGTAATCCCCAGCCTCCAACGCGTCAAGGCCCCGGCTCACACCTGACGCCAGGGCCCGTGAGACCTCTGTTTTTCCAGCCAGCAGGGCCATCGCTGCCGCATTGACGCCAGGGAACGCGTTCGAGGGCGCGCTGAGGTAGGCCTGGTGGTAATACTCGAAGCTGCGCTCGAGAAATTGCGGATCCCCGGTCGCCTTCCAGGCGTCCTTGAACGTGCGGGCAAGCAGGGCTGGAGCATCGGCTTCCTGCGCGAGGATTTCCGGGCGGCTCAGAAGGATTTCGCGGCAGCGCCCGGATGAGCCGGATCTCGCCGCCGCCAGGGCCTCAAGAAAAAGCATGCCGGCCTGCTCGCCAAAAAACCGCCGGCTCTCGGCCGCAACCTCGATCACGAGAAAGTTTTCGCCCTGGGCCGCAAAGCGCTTCGCCAGCCCCTCATAGAGCTCGGGATGGAGCCGCCAGAACGGGCGGAGCCTCGTGCGCCAGATCTCCCGCAGGGCTGGCGGGCGCAGGGTTCCCCCCCCGGAAATAGCCGCCCTGAGCGAGAGCAGATCCCCGTGAAGCGACTCAATGGTGACTTGCGGTTCCAATAGCCACACCTTGCCCGCTTCCGGCCTCCCCGTCGAATCCGATTTTTTCACAGTCGCCCGGGCCGGTATCGTCACGTCCTTCTCCGGTTTCTTACCTCGCGGGGATCGCAACAAAGGGGCCGAGGAAACGGAACTTGGCCGCCCGTGAGATGGCGGGTTCCTGCCGGCCGATTTGGAAGAGTGCCGGACGTGCCTCAGGCATCGCTTCGTGAATTGGAGCCTACAAATCCAACAAATCTCGAATGGCCGTTTTCACCATCTGAAACTGAGCTTCGGGCAGCCTTCCGAGTTTGCGTAGAAGGGCGTTTTGATCGATGCTGGCGAATCCTTGGACGTTCACTGCGGAATGTTTGGGAAGCCAGCGAGGCTTGCCAATGTCCACTTCCCCACGGAGTCCCCGTTGCTGGGACGTGAGAGGAACCACTCCGACCAGCGCACGGGCATCCTGAGGTTGCGGAAAAGCCAGAACCAACACCGGGCGCTGTTTCGCGACGAGGCTGAAATCCACCATCCAAACCTCGCCGGAACAGGCATCAATACTCACCGAATGCATCCTCCCACAGTTTCCCCTGCTGGCCGGTTGTCAGCAGTCGTTCAGGAAAAGTCGTGATAGGAAAGGGCATGTCGTTTCGCAGTTCGACCTGAGCCAGAAAAATATTGAAGGCATCGCCCGTCTTCATCCCAAGCCGGGAAAATATCTTTTCGGCCCGCTTCAAGCGATCCGATGGAACACGTGCACGAAAGAGTGTGGAAGAAGCCATGCGTCAAAAATGCTCGAAAATGCTCAGGAGTCAACGCTTTTCAGTTCGCTCATCCCGCAGGCGCCATCCCACTGTTTCTCGGAAAGGGGGCCGGAAAAAAGGAAAAGGTGCCAGCCGGCCGGCACATCCGGCATTGTAGCGCAGCGAAGATTCTGATGGGATCTCTGCATGCCATTAATCAACAAGGAATTCTCTGATGGCGTCGGAACGATCACGTTTGAAAATCCGGCGAAACGCAATTGCCTGAATTCGGATGCCGTATCAGAAATTCTGATCGCTCTGGACGAGTTTGAGAAAAAGCGGGCGATTGTCGTCATTCTCCGCTCGCAGGCCGGGTCGAAGGTTTGGTCCTCCGGGCACGCCGTCAACGAGCTGCCCAAGCCCGGACGCGATCCTCTCCCCTATGCGGGACCGCTGGAGTCCCTGCTGCGGCGGATCCAGGAATTTCCGGGCGCAGTGATCGCCCTCGTCCAGGGGAGCGTCTGGGGCGGCGCGTGCGATCTGGCCTTTTCCTGCGACATCCTGATCGGGGACGAAACCTCCAGCTTTGCGATGACCCCGGCAAAAATCGGGGTCCCCTACAACCCGTCGGGCCTGATCCACTTCATCAACATCCTTGGCCTCAACAAGGCAAAGGAAATGTTCTTCACTGCCGAGCCGATCAACGCGCAGGACAGCCTGGCTCTCGGAATCCTGAACCATCTGGTTCCTGCCGCGGAAATCGTGGGGTTCACCTCAGCGATGGCGGGAAAAATCCGCAAGAATTCGCCCTTGGCGATCCGCTCGTTCAAGCGCCAGTTCCGCCTGCTTTCAAGCGGGCTCCCGCTCTCGGCCGAGACCTTTGAGCAGATCCAGTCGATCCGCCGCGAAGTTTACGACAGCAAGGACTACGAGGAGGGGATCCTCGCCTTCCATGAAAAGCGCCCTCCGGTTTTTCGCGGAGAATAGCCGGCGCCCCCCGACGACCGAGGAAAGGATCGGCGACATCGTGATTCGCGACAACGCCGAGGCCGGGCAGGTTGTTAACATCCAAACCTTCGGCGCGCGGGTTGCCGCAATCAAATAAGTTTACTCATGTCAAGCAAAGGCGTCAGTCCTTTGGATCATAGGAGCCAAGCAAAATAGATTCGAAATGATCCCCGCGATTCATCAGGTGGATATATGGTCATTTACAACCTACAGTTTCCGTGGCATAAATCTCTCATGCACAAAGCATATTCCTATTTGCGGTTCTCTACTGCGGATCAAATCCACGGGGATTCAC
>Ga0194058_10000448_pt1 | contig 19853 bp, 16 predicted proteins | sample SepL4417m_MetaG_FD_155490 | JGI IMG/M metagenome (GOLD analysis project Ga0194058, IMG submission 155490) | Anoxic zone freshwater microbial communities from boreal shield lake in IISD Experimental Lakes Area, Ontario, Canada - Sep2016-L442-17m | ecosystem: Environmental > Aquatic > Freshwater... | reverse complement strand
CGCTGGAGCGTTGCCGGATGAATTCCCACGCTGGAGCGTGGGAACTAGGCGGGTTCTGGGGGGTATTTTCTGCGTGCTGCCTTATCCGTTAGCATCGAAATTATTTATCTGAAAAGCGATATGTTTAATGATTAATATGCAGAACATCTACAGTGTTCCAGATAGCATCGATAAAGTCAGGTTCCATTTCAGGCATGCCGTCCTGTATCCATTTAACCAACACGTTGGCGATATTGGGATAAGTGATCTGGATGGCGCGATCATCATGCAGCCAGTGCTCAATAACCGAGCTATCCATATCATGCATGGTTTCACCATAGCCCAGCTGTTTTAGGGCGGCGGCATTGGATATTTGTTCCATTTGTGCATGTAGCGGCTTGGCCAGGATTTTTTTGCCTAGCTGTAAGGCTTCACTGGCCAACTCAAAGCCGGCATTGCTGATAATACCGGCACTATCATATAAATCTTTCTGAAATTCTGCACGCGAAAGAGGATGGCATCGGATATGGTCGACTGTTGATGTAATAACATCCGGTGCATAAATATGAAACTCAAAGTTTTTAAACGGTGATAAAAGCTTGATAACTTCTTGTTGGTCTTCAAAGGGAAGATACACCACGATTTTATTTTTGATAATGCTTTTGGGTGTTGCCGGGGTATCAATGATAGGCGGCAAGATGGGCTGGCCAAAGTGATGCCAGTGCAAGCCTACACCTCTATCAGCGGGGGCAAAATATTTCATGACTTGATTGGCGATGGGATCGGAACCTGCTCGGGGGATGGCATGGTTAAATGCGTATTGATGGCCGATGCCTAAAACCGGCTTTTTTTGGTTTTTTGCGGCCCACGCGGTTACCGGTTCAAAGTCGCTGATAACCAAGTCATAGCCACTTAAATCCAGGGCTTTTAAGTCTTTGATAAAGGTAATCGGCTTGGCTTCAAAAGCTGTTTTTAGATAATTGACCTGGCCTTTATCGGTATTAAAGGTTAAGCCGGTACGTAATTGATAGCCGTTAAAAATATCCATATCGAAATATTTATCAGCCGGGCGACCGGTAAATTGAAAAGTCACGTCAATCCCGGCGGCATAGAGTTCTTTCGCCATGACTCTTGCGCGTGTTATGTGGCCGTTTCCGGTTCCTTGTACGCCATAAAAAATTTTCATAATTGTCCCAAGCTAAAGAGTGCCGTGCTAATGCCTAAAATAATACCGACCAAAATATCGGTAGGAAAATGTACGCCCAGGATCACCCGTGAACAGCCCACCAAGGTTGCCCAACCATAAAGCGGTATTATTAACGGCGGAAAATAATAGCCGAGCAAGGTTGCCATCATGAAGGCGGCTGAGGTATGTCCAGAGGGGAAACTGAATTGGTCTGACGGGGTAATAATGCTGCGGAAGTTTATTAAGGCGGCCTGGGGGCGGTTACGTTTCAGGCTGTTTTTTAGTACAAAATAAACGGGCCGTTCTATTAAAAAAGCCAGTAATACGGCTTGTAGGCGGGGACTTTCGATTCCTTCCTGCCAAAATAAAGTGGCTGCCACCAACACATAGAGCGAGCCATCGCCGGTTTTTGACAGGTATCGACTCACTGTGGTTAAGGCGCTGTGCATTCTGGTATTAATTAACCAGGTGAACATGAAAACGTCGTATTTATGGATGGAGTAGAGCAGCTTCATTTTGTATCCCCTAATAAATAGTTCTGTAAAAGTCGCCAATGCACGACTACAGTGATGAAAATCATGGATTTTCGGTTGTGTATTTTTCTCGGGTATTCAGGACAAATAGTAAAGTTTTTTTGTGACAAAAAAATGAATGTTTGATTAAAATTCTGTGACAATACGGTTTAATGTTCATTTCAGGATGAAGCTGCAAGACTTAACCTTGATAGAAACAGCTTATGATTTGGGGTTGATGTGTTAAAATAAGCCAATATTTACAACTGGATGCAGCTTTATTTGGCACTTAATCAGCGAATCCGGTGGGTGGGTGCAATCTTGTTGTTGGCTACCCACGTAAGGCGGGACAGTTTAAAGGTAAGGAATACGCATGAAATAACTTAGGCATCTTGCTCCCTCTCCCTCTGGGAGAGGGCTGGGGTGAGGGGATGTAAATGGTCAAGTTATTTCATGCATGCTCCTAACTCGCAATAAATAACCCCCGCCCTATCGTTCCCACGCTCCGGCGTGGGAATGCCGACAGTGACGCTCTGCGTCACGCAACGCTGGAGCGTTGCCGGATGAATTCCCACGCTGGAGCGTGGGAACCAGGCGGGTTCTGGGGGGGTATTTTCTGCGTGCTGCCTTACCTAAGTATTGTTTTTTCTCTGGAGCTATTCAATGGTCTCCAGTATTATTACCCTTCTCGATTAATCTTCAGGTGAAATGTGGCTGAATCAACAAGCACGATGTCCAAAAAAATAGCGATGGGTTCACTACTTATCGCGGTGGTGGGCTGTAGTTTTTTAATTTACTCCTTGCCGCTAAAAGACGTGCTTAACCAGAGTCATCAAATTAAATTGTGGTTGGCTGAAACGGGTTACGCAGCACCCGCCATCTTTACTTTGGCAGCGGCTTTATTAACCGCTATTGGTATGCCCAGACTGCTGTTGTGTTCTTTGGCAGGTGTCGTCTTTGGGTTTACGTGGGGTTTTGTTTGGAGTCATTTCGGAACCTTGCTGGGCGCTTACGGCACTTTTATTTTTGCTCGCTGGAGTGGTCGGGAGTATGTTCAGCAAAAATTCCCAAAGATTATCGCCTTGTCCCAAGGCACGCAAGCACGAGGCTGGCGCTCGGTATTATTCATGCGGCAATTGCCCATTAGCGGTCTTTATAACGATATTTTGTTGGGACTGAGCACTGTTAGTCATGGTGATTTTTGGATTGGAAGTGCCTTAGGCTTTCTTCCGCTTGGCGTGACTGCGACCCTCATCGGTGCGGGTGCCATACAGGCTGATATGTCTCATCTTGCCCAATATCTGGGTATCGCGGCCTGCGCTTTCTTTTTATTGACCCTGTCGTTGAAGTGGATTTTAGCTCAGCGGCAGCGGAAAAACAGCATAAGCTAGTATCGTCTTAAGTATTTATTTTTCCTCCCCCTTTGAAAAAGGGGGACTGAGGGGGATTTGTTTAAAAAATCTCCCCTAACCCCAATGTCATTAAGTTAATCCGTTGGCTGAGCGGAGTCGAAGCGATTTTGTCGGCTTCGGCTCCGCTCAGCCAACGCGGCTCCGCTCGTAGTTATTCACCTCCCCCTTTGAAAAAGGGGGAGAGCGTAGCGAGGAGGCAGAGGGGGATTTATCTAATAAAATCTCCCCTAACCCCCTCTTTTTCAAAGTGTGGGACTGAATAATTATGAATCTCTTTGTTACAAGGTGTTCGGCGAGTTAACTTCAGCTTCGGACACCCATTCCAGCCATTCAGTCAGAACACACAGCGTCCAGATGGCGCGGGCATGATCAGCCTTGCGTTGGGTATGTTCCTGCAATAGTTCCACGGCAACCCGGCGATTAACGCCGACTTGATCCAGCAGCGGCGAAGATAATCTCGATTTTGCCCATTCATAAAGCGGTTCGCGCAACCAACTGCTCAACGGCACAGAAAGCCCGCGTTTTTTGCGATGCACTATGTCCGCAGGCAGGTAGCGCAGCGCGTACTGCTTTAAAAAAACTTTGGTTTGCAAGCGGTTAATGCGCTCTTTTTCCGGAAGGGTCGCGGCAAATTCCATGACTTCCTGATCAAGAAACGGTGCGCGTAGCTCCAAGGCCGACTTCATGCTGGCACGGTCTGCCTTGGTTAATAAACCTTCCGCCAGCGACGTTTCCAAATCATGCTGTTGCAGCCGATCCAGCATTTCTATTGATAAGTAGTTGGGTCGGGCAAGCAAGGGCGGCGTTACTCCGAGCCGGTTTAAAATTGCCGGTGAAATACAGGATGTCCAGAGTATGTGGCGACCCAGAAAATCCAGTTCGTCGCCTTGAATAAAGCGTTTAAGCAGAAAAGGGATGGTGACTTTCTTGTCACTGGTCGGCCAGCTTTCTACCGCACGTCGAACCAGTGCCCTGACCGAGCCGGGAAGTCGTGCATAATAACCGGCAAGATTTGCGCCAAAGTAAGTTGGATAGCCGCCAAAAAGTTCATCCGCACCTTCGCCAACCAGTGCTACGCGTACCTCTTGCGCGGCACGTCTCGCCAAAAGGGCGCTAGGCACCCAGGCCGGGTCGGCCAACGGTTCACCCACCTGCCGAACAAGTTTGGCAATAGTGGGCGGGAAATCTTCGGGGCGCACCCAAACGGGTACAAACTCAACACCCAGGGTGTTGGCGACTTGCTCGGCATAGTGGCCTTCGTCATAAGACGCTTCAGTAAAGCGAAGGCTGTAGGCTTTCAGTGTCTTTTCCGGACGGATGGAACGGGTGACCGCCGTAATTAAAGAAGAATCAAGTCCACCACTTAAAAACAGGCCAAAGTCGACATCAACTTCGCTTTGCTTGCGCACTGATTCCCGAAAAATGTCGTCGAAGGCATCCAGTGAGCCGGGTTGTTTGGTCGTGTTAACGGCATTCCAGCGCCAGTAATGTCTGCGTTGAATACCCGAGGCATCCAGGGTGAGTATTTCGCCAGGCAACACTTTTTGAATGTTTTTAAACGGCGATTCAGGCGCGACAAAAAAACCGGCCTGCAAATAACTGTGAACCGCGTTTGGGCTGATGGAAAAGTCATGTTTACCGGGCGATACCAAGGCAGCTATCAGTGAAGCAAAAGCCACGATACCGTCGTTGATTGAGTAAAAAAGCGGACGTTCGCCCGCTCGATCGCGGGCCAGCAACAGCTTTTTGGTACGGGGGTCCCATATCGCGATGGCAAAGGCTCCCTTGAGCTGTTCCACAAAAGCATCGCCCAGTTCAAGGTACATGGCCGGAATGACGGCAACATCGGTACTCTGCTCAACCGTGCGTCCACGTTCAAGCAACCATTCACGTAGTTCAAGGTGGTTATCAATCTCGCCATTACAAGCCATCATGACGCCGCTGTCCGGGTCAATAATCGGCTGCTTGCCGTCGCTTAAACCGCGAATGGCCAGTCGGGTCATGCCAAAAACGGCGGATTGATCGCCGTCAATCCCGGTATCATCGGGGCCGCGATGCATCAAGGCATCAATCATCCGGTTAACTTGCTGGGGTATGGATTCGTCTTTCACCATGCCATCGGGTAATACTAAACCACAAATGCCGCACATATCAGTTCCCTGTTGGCGTCGGCAGTAAGATTGCCGAATATTTAGAATTTAAATCGACTACTTCAACGCCCTGTTGCTGCGCCATTGCTTTAAGCGTCGTTAAGTGGTTTTTATCGGCAAGCAGGTAGACCGGGTGCTGTCGGGTAGCCAGCCAATCATGCGCTTGCGCTATTGGTACGATACCTTCAGGCCAAGGCTTGCCGGAAGCCAGCGTGAATTTGACATAATTGCTGGTCAGTTCATCGCCCTCACGACTTAAAACAGTCACCAGACGCTTGAGATAAAACGGCAGCCCGTTGGGCAGGCACTCCATGCAAACCAGTTCGGCATCAGGCGGTAACGTGGTCGATATTTTTTCTGCCAGGCTACGCGCAGCGCGGGTTTGCGCAAAAAGATTCAAGACCTCAAAATTGACGGTCATCAACAGTAGTGGAAAGCTGATAAAGGCTGCAAATATCAAGCGTGTATTCCAGCTCCAAAGGGCACACATCGAAAGCACTGCAACGACTCCAAACGATAAGGCCATGGGCAAAATCGTGGGTATAAAAGGATCAAAGAGCTCTTGTTTAGACGGGATTCTGCTTTTGAGCAGCTCGGGATCAGCGGCAATAAATCCCAGCACGACAGCCAACAAGATACTTAACAGCAGTAATGGTACGGTGGCATGCCATAAAATGCGTGCTGCCCGTCCGCTATTGTTATTGAGTGCTTTGGCAAAAACACGCGCTGTAAGAACGCCAAGCGCCAATACGGCGGTGAGTATGTAGCCGGGTAATTTCGATTGGGAAATCGAGAAAAAACACACAACAACAACCGCCCATATAATAAACAGACGATCAGCGCGAGACCAGCTTTGCCTTTTTTGCCAGGCGGCAACAATGGACTCCGGCAGCAAGAAGCTCCAGGCAAAAAAGGTACCCAAAATAATGGGTGCATAGTAATAAAAAGGCGCGGTGCGATGAAATTCAGTGGTGGTAAAGCGGGCAACGGATTCCCTCATAATGCCGTAATAAGGAAAGTCGGGACGAAGAATTGACAGTCCAACAAACCAGGGCAGTACAACGGCAAAAAAAACCAGCCAATTACGCAGGGCAAAGGCACGTTTCATGGCGCTCAATCGACCCTCAAAGCCGTTAAAGATGGCAATCACCAGTGTGGGAATAATAAAACCCACCGGGCCTTTAATCAGGGTGGCAATGCCCGCCGTTAAGGCACCCAGCAGATACCAGCGTATCCGTTGTTTTTCTTCACTCTCCTCCGCCAGAAAACACGCAAAAATGGTGGAGCTTACAAAAAAAGCCAGGGTCATATCGAAAATGACATACCGCGAAAAAACCATGTACAGCGGGGTTGTCGCGACGATCAGCATGGCCAGCAGGGCGGTTCGTTGGTCGTATAGGCGTCGGCAAAACAGGAACGTTACCACGAGCAGCGAAAAACCAAAGAAAGCGGAAGACAGTCTGGCGGTAGTTTCTGATTCTCCGAACAATGAAAAAGACAGTGCGATAGTCTTGAAGTAAAACGCCGGCTTGTCAAGATAGGCAAGTCCGTTATAAGTGGGTACCAGCCAGGAATGGGATTGACTCATCTCCCTGGCTACTTCGGCATTACGTCCTTCATCAGGTGATATTAACGGCCAACCTCCCAACCGACCGAACAACATATAAGCACTGATAATAAAGGTAAAAACCAGAATCCAGCGATTTCGCATGAGAGTGGATACTTTGTCGGAGTCGGCAGAGCTGCTTGCTTGAGGAGAGGAAAAGGTCATCGTTTATTTTATGTTTATGTCTGGAGAATTGCTTCTGCCTAAAGAACGCAGCTTCTGCCTTAACAAGGGTCATGCGCGGCACAAATGCCAGAGCCTTATAAACCCCGCCAGTGGCAGTGCCGACGATTCCAATTGAGGAGATTTGATTTTAAAGGATGCTTGCCGCAAAGTCAAAAGCAAGCCACCAGCAGGCGGTTGAAGGAAGTGACTGACGGACACGCTGTTGGATTTAAGAGGGGCGGATAATAGTGCGGGTTTTTGTGGTAGTCGAACAAGATAACTTTCCGGGAACGCCGAACCCCAGCTCGGCACCGGATAGTCTGGCCGATTACTGATTATTGGTGATTACGCCGAGCTGGGGCTCGGCGTTCCCGGAATCAATAGTCCAGTTTTATTTATTTGTCGCAGTTTTAATTAATCGAATTTACTGCGTCGCGTTAAGCTAAACAGTCCCAACAAGCCACTGCCAAATAACCAGATGGCAGCGGGTACTGGTACAACTGCGGGTATCTGTGAAACGGGAACAGGATCTGGTAAAACAGAGCCAATATAGAAACGATCCAGCTTGGGCCAAAATACATTGTTTGGGCCAACATCCACTGCATCAATCGTCAGCGAGGCGATGGCAATATCACTGGTGAAGCCACGAAAATCGGATCCGAAAAACCGCACGGAGGTGTTATCGTTATCGCTTAATGTGATGACAACCTCTTGCTGGGTAACATCCCCGTTTGAGTCGGTACTTGCAAAAATACCGCCCAGTGCTGTTACGGGACTACCCGTGAAAGTGATGGTCAGTAAATCCTCGGCAGCCCACGTTGAAAGAGCGTTTGGAATTGAAAATAAGCCATTTAGTCCTTGAGCTGTGCCGTCTGGAATTGTGGCGGCAGTCCAGCTATAACCGTTTATTGGTTCGTAGCTTTGTGTCATCTGAGTTCCATCAAGGGGGAAGCTACCATTCTCGTTATAAGTATAATTGCTAAATTCCTCAAGATAGTAGCCTGGTTTTATTTGCGCTAGAAAAGTCGCTTCGTCAGTGAACACTGTCGTTGCTGCAGATGCCAGTGAGGCTTGCGCCAAGAGCATGATAGCCCAAAATTGCTTTTTTTTCATCGTAGACACCTTCAAAATATCCGGGTTAAATAATGGTTTTTGAGTTGCCGTGTATTAAGTGGTCAAGCTCAATTAATTTAAACGGTGATAGAAAATATTCTTAAATTTTTGAATCACGTTAAATTAAATGCATTATTCATTCCAAAAATTATCATGTGGAGATAACCTGTTGAAAGTTCTTGTTATTAAGTTTTTTATGGGTGTTAAAATGCCGGCTCTTGATTAAGAATTTATAACGACTGTAAAAAAAGCTGACAGTTTGAAGGTGGCCAAGCGAGTAAAAATCAACTGATATTGATTGGAAATGCCATCAATATAATCATTGCCTATTGTGTTGGATCTATTGGATGGTTGCTGTTTAAATTTTAAAAATAAAAACAAATCAATGGGTTGCGTTAATTATGATGAGTGCTGACTTATAGTGAATGAAGAGGTCGCGTATTCTGAAGGAATCTTTAATGGTGATTTTAGGGCTGAAAAAAGTTGTAAAAAATACTGACACCTTTAACTCAATCTTCAAGTTTTTAATTTTTGATTCCAGTAGACAGTCTATAACAAGCAATAGGCGTAGGCCGGAATAAGACCACCCAAGCCTGTCCTGAGCTTGTCGAAGGGCGTAGCGCGTGGTGGCGTTTCCGGCACACTTGAGAGGAGTGCCGGAAACGCTTATTCTCGCTTGCGCTCGAAAAGCCTTATTCCGGCCTACGCAGTTTCTGGCACTCAATCTTCACATTGAGTTCGAGAAAGTCAAGATAAGAAAACTTGATGATTGAGTTTAAGGTGTTGAGCTGTAAAAATACCCTACAAAAATTGTTCAGGCGAGGCTTTTGCTGGCCACTTCATAAACATCTTTGGAAACAGCCTCGGTGGTCATTATCCGTTCCAGTTGTGCTTTTATTAGCGCTTGTCTGTCGGGATCATATCTGCGCCATGATGTTAAGGGGCTTAACATGCGTGAGGCAACCTGCGGGTTTAAGGTATTGAGGGCAATAATTTGATCCGCCAAAAATTGATAGCCTTGTCCATTGGCCGCATGAAAATGCAAGGGATTGGCTTGGCTAAATGCGCCAATCAACGCTCTAACCCGGTTTGGATTTTTTAAATCAAACGCAGGATGTTGCATTAAAGCCTGAACGTTGGCAAAGGTATCCGGGTTAGGGCTGGAGGCTTGTAGAGCGAACCATTTATCAATAACCAAGGCTTCGTCTTGCCATTGTTGGTAAAAATCGGCCAGGCACTGTTGTTTGGCAGGGTGCGACCCATTGACAACAACCGCTAAAGCCGCTATTTGATCAGTCATATTTTTAGCCGTAGCAAATTGCTGCTGTGACCATTGCTGACTATCCGCTTGCCCAAGTCGGCCTAAATAAGCCAGGCAGGTGTTTTTGATACGTCTGCGGCCAATAGCGCCTGCGTCAAATAATCCCGATTCTTCCCGATGATTTTCCAGATACAGGGCTTTAAATTGCGCTTGTAGTTGTTCGGCCAGCGTTAGCAAAACAAACTCGCGGGCGGTATGAATGGCTTCTACATCGACAACCTGCATTTGTTCGGCCAGATAAGTTTCTGACGGCAGGCTTAATAATAAGGAAAAATACGACAAGTCATCCCATGATTGTTCAATGACTTGCTTAAACGCAGCGATAATTATCGGGTTTAGCTGTAACGTCCGGTCGTTTTGTACATCAGCGATTAATCCGGCGATAATTTGTCCAGCCAGTTGCTGACCCGCTTCCCAGCGATTAAAGGTATCACGGTCATAGCTTAATAAAAACGCCAGTTCTTCAAGGCTACGCGTCATGACCAACTTAACGGGCGCGGAAAAACCCCGTAATAGTGATACGACAGGTTGTTCTTTTAAATCCTCAAAGGTAAAACTTTGCTCGGCTTGGGTCAGTTGTAAAATCACTTCATCGGTCGTGCCGTGTTGCAATTTACACGCTGCGATAGAACCGTCTTTGTTGATTAAACCTACCGTAACCGGAATGTGCAGCGGTTCCTTAACGGCTTGTCCAGGGGTTGAAGGGCAATGCTGATTAAGGGTTAACGTCAGAGTTTGCGCATCCGGGTCGTAAGCTTGCTGAACGGTTAATACCGGCGTTCCTGCCTGCTCATACCAACGACGGAATTGGCTTAAATCAACGGTGTTGGCGGCTTCCATCGCCTTAACAAAATCATCACAGGTGACTGCCTGCCCATCATGGCGTTCAAAATACAAGTCGCTGCCTTTACGAAAGCCTTCAGCGCCCAGCAAGGTGTGAATCATGCGGACGACTTCGGCACCTTTTTCGTACACGGTTAAGGTGTAAAAATTGTTGATTTCTATGTAAGCATTCGGTCGTATCGGATGCGCCAAGGGGCCGGCATCTTCGGCAAACTGACGTGTGCGTAAATTGATAACATCTTCAATGCGTTTTACCGCTTTGGACGTGCGGTCGCCGGTAAATTCCTGATCGCGAAATACCGTAAAGCCTTCTTTCAAACTGAGCTGAAACCAGTCCCGACAGGTAATACGATTACCCGTCCAGTTATGGAAATATTCATGGGCGATAACGCCTTCAATATGCTCATAATCAGAGTCCGTCGCGGTATCGGGTCGCGCCAGTACAAACTTGGTATTAAAGACGTTAAGGCCTTTGTTCTCCATCGCGCCCATATTGAAATGACCGACGGCAACAATCATGTATAAATCCAGATCGTATTCACGACCATAGACTTGTTCATCCCAAAGCATGGCATTTTTAAGCGATTGCATGGCATGGGCACATTTATCCAGATCGTGCTTTTCAACAAAAATCTGCAAGTTAATAATACGGTCGGACAGTGTGGTAAAGCTGTCTTCAATACAGTCCAGTTGGCCTGCAACCAGTGCAAACAAATAACACGGCTTGTTGAACGGGTCTTCCCAGGTTACCCAATGGCGATTATCCGCTAACTCACCTTGCGCGATTTTGTTGCCGTTGGACAATAAAACCGGATAGCGGTCTTTGTCACCCACCAAAGTCGTGGTAAATTGCGCCATCACATCGGGTCTATCGAGAAAATAAGTGATTTTTCTAAACCCTTCCGCTTCGCACTGGGTACACAACATGCCGTTGGACAGGTACAAACCTTCCAGGGCGGTGTTGGCTTTCGGGTTGATGGTGTTTTCGATGGTCAGCACAAAACTCCGGTGCTGCGGCACTTCATGAATAATTAACGAATCCGGGGTTTGCAGGTAGTGTTGATCGGTTAATTGCTGGTCGTCATTTAAAACCACGCTGATTAGCCCTAAGTTTTCGCCTGCCAAAATCAAGGCGGCATCACCGGTTTGACTGGCAGGATTGCGGCTTAAGGTCAGTCGTGAGACAACCCGTGTGTTGTCTTCAGCCAGGTCAAAATTTAAATCGACACTATGAATCAGATAGTCAGGTACGGTGTAGTCTTTTAAATAAATGGTTTGGGGATTAGCGTCGCGCATGTGAATACCTGTTGTGATATGGTTTTTTTGCTGCAAAAATAGCGATTAATAACCAGGCTGTGATAAAACTGACGCCGCCAAAAGGCGTAATCATGCCTAACCATTTTAAATCGAGTAGTGCCAGTAGATATAAACTACCGGAAAATACGAGTATGCCAATAAACATTAGCCAGCCTGCCCAGCCCAGTAATCTGGATTCAGGAACTTGCTGGCGCATGAATGCAATAGCCATCAGACCTAACGCATGCCACATTTGATAGGTGACACCGGTTTGATAGACGGTTAACAGTTCGGGACTTAAGACGGCTTTTAAACCATGAGCGCCAAAGGCACCCATGCCAACGCCGATGAGTGCGCTGAGCGCACCCAGAAATAAAAAACAGGATTGCATATTATTTTTCCAGTAGTCTGGGCATGAGCTGAACCAGATTGCACGGTCGGGTGCGGTGATCCAGTTGTTCTTTAATTAACGCATCCCAAGCAGTGCGACAGGCACCCGATGAGCCGGGCAGGCAAAACAGATAGGTTGCATTAGCGACTCCGGCAAGTGCCCTGGACTGGATGGTTGACGTTTTAATGTCCTGATAAGACAGCATTCTGAAAGTTTCGCCAAAACCATCCAGCACTTTATCCAGTAAAGGTGCCACGGCTTCCGGCGTTCCGTCCCGACCGGTTACGCCGGTGCCGCCGGTGCTTATCACCACATTAATGTTATCTGCGGCAATCCAGTTTGAGATAACAGCCCTGATCTGATAAATATTATCAGGCACTATTTTTTTTTCAATAACCTGATGTCCGGCTTCTATTGCACGTTCTACCAAAGTTTTACCCGATGTGTCATCGGCATCGGTGCGCGTATCGGAAACCACCAAGATGGCAATGTTTAAGGGGATAAATTGTTTGTCTGTATTCATATTTTCTTATAGGAGGGCCAAAGGCAAAGGACAAAAGGCGGCTACCCACTTAAGCCGGGACAGATAACTTTCCGGGAACGCCGAGCCCCAGCTCGGCACGGGATAGTCAAATCGATTACTGACTACGCCGAGCTGGGGCTCAGCGCTCCCGGAATCAATAGGCCGGTTTTATTTATCTGTCCCGCTTTTTGTGGTAGCCCAAAAGGCAAAGTCAAAACAAGTTTTTTTCGCCTTGTACCTTTAGCCTTGCGCCTGTTCTATTATCTTAACACAACAAAGAAGCCTTCCTGTCCACGTTGGATATTAATTAACAGGGCATTGTCCGGATCAACCACCTGTTTTAACTCTTCAAGATTACGTACACGATAGCGATTTGCCGATATGATCACGTCGCCGGGGCGTAAACCCACTCGCCAAGCGTAAGACGAGGTATTTATTTTCTCAAGTAAAATACCTTCAACCTGATCTTTTTGCGTTACGCCCAGCAGCGTGCCTTGTAATAAACGATGCAGTGTTTCACCGGCCAATTGGGGTTGCACCGGTTTACCAATCATCGTAGTCACTTCTTTTTTCTCGTTACCGCGAAAGAATTCTATACTAACCTTGTCGCCAATTTGTAATAACCCGATGATATTGTTTATATCTTGACTGTTTTTAACCGCTTTGCCATTAGCGGCAACAATAATATCACCCGGTTCCAAACCGGCTTTTGCCGCAGGTGAATTGTTTTCAATGCGGCTGATGGCGGCACCTTGCTTGTTTTCCAGGTTAAACGCACTGACCAGTTCCGGTGTTAAATCCTGGGTAGTGACGCCCAACAAACCACGCCTCACTTCACCGTGCTTAACCAGCGATTCTTTAATGGTCATAATCATATTGGTGGGAATGGCAAAACCGATACCGACATTGCCGCCGTTGGGTGCCAGAATTGCCGTATTCATGCCGATTAATTCACCCCGAAGATTGACCAGAGCGCCACCGGAATTGCCTGGATTAATCGACGCATCGGTCTGGATAAAGTTTTCGTATTTTTCTATGCCCAGACCGGAGCGCCCCAAGGCACTGACAATGCCGGAAGTGACGGTCTGGCTTAGCCCGAACGGACTGCCAATTGCGACGACAAAATCACCGACTTTTAGTAGACTTGAGTCGGCAATGGGTAATTGGGTTAAATTGTTGCCGGGAACCCGAATGATAGCGATATCGGATGCCGGATCGGTACCGATTAATTCCGCGTTGAGTTGGCGACCGTCATGCAAGGTGACCATGATTTTATCGGCTTTATCAATGACGTGATTATTGGTCAGTACCAAGCCTTGACTGCTGTCGATAATAACGCCTGACCCCAAGCTGTTTTTCTGTTGCCGTTGCAATTGTTCGGGTACATTAAAAAATTCACGAAAGAAAGGATCCTGCATCAACGGATTTTCGCTAACCCGAATATTGGTTGATGTAGAGATATTCACCACAGCCGGCATGGCGCGTTCCAGCATAGGGGCGAGAGATGGAACCGGCTGTCCGTCAACATAAGGGGGCATACCGGCCGCCTGTAATATCAAGGATGTTGACCCGCAAACGGATAAAAGAGACATCAATAACAGCGGTTTTATTAATCGAGTATTCATCAGGATTTCCCGGAGATTGTTTAACATGAATAACAGACAATATAGGTCTGGAAATGTTTAATACAAGAGTATCTTGTAAAACTTGTCAGGCTTTGTTCTATTCAGGGTTGCTCCAAGAATCCTGCGATTTTGGGAGGCGGCTCAAATCGTCAATAACCAGTACCGAATGAGGGGCTGCATTGGACCATTCCCACAAGACAAGATTGCCGTTATGCTCCGAGCAACCGGGCGCAAAGCTGCGCACCAGCAAACCGGCAACACCGTTGGCTTGTAATCGATCAGCAAGTAACCAGGTCGGCGGCTCTTGATTTTGATCGGCCATAGCTTCCCATGCACAACCCAACTCAACGGATGAACACCCCAATATACGTTGTACCTTGATATCGTTAAGATCAGCGATGTCGTCACAGTCCACTTGGTAAGCAACCAGCGTCATCGGTTGAGGTTTGAACGGAAAGCCCTGTTGCGCTTCCATCCATGCGGTAGTTGGATCCAATGAGGTGTAGAGTGAATTATTGCCAGGTCGATTGAAACGGCCGCCGTGCATTTTGGCACCGGCTCCGGACAGTGGCGAATAAGCCCACATAGGATGATGCGCCCGATAGACGAGGCCGGTATAACGGCAGACGGGTATTTTCAAGCGTAGCCGCCATCAGCGATTCGGGAAAGATAAGCTTTAACCGCATCTGCACGCCCTTCTTTTACCAAATCCTCAGCCGTTTTATCACCGAATGACGGCAGCGGCTGAGAGCGAAACCACGCAAAAGCACGTCCTTCACCACCAGACCACTGAGCTACGCGGTTTATAATTTCCACCGTATCTTTCAATCTGGCTTGTGTCGCCCTGCTTTTAAGTCTTGCGCTTTTAGAAACAGAGTCAACCGATAACCCTGTGACTTGGGCCAGATCAGTCTGGGTAATATGTAAAACCTTAGCCAGGACGCTCGCCGTCACAAAGCCCTCAGCGGTGATAACCTGCTGTAAAAAATCCACGTTTGACATCAATTGCCTCTTAATTTGACCGTAATAACGGTTTAATTATAAGGCAGTTATTGAGAAAAACAAACCGTTGATAATTATTCAGTCCCCCCTTTTTAACAAAGAGGGGTTAGGGGAGATTTTATTAGATAAATCCCCCTCTGCCCCTCGCTATGCTCTCCCCCTTTTTCAAAGGGGGAGAGTATAGCGAGGGGGCTTGAATACTTACAATCGTTGTACACAAAAAAGGGCGAAGATTGCCTCTTCGCCCTTAATTATTAGAAGTTTCTCACCACAAGCCTGGTCGAAGTTTTCTTTCTTCGTGTCTTCGTGGTAAATAAAAAGCCTGATTAGCTGGACACTTTTGGCATGGCTCTCAGTTTTTCTACAACCTTGTCACCAAATTCAACGGTGCTAATCATGACGACACCAGTACCTGGCTTGGAAAGGTCGGCAGTTGAATAGCCGTCGCCAAAAACGCCCTGCATGGCCGCCCATACATTTTTTGCCTCTTCGGCCATATCAAAACTGTTTTCCAGCATCATGGCAACCGAGCCAATCATGGAGTAAGGGTTGGCAATATTTTTACCGGCAATGTCGGGTGCAGAGCCATGTGACGGCTCATAATAAGCTTTGTCGTCACCCAGACAAGCAGAAGGCATTAGGCCCAGAGAACCTAAAATGCCGCCGCCTTGATCACTGAGAATGTCGCCAAACATGTTTTCCATTACCATGACATCAAATTGAGTCGGTCTCAGGCAAAGGTTGGTCGCTGCCGAATCAACCAATTGATGGATAACTTCAACATCCGGATAGTTTACCGCGACTTCATCCAGTATTTCATTCCAGAGTACGCTGGATTTTAAGACATTACTCTTGTGGATATTGTGGAGTATTTTCTTGCGTTTTTGAGCCAATTTAAAGGCTTGATGCAAAATGCGACTGATCTGCAATTCGTCATATTCCAGGGTTTCTTTAACATAGCGCAAGCCTTGTTCGTTAATCCCCGTTTCCTTATGGCCAAAATAAAGTCCGCCCACTAATTCACGCACCATAATAATATCAATGCCTTCACCGATAATTTCAGCTTTTAGCGGTGAAAAATGACCTAACGCTTTGGGTAAAAAAACCGGCCGGAAGTTTGCGTAAGTATTGTAACGGCGACGTAACGGCAGCAAGGCTCCTCGTTCCGGCTGTTTATCAATGGGAATCTTTTTGGATTCTTCATGGCTCAAACCGATGGTGCCTTTAAGAATGGCATCTGCCTGATCACAAATATCAATGGTTGACTGAGGAAAAGCATCGCCAAATTCAAAGTAGGCACAGGCACCGAAAGCAGCAGGCATTAGCTCAAAAGTGACATCGTTGCGTTCTTCAATAACTTTAAGTACTTTAATGGCTTCTCGGGTAATTTCCGGGCCGATACCGTCACCGGCTAACACTGCGATTTTATAATTTTTCATGGATACCTATTAATATCTGTTTGAGATTGACGAATTGAGACGTTATAAAATCGATCATTTTACTTTATTTTTTATTGAGAGCCGCAGGAAAAAAGAAGTTACAACTAATAATGGATGAATTAGGATATAACCTGTTTTTCAATGCGATGGGTAATGAGGTGATTAGATGAATCAACGTGATGCCAATTTTCTTGTGATTAGCGGTTTTTTACTGTTCAGTACGCCTGTTTTTGCGGACTCTTATGGCATGAAGCCTTATCCTCCGGCAGAGGAAGGCTATAAAAGAATGGTTATCCACCTCCAACCGCAGGCCGATGAAGAGGGCCATAAACTTGAAATAATTATGGGTAAAACAAGTAAAGTGGATTGTAATCAGCACTGGTTTGGCGGGCAACTAACTGAAGAAGTCGCAAAAGGCTGGGGATTTTCCTACTTTGTTCTCAAATCAGTGCAAGGCCCCGCATCAACACTGATGGCCTGTCCGCCTGACAAAAAAGAACAAGATGCCTTTGTAACGGTGCGTGGCGATGGAAATTTACTACGCTACAACAGTAAATTACCTGTTGTCGTTTATGTGCCGGTCGATTTTGAGGTGCATTATCGAATTTGGACAGCCAGCCAAGAATCGGGTGTGGCGCAGGCCGAATAAAAATTCCAATTTATTAATTCTTGATTACCTTTTTTCTTTCGTTAATCCTACAGGAAATACTATGCGCTTATATTCAGATTACTTAAAACAGGCACTGCTTTATTCGGCTCTCTTTGGCCTATCGGTTGTTATTAATGGTTGTTCTTTTTCAGACAGTTCAAAAAGTATTTCAGACTCGACCAGCTCCATTATTAGCAGCCCTTCCTCGGTTTCAGGGAAAAGTAAAAAATACCAAAATGAAGTCGCTGATTACACAATGGCTTACGTTAAATCATCCAAGCCCGAAGCGGGTTACAATTCTTTCCTTAAGGGTTTGAGTGATATTGCGGCAAAAGAAGGTGTGACTAATTGGGATCAAGATTCATTAACTTATGTGGGTATCGGGAAAGGTTTGAAGAAAGCCAATGTAGAAGGCATCGCTTATGAAACCTACAAAAAGAATTTTGCCGGTAGCGATGCCGAGAAAATGAAAGAAATTCAGACTGGTTATGAGGCTGAAGAATAACATCTTGTCTTGATTTACCCATCGTTTATAAAAGGCTTCAACGGTTTTGCGTGTTAAACATGCGTTTTAGCTTGAAGTCTTTTTTGATAAGCCTCTTTCTTTTGGTGGTATTTCCAGGTGCCGCTTTGGCAGCCTCATTTGAATATCTTTATTTGGAAGCGAGCGAGGGTAATTCCAGTGGTGGCCATAGCGCCATACAATTCGGTGATGAAATTTATCATTATCAGCATCATGATTCCGGCTTAATTCGTCTGCTCAGACAAGATAAGCAGGAGTTTCATTTTCTGTATCGTTTTTTGCAAAATCGCCGTATTCATTTAAGCCACGTTGAGGTCACCGAAGAGACTTTTAACCGGCTTGGCGAGTATTTTAAATGGCAGTTTCTGGCTCAGGAACAACAGTTTAAACAATTGAACGACTTGTATAAAGAGCGCCTTCTTTTACGTCGCTTGTTGTATAAGCCAGGCACCGATACTGATTTTTCAGCGGTGTTACGATTAAACGGCGTCGGACTTTTTTATGCCGAGCATGACTTGGATAGTCAAAAAGACGAACATCCAAACAACATAAAGGCCCCCACCCCGCAATCATCGCCGCTTATTGGTTTGTTACGAAAAAAAATCGAAGCGCACTATGGTCAAGATTATCTTTCCAAGTGCCGTGAACAAATCACCACCGATATTAAAGCCTTAACGCCTACCCATTGGCCAGCGGCGTCATCGGTTTTGTCGGCAGACAACTTTCCCCCGGTAATTAATTCCTTTGCCGATAGTTATACTGATTATTTAACCGGATTAGCCGCCATAAAAGTACTGGTGGAAGAGCAGCCGTTACAAGCAGATGCTTTTTTTGTAACGCAGGAATCCGTTACGCCGGAAGAAAAAAAAGTATTGGCGACCTTGCGTGATCAACTGGTGTTAAGCCTGTTAAAGTCGGTTAATTCCAGCCGACCTGATTGGGGGTATGCCGTTTTGGTTAATATGGCCCGATATATTGCGATTGAGCAGTCATTACAGTCAGGGCGATGGGTTTTTATTGATGATTTTGCCATCGACAGTGAATGGATCAGCACCGATCAGTTTGTGGAGCAGGCAGAGCCAATACAGACTCAAATTAACGATGCACAGGCCAATTTTAAACAAGCCCGAAAAGCCATAACAACCCCTGGCGGCCTTACAGAAAGCAACTATAGCCAGCTTGAAATGTCGGCTAACCGCTATTTTGAATGGCTCAATGGCAAACAACAAAAAGCGGTTCGGTATCAGGGTGAAAAAGCGCTACCGACTAAAAGTATCAGCCTGCCGGATTGGTGGGTGCCTGAGTTATCGCCGCACCAATTAACCAAGGCGTTAACCGGACTGGAACACTATGAAAATAAATTACTTCAGGAATTGGCACAACGTTATCAGTATAATTTGCTTACTCGTAATTGTGTGACTGAATTGTTCAGAACCCTTGACCAAGCTTTGTTATCAAAAAACAAAGTGGAAAACGATCCAGCGAAGCAAGTTGAATTTTTGATAAAAGAATCCAAGCAACGCCTGGGTGGCACTATTTCAGGCACTTATAATTTTATCCCTTTTGTGTCGTTTCAATCGGTACAAGAAAATTATAAGGTAAGCTCCAATACGGTATTAAACGCTTACCGTGGTCAACAATTAGAAAAACTGTATGCCAAAAATAACGGCTTGATGGTTGCCCTGCGTGAATCGAATATTTTTAGCAGCACGGTGTACACCTATAATCCGGATGATGCTTTTTTTGTTTTTTTTACCGATGATAGTCTGGTATTAAGGCCGATTTTTGGATTGTTTAATACTGCCGCCGGCATTGGTCAAAGTCTGTTCGGCTTTTTAAGCTGGCCGTTTGATTCAGGGAAAAATCTTAAAGCCGGTACGACGGGAGTTTTAATGAGCCTGCCCGAGTTGTTGTTTTTTAATATGCGTAAAGGCAGTTACAAGTATTTGTCTTATAATCAATTTGTGAAAGATGAAAGATGAAAGATGAAAGGTGAATAAATTACAATTCAATTCTTTATTATTGTTAAGTGTTATAAAAAATTAGAAATTATGATGATTAAAAAAATGACTTTATCAACGCTAAAAAACGCCTTGTTGCTGGCATCCCTGTATACTC
>Ga0194058_10000442_pt1 | contig 19937 bp, 23 predicted proteins | sample SepL4417m_MetaG_FD_155490 | JGI IMG/M metagenome (GOLD analysis project Ga0194058, IMG submission 155490) | Anoxic zone freshwater microbial communities from boreal shield lake in IISD Experimental Lakes Area, Ontario, Canada - Sep2016-L442-17m | ecosystem: Environmental > Aquatic > Freshwater... | reverse complement strand
CATTAGGAGCGGGGGGGGGGAGAATATGCCAAATCCGAATCATCCAGTAAAAGACAGCCAAACGAAAGTCGATCCCATAAAATCAATTAAAGACATCAAGTCCATCAAAAAGCTGCTAAAGAACAATCTCCGGGACTATGCTATATTTATCATTGGAGTGAATACTAATTTGCGGGCATCTGATCTGGTGAATATTAATGTCGGCCACGTCCAGATTTTGAAGCCGGGAGATGACTTGGTATTGACTGAACAGAAAACCGGGAAAGAAAGAAGAATTACCCTGAATGCCGCATGTGTCAATGCAATTGAAAATCTTCTGGAGTCACAAATAACCGAAGATGAAGCTCCTTTGTTCCGGTCCAGAAAAGGAGGGAAGCTCTGTGTCCAATCGGTTCATCGTCTGGTGAAGGGATGGTGCCGGCAGATCAATTTGACTGGGAATTACGGATCGCATAGTCTCCGGAAAACCTGGGGATACCATCAGCGGGTCACATTTGGTGCGGATTTACCCACACTGATGACATGCTTTAATCACAGTACCCAACGGCAAACATTGAAGTATTTGTGTGTCCAGCCGGGGGAGGTGAAGGCGATTTATCAGAATGAGATTTGATATGGGGCTTCGCCAGATGCGCCAGAATCGCCGATCACAGGCTGATGCTTAGGTAGCATGGGTAAAAAAGAACTCGTAAACGGTATCCAAGAAAAGATTCTGTTTCGACCAAGACGATACTGCTCTGTACTGCGAACGGGCATAATCTGCGATTTCATTATGTTCCATCCCTCAGCGGAGGAGAGATAGGGGACAAAAGTACAGATTATGACCGTTATCGGTATAAAGCAGAGATATTTGGCAACAGCCGATTGGGGCTCTTGTTCGTCTCCTGACTTCTGATTCTTCATACGGAATGAAGAAATTCACTCACCAAACGATTCCAGCCAACTTCTGGGACTTCACTGTATATATCAGAAATTGCCTCACCACCGGTTGCAGCCATTCTATATTTCGTTTCTTCCCCGTAGGCATCGGCGACAAGATTCTGAAGACGCAAGTACTCGTCATCAACCCAGCTTTGGCTTTCATCACCGAAAAACAGGTTCTTCAGGTTTTTTCGAAGAGAAGAAGGCTCGATCACCATCAACCATCCTTCTCCGTATGGATATTCGTTAAAACTCTTTGTGTTTTTCAGAACCTTATGATTTACGGCTACGACTGTTCCATCTACTGGGCTAAGTGTTGGCGCCTCATTTCCGTTACGCTTCAGAACAGCCTGTGTGTCGTTTTGACTGACTTTTGATCCCAGTCCTGGCATCTTTATTTCATCCTGGGGTCCAAGCAGCCGAAGAGCAAAGTCGTCGACACCGACTCGTACTTTACCACCATACTCCACTCTGGCCCAAGTATGACCGAAGTGATAATAATGATCGCGTGCGACTTTGAAACCAGAAGCTATATCGATGACAGGCGGCTGTAAATTCGGCAGATAACTGCTATCGTCCATCATCTGGTCAAATGCGCAATTGGCGCAGTTATATCCATAAGAGCAAAGTCCGTAGGAAACTCGACCGCTCAACATATGGCGGCATTTCCCCTGTTTCATCAGAAGCTGCATTCTTGGGTTTGCACTGCTTGTTGTACCGGTAGCTTTTCTTTTTTCTTCAAAATTCGTAAGTACTCGCTGATCCATTGCGCATCCCAAGCAGTTAAAAGCGTTCACGCATTTCGTTGACTTGATCACGCCAGCCCTGCTCCAAACACATAGATCATTTGTCATTGAGAAAACAATAGGTTGTTTATCTTTTTTCTGAACACTTTTTTCCATGGAAAAACCTCCTTATAAAATTATTGGCGCTAATTCAATTAACACCAGAACTTGTATCAATAGAATCGTATTGATCAACTGATCTGATTTAATTCGGTAGATGCCCGGCATCTTCCATCATCTGGTCAAAAGGGCACCTGATGCAGCCATATCCACGAGAGCAAAGCCCGTAAGAAATATTGCCGCTCAACATGTGGAGGCATTTCCCCTGATTCTTCAGAATCTGCATAGCAAGAATCGCATTCTCATTGGCCATCGGTTGTCTATCATTTCTTTGAATATGTCTTTCCATGGGGCGCCTCCTTATATATATGATGTTTTGTATCAATCAATTCATTTTGACATTACCATTTTGCATCATATATGCCAGAGTAAAACATTTAAGCATAATAGACATCCATAAAGCATTTAACATGCTTATATTATATGTAATATTTTTTCTTGATCATCCCGAATCGCAGGATTGATAGATTGCCTCCTGCTCAAGCACTTTGCTTCATTTTGCATAAGCTTGACCAGATAGTAATTTTATTTCTTTTATATCAATTAGTTAGAATAGCGCTTCATTTTGCATAAGGTGGTGCAATGTACAGCAGTAAGGGCAGGTACCTTCATGGAAAAATGGTAGGATGAAAATCAAGATGAGAGCTTTGAGTATTCGGCAACCGTATGCTGAACAAATTCTTCGAGGTCAAAAGAAGATTGAATTTGATATGGGGCTTCGCCAGATGCGCCAGGACAGACGATCACAGGCTGTTGCTTAAGGCAGTATGGGTGATAATCAATATCTGAGAAATGATAAAGCGGGGATTCAGTTAACCGAACTCAACGGCTGACCATATTTCCTTTCGGTGTTGTATTTTGGCCTATTATCCCCACCATAGATACATACAAAGAAGAAGAATGCAGAGATGTGCATGAGTCAGGCATTACGCCCACCTCATACCCGATTGAACCATGCCATTGTCATTTATTTTTGTCAATGATGATATGGGCAGGCGCTGAGATTCGTTGACGGGAGAAGGTTGATCAAGATACCATGTCTGGACTTGTCGGAAATAAAAAACCCGCTCACCTCTGGATTTGGAAGGCGGTTATGGTTTCAATCTAAAAAAGTGCGCCTTAGCCCATGTTAAGCGTGCCGACCTTTCGTTTTTTTCGGACAGGCATAGCGCCACAATTCAATATCTGAACCATATCAGCATGTCAACGGATTTCCCAAATATGCCGTCAAAGGACCTCCCGATCCCCATAAAACCTGATATCGATGATCCTATAACGGTTTTCTAATTTGACCACTTTCGAAACCACCGAAATTGAGAAGATTATCGGATTTTTACAAGACGGCGTAGTTGCTGTACCTGCCAAGAAACAATAGACACTTTGGATTATTTTGTCTGAAGTGTAAAACTTAATTTCGACGTTGATTTTATGGACTACCATTAAGGGAGGCAAAAATGGAGATGAAAAACCCCGTGCATCCTGGCCTTATTGTTAAGGATTGCATTGAAGAACTTGGTTTGAGTGTGGCCGAAGCTTCTAAGGGGCTGGGCGTAACGCGTCAGCAGATTTACAACGTCATTGCAGGGCGCAGCAGTGTCACGCCAGAAATGGCAATTCGCCTTGAAAAAGCTTTCGGTAGTACAGCCAGTACATGGCTTCGAATGCAGATGAACTATGACCTTGCACAAATGCGTACCCATGCTTCCAGTATTGCTGTTGAACGATTTCTGTCGAAGAAAGCCGCCCAATGTAATATACACTGCCACCAATCCGACGCGGTTTGAGAGACTATGAGGTTAAGGTGAGCAGTATTGCAAAGCACTACCCAATCACGGACAAGCCCTTTCGATCAATGATGTCGAGAAGGCGTTGCGCCGTGCCGCTTGGGTTTTTTTGTCCCTGTTCCCACTGTTGCACCGTTGTTTTTCCAATACCCATGATTGCCGCAAATACCGCTTGGCTGACATGGTTGGACAAGCGAATGCGCCGGATGTCCTCTGGCAGAAAGGGGCGTTTTGGAGGCAAACACAGTGTGTCGATTTCGCGCATAGTGATTTCGTCCATAGCCCCGACCTTAAACAGGTCTTTTGCCATATCGTGGGCAATATTTAAAATCTCACTCATGATAACACCTCCCATATGGAGCCAATCTCCAAAAGCTCTTGAATTTGTTTATCAGTCGCCGATATAAAAGATTCGGCTGTAAGACTTAACACTGCTTCTTCTTTTGCGGACATGTTTGCTTTGTCATTCTTTGCGAAAGCATACAAAAAAATAATCCGCTCCGTGTTGTGCTTTTTATATCCAACAACAACCCTATATCCTCCACTTTTCCCCCCGCCTGTTCGTGGCAATCGTTTTTTGAACAGGCAGCCGCCAAGATCGGCTTCAACCTTTCCTGTGGCAATTTCCGCCGCCGCATTGAGTAAGACGGCATCCGAAATGCCTTCACCACGCGCCCAACGGTTAAACCATTTATTCTTGAATAGTCTCATAAGGGAAAATCTCACCTTTCACATATAGAATATATCACTATGTGGTACACTTTTCAATCCGTATCTTGTCGGTGCTAAACAACCCCGTCTTTGTTTTCTTTTCACCATGTAAAACGTAAAAGATTGACGAAAATCAATAAGGCTGTTATTAAGATACATTCATACTAAACTAACTATATATAAAGCTATATAGTTATAATGATATATAGTTATATTAATATATTGATATACAATTAATCGGAGTGAAACTTTATGAAAACACTTGCAATAATTGCACAAAAAGGTGGAAGTGGGAAAACCACGATAGCCGTTCATATTGCTGTCTGCGCCATGCGCCAGAAGTTACACACGGCTTTAATTGACATCGACCCACAGGGCAGTGCTTATGATTGGTTTTTAAGCCGACCCGAAAATAATATGCTTAATGCTGTTCAAGCGACAGCCGGACAATTGGCTGCTTTGCTCAAAAAGGCGAAAACAGGAGGCGCAGATTTTGTAATTATTGATACTGCCCCACACTCGGACAGTGCCGCAGCGATAACGGCGCAGCTTGCCGATTTTGTTCTGATCCCTTGCCGCCCTGCCCGTTTCGATCTGAAAGCCATAAGCTCAACTATGGAAATTGTGAAACTTGCCAAGACACCAGCCGCCACCGTTATCAATGGTGCGCCAAAGGGGAGACTGGCAGAGGAAGCAAAGGAAGCCCTTAAACAACAAGGGATAATAGTTGTTGATACCGTATTGCAGCAGAGGGTAGCGTACAGCCACGCCGTGATTGATGGCCGGAGTGTCCACGAATACGAGCCTAAAGGTAAAGCGGCAGAAGAAATTGACGGACTTTTTACTTGTTTGAAAAAACTTTTAAAGCTATAAAGATAACTATATATACAGTTATCTTTATATAATTATATCAGTATAACTTCTACCTTCGCAAATAAGGAGTAACAAACCATGGCCGCCAAAGCAAAACGTCAAAACCTCGGCAACGTGTTCGCAACGACACCGGAAAACAAAGCAACAACGACAATCGAGAAAACAGAGAATGGAGGAGGGCGGAAGGCAAAACTTTTTCAATTACCAGAATCAGCAAAAAAGCAATTGGCAATCCTTGCGATTGAATCTGGAAAGACTCAGCAGGCACTTTTGACCGAAGCATTGAACGACCTATTCAGGAAATATGGCAAGCCAGAAATAGCATAACTATATAATTACATATAGTTATATTGATATAATGCTATATAATTATAATAGTATATTAATATATAGATATAATGTTATACAGATATAACAATATATTGTTATAATTATATAAAGTTATATAGTTATATAGTTACAATGATATATCAAGCAAATATGGCGAAGTGCCGGAAAGGTGGGAGTGTTCAAAGTGAAAGAAATAAAAACCGCAGAACGTAAGGCAAATGTTTTGCGGAAAGAAAGACCGCGTACCCCAAGTCGAAAGAAAATCATCACCGGACAAATTAAAGCCAAAATTGCGATTGAAGCATTAAAGGGGATTAAGACGGTGGATGAGATTGCCCAGGATTTTAACGTGCTTCCTTCCCAGGTTACACATTGGAAGAATGTTTTACAGAAGCAAGCACCAAAGTTATTTGAAATTGACACTAGACCGATAAGGACATCATGCCCTAAACGCCTTGACACAGAAAGGAGGTAATCGACATGGTTCTGGAAAAACTTGATCCGGCCACCGAGCAAAGCATAATTCAAGAAATACGCCAGGCAGTAAAAAATGCCATCATACAGACCAGGGGAACTGATATAGGTTTCAATGATTTAGATTTCGTGGTGGATGATTTTGTCGATTTTGATCTTCCTGATGAGGAATATTCTGAGATGCAAGATGCTTGCGATATGCTGGCTTTTCAGGAGTTCAACCGAATAATGACCCTCATGAAAGAAGCCTTTGGTGTGGAGGATGCGGAATAATTGGAAATTATTCTTTACATCAAGGCGAATGTAAAGCATAAGACTACTGAATACTAAATTTTGAAAAAAAGATGGCCCTCAGAGGTGGAACTCTGAAGGCCGTTTTGATGTAGGCTTTTTTCTCTGGACGGGATTTGAGCCAAACATGAACACTCTTACGAGTGCCATTTGCAAAAATATTAATACATCTGATTGAGTTTTGCAAGATTTTTTCATGTTTGAAGCCCAGGGAAAAGCCATAAAAGGTTTTCTTTGGGCTTTTTTTATTGAAGCCCCCAATTACTGGAGGTGTCAAATGTTCAAACAAGATGGCGCGAATGAATCACCAGCAAAAATATCAATACCCATACTGCAAGATTTTACGAAAATCCCGAATACTTTACTGGATGCCCTTTGCGGGATACGGATACCTGGGGAGTGTCGCCAGGTGCTTGATGCGATTGTCCGTTTTACTTTGGGGTGGAACCGGCAGGAAGCGGAATTATCGTTGAATAAATTGTCTGAAGTCACAGGGATAAAGCATTCAAGTGTTGTTCGATGTATCAAAAAACTTGAAAGTATGAATATCATCAGCACAAACAGATCGGGTCGTGTGTCTGCTTATGGGATAAATCTGGATGTCACTCAATGGCGCAGGAAACAGAAAAAATCTGTCAGTCACAAAAAAGAGACTAGCAAAATACAGGATGTAAGTCTCAAATTGGATACTGAAACCAGTCTCAAAAATGTAACTGATGCCAGTATCATAACTGATACCCCTCTTATTAAAAGCAAAGACAAGCTTAAAGAAAGCATAAAGCAAAGCGAAAAACCGCTTGCTTGCTTTTCTTTTACTGCTGAAAAAACACAAGCAACAGCACCGGCAACAGTACCGGAACCGGAACCTCCGGCAGCAGCACCACCGGAACCACTGGCGGAAGTCCCGGCGACACCAGTACCACTGGCAACAGTACCAGTACCGGCACAAACTCCGAAAGAAGTATTCCAATCCCTGTTTGATGTGGCTGTTCCGGGGAACTTTCAAGACCTTGATGCAATATCGGAAATGATACGAAGGAAACAGTCCGGAAAACTGAATAATGTAAAAAATCCATTGGGGTATCTGAACAGTATCACCGGCAAGGTTGTGCCAATTATTGCGATGCCTGCCCCTGTCCAACAGACAACATCCGGAATATCTTTCTTTGTGACTGAACCGCCCAGGATGAGCCATGTTGAGATGGCGAATATTAACGATATATGGGATTCAATGGCAATGGAAGAACGTAAATCATACGAGGCCAGAGCATTACCGAAGTTTGAACAACAGGCAGGTAGATATAAAACCTCTCTTCGTAATTTGGCGAGGAGTATCTTTAACTCTGAACATATCCGAAAACGCAACACGATAACCACCGGGATTGAAATGTAAAATGCGTCAAATTTATGTGACAGCCCAAACGTTAATCAGTGTTACAGTCAAGAGTGTGTGTGACAGGCACCCGTAAAAACTGTAACAGAACCGTGATAGTGTGATTACAGTTGACAGTAAAAATTAACAATGGAGTCATCATGATGGTAAAATTGTAACGATCTGACTATTGGCAGCGGCATTCTGCCTATCAGCTAAATGTCGGCGGTCAAACAGAGCGTAGGATGCTGGTTTTAATCCGGTAAAAAAGGAAGGAGGCTGAAATGTCAATCACATTAACTTTGGAAATTCCAGACCAAATTTATCGCCCTTTGTTAAAAAAGGCTGATAAGCGTGGAAAAACACTCAATCAAATCTTAATTGAATGGTTGGAAGAGGCTGTCAAGGATGAACTGGATGATCCATTACTACAATTATCCGGAGCCTTTGCTTCAAATATTACGGTTATAGGTGAGAATCACGATTTTTATATCGGACAGGAATTGAGAAACACTCATGAGTGAGATTTTCGCCGATACATCTGGTTGGGCAAATTACTTTGTTCGGACGCGACTGATTTTACGTTAGCCAAAGGGACTCCATAGCATTATTGACAGCCGACCTTTAAAGTGTGTACAATACACATCATGAAAAGTGGGGAAATAACACAAAGGCTAAAAAAGGATGGGTGGATTCTCCATCATACAAAAGGAGACCATCATCAATTCAAGCATCTGGAAAAGCCCGGCAAAGTCACTGTTCCCCATCCAAAGAAAGATATACCTGTTGGTACCCTTCGAAATATTTACCGGCAGGCTGGTTGGCAATGGAGGTAAAAACTATGAAATATCCGGTTGTAATCCATAAAGATGAAAATTCAGATTATGGTATTACGTTTCCAGACTTACCAGGTTGTTTTTCTGCAGGGGAAACAATTGAAGAGGCTTTAGCCAATGCCCAGGAAGCTGCAGAATGCCATATTGAAGGCATGTTACTTGATTCCGAGCCTCTCCCTGTTGCCACAACTATTGAAAGACATAAAGATAACCCGGACTTTAAAGACGGCATATGGGCAATTGTGGAAGTAGCCCTAAGTAGGTTGTCTCAGAAATCAAAAAGGGTCAATATCACCATGCCGGAGAGGTTGTTGAATTCATTAGATTACTTTGCTAAAAAGCATGGGGAAACTCGTTCGGGCCTTTTGACTCAAGCAGTTACCGAATACATGACATCACATCGGTAAAAAGAAAAAGGCGAACCCGTCTGTTAAGATGCGAATCGGAATAGGATGGCTGGCGATCGGTTTCAGAAACGGTGACACAATGGTATAGTTCTGAATGGTTGAATGCATGGGAAATTGGTATTTGGCTGATCCACAGGAACTTGCGAAGTTTTTCGGGCAGGGATTCAAGGCGGGAGGTCTTTTTCATAAAATCGAAGAGCCTTTATAATTCAGGGGCGCAAATGGCACTTACAAGAGATTTTAAAGAAACAATAATGAAACGGGTTGAATGTGACCCTGATTTTGCCAAGTCACTACTTCATGAAGCGATTGACTTATTACTGGACGGCGATTCAGCAACCGCCAAACTGATTCTCCGCGACCTCGTAAATGCAACCGAAAAGCCTTCACCGTATGCTTTCCACTTCCGGTAATCCTACCATGGAAAATCTTTCGGTTATCTTTGCTACAATTAAAAAAGCACTACACGTCAGGATTGATACCACAGTTACTGCCGTTTAAAATAACTACGTTCTGCCGCAATCCTCATTTTTTAAGGATTTTCTTATTCCCGTTTACTGGTGCCCCATGATCCGGCAGTTGAACAACCTGATAAATTATCAAGTATTTTTTCACTATCTATTTGTATTACATGATTATTTTGTTGACTATTTACCATAATTCATATATATGTCCTTAGGACATATATATGAATTAATACTAAATGTTGATGGAAAGATGAAATTAGAAACTGCAATAGCTCTTGAAATTGGAGAACTGAAACGTCCTGTTGTGACGGCGTATCAGCTTGGATTGATTATTTTCAGATTATACGCAACAAAAACTTATCAAGGAATAAAACTTAGTTGTCTGAGGAGAGAACTTCCTCAATATAATGATTATAAATATATAATCCAAGAACTTATGACTTCTGGAGTTCTTAAAAGCAGCTCAGAAGCGGCGCACAAAGAGATTTTTGCCGTGTTGTCACAAAATATATTCTCGGCTGGCGAGATAGCCTGTTGTATTGATCCTTTTTGTTACGTTTCTCATTTGAGTGCTATGGAATATCACGGACTCACAGACCGTCTTCCAAAAATGCTTTTTTTATCAGCACCAGAAACAAAGAAATGGAAACAACTGGTTGAAGAAAAAATGAAAAAAGACATTGGGACATCTTTTAAAACATACATGGATTCAGATTTGCCAAAGCTCAAACGATTACGTTTAACAAAAATTGCGCGAAAGATGATTAGTGTTCAAACAAGTACGGATTACAATTCTGGGGCTTATATAGTGGTGCAGGGAAAGGCATTGAGAGTATCCAGTATCGGACGCACGTTCCTTGATATGATACGTGATCCAGATTTGTGCGGAGGAATTTATCATGTTCTTGATGTTTACGAAAGGTACGCAGGGCGTTATCTACGCCTCATTCTCGATGAAGTGCAACAACACGGAAAGCATATTGACAAGGTGCGGGTGGGTTATATTTTAGATGAGCGACTCCATCTGTCCGATCAGATTATTGAAACATGGAGGGCAGGAAGCGTACAACGTGGTGGCTCGCGGAAGTTGTCAGCCAAAGATCCATACATGCCAGTTTTTTCAGAAAAATGGGACTTGTCCATTAATATAGATGAAGCCACGGAGTAGCCTTGCAAAAATTTAACATCAAGGATTGGGTTAAAGCTGATCCCGAATACCTCACCTTTCGTCAAGCTGTTCATACAATTCTTACTGCTATTTCTGGAACGCCATACTTGCAAACGTCCATGATCATGAAAGGGGGCGTTTTGTTGGCTCTTGTCTATGAAAGTCCCCGTTATACACAGGACATAGATTTCTCCACACCGATCCTACCAAAAAGTTTCGATATCGATGAATTCAGAAAAAAATTGGCTGAAGGACTGATTAATGCCGTTGAAAGTCTTGGATATGGGTTGAATTGCCAAATTCAAAAAATCGCAAAGTCGCCACCTCAAAGTGGTGCAACATTTCCGACGATCAGTACCAATATAGGCTATGCGTACAAAAGCGAATCAAACGCTCATAGACGCCTAATGGCTGGAAATTCCTCAACAGTTATAGGGTTGGACTACAGTCTCAACGAACCAGCAGGTAATATAGACTTCCTCGAACTGGCAGATGGCAACATTATCCGCACTTATGATCTGGCCGAGTTGATTGCCGAGAAGTTTCGTGCCCTACTGCAACAGCAGGTGCGGAACAGAGTGCGACGACAAGATATTTACGATATTCACTTTGTCTTAAAAACTCACCCCAACATGAACGACACTTTCGTCAAAGAGAGAATTTTACAGCGATTGACTGAAAAAGCGGCGGCGCGGAATCTGTCTGTGTCGCACGAAAGTATGTCCAATCCCGAAATCTTAAAGCGAACGCGGAAAGAATATCACTTGCTGGCTGCCGAAATTGAAGGGGAACTACCACCATTCGATGTCGTGTATGGAGCTGTTGAGTCCTTTTATCGGTCACTGTCATGGACTTAAATGCAATCAATTGCCATATTGGTTTTGATAACCGAAAATTGACCAGCAAAATGGGGTTTTGATAACCGAAAATTGATCACCCTGAGCAGCTCATCTCCCGGACAGTTAAGTGAATACCCCCGAATTTCATAAGTATTGGCCATTATTCCCATGCAATTCCATCCAAAGAGTCTCCAAAACTTTGCTTGGCAATGGTTATGCGCTTTGCCCTGAAAAATCTCTTCTGATTTCATTGGACACAGGAGCTTTTGCGTCCGCTTCTCCGTTAAGGAGAAAACAGCTAAGCACCAATGTTGCAAATAGCCCAAGACCATAAATGAGAAATATCGCATCAATTCCAAACTTGCCGATAATCCCTCCTCCGATGGCTGCGCCTATTCCCCCGCTCCCCATGAAGCTGAAGGCCACCAATGACATGGCAGCTCCCCTTGATTTGCGGGCAAACCCCGAGGCTCTTGTTACCAAAGTGGAGTGGGCAAAGATGAAGCCAAGTCCCAGCGTGGCGATTCCGAGAATAAATGCGCTGATGTTGCTCCCAAAAAGATAAATGATAATATTTCCAACTGCTGCCAGTAACAATCCGCTCCACAGTAGCCTCAATGACCCTATGCTGTCAGCAATTTTCCCGCAAAATCTGCCGCCAATCACCGACATGACACCAAATCCGGTCATTATGAATCCGATTTGCAAGGAGTTGTAATGATAAATTCGCGAAACATATGATCCGCCATATGAGAAGCTGCCTATGATAAAGGCCCCCTCCAGCATAATAATGATATGGGTGCAGATACCCTTATCTCCCAACAATGACAGCATATATTGTTATAATACAATATGTTATGGTTGTATTTGAGTTTCTGAAGTGCGTAGTACATGAGAAAATTGATAATTTATCTTATTGAAAATACAGTCTTTTTTAAATGGGAGATAAGAGTATCTGCACCCTAATGATATAATGATATAGGTGAATAGGCTCTCAGTGTTTGATAAAAGATGCAGATATGGTTTGAATATTTCGCTATTGGGATTTTTTTGTGATGGTATTTCGCGATAATTTTTAAGCAGCAGAGCCGTTGGAATTAGCGATAATATGGCGTACACAAGGAAGACACCACGCCAATCAAAGAAATTCGAAATGGCTCCCCCCATTGCCATGCTGAGACCCTGCCCCAAGAATGAAATGCTGATAAATGTTCCTATCGCTTGTTGCCGTTCATGCATCGGGAAGAGGTCTCCGATCAAGGCAAATGATATAGGCATGACGGAAGCGGCGAAAATGCCGGTCAGGGCTCGAAAGAACCCCACACTCGTAAGGCTGGTACCGAAGGCACATAAGCCGGTAGCGATGGTAAACATGATCATTGCAAAAGTAATCACCTGTTTTTTCCCATATCTATCCGCCAATGCACCGAAAATCATCTGAAAGATTCCAAAAGGGATCATATAGGCTGTTATAAGTAGCCCTGCACTCGGAATATCAATTTTCAAACTCTCCGCAATAGCCGGAAGAATCGGTGAGATAACCCAGTTATCTGCAATTACCATAAAACCGGCAAGACCAAGCAGCAGAATGACACTGCTTTTTTTAATATGTTGATCCATGAAAAATCCCCTTGGCAAATCTATGTCCTATAATATCAATTATTGAACGCATAATAAGCCTATAGCAGACGTATTGCAAGTAAGCATAAAGAAGGCTATATTTCAATTAACAGTCCTGCCAGGAGCAGGAATAACGAATGATGAAAATGATCATGTTCACATGATGAGGTTGAGCTGCCGATTCCGGATATGCTCAAGGTACATTACGATCTATACGAACAGCATAAGGCCCAAATCAATTGAATTTTAAAGATAACCCATTTGGAGGTAACGCATATGAAGGTTATGGCATTCAACGGAAGTCCAAGAAAGACATGGAATACGGCAACGCTTCTTAAAAAAGCCTTGGAAGGAGCCTCATCACAAGGCGCTGAAACTGAACTCATCAATCTGTACGATCTGAACTTTAAAGGTTGTATAAGCTGTTTTGCCTGCAAGACAAAAGACGGAAAAAGCTATGGCAGGTGCGCAGTAAAGGATGATCTGACCCCTCTACTGAAGGAGATTGTGGATGTCCAGTGCATTATCTTAGGCTCTCCGTTTTATTTCGGAACTGCCACTGGGCAGATGAGATCCTTCATGGAGCGTTTGTTTTTTCCATTTTATTCCTATACCGACCCACCTGAATCGCTCTTTTCAAGAAAAATTCCGACCGGATTTATCTATACCCTCGGCGCGACCGAAGAAATGGCTAAAGAGATGGGCTTTGATCACCACATCAGATTGAATGAAATGTTCCTGGAAAGAATATTTGGGGCTACGGAGTCATTGTGCAGTTACGATACATATCAGTTTGAGGACTATTCAAAGGTGTTTGCCCCCCGATTCGACATCGAGAAGAAGGCCAGGAGACGGCAGGAAGTATTTCCAGTTGACTGTGATAAAGCTTTTGAAATGGGGGTGCGATTGGCCAGAAAAGCTTCGCTATAATATTAATTAGGTTATCAAAGGTGGTCAATTTTCAGTTGTCATTTCGAGATGGCAGATTACTGTTTCATCTGACCAATCGCGGACAAGCCCTTTCGATCAATGATGTCGAGAAGGCGTTGCGCCGCTTGGTTTTTTTTGTCCCTGTTTCCACTGTTGCACCGTTGTTTTTCCAATACCCATGATTGCCGCAAATACCGATTGGCTGACATGGTTGGCCACGCGAATGCGACGGATGTCCTCTGGCAGAAAGGGGCGTTTTGGAGGCAAACACAGTATGTCGATTTCGCGCATAGTGATTTCGTCCATAGCCCCGACCTTAAACAGGTCTTTTGCCATATCGTGGGCAATCACATAATCAGGTAGAACCAGGAAAGCTTCAAGACTTATTCAAGACATGGATAATATACTGATAAATATCGTTTGTTTGCTGATCGGAAAGAACGTCGTTTGGATAGCCGGGCATAGGAGTTTTGGGATTTCGTACCCAGTATAGGAATGTTGGGAAATCACTTAGTTTTGGCGAACTCTTTACCGGACGCTCCAAATTGATCACATTGCCGCCATTGGCGTGACAGCCGCCACAGTTGGCGGCGTAAAGTTCTTGGCCCGGCTGATAGGTTTCTCGTTGAATGTTTTCCGAGGCAACCGGTGCGGATTTATTTCCATAAACCAGTTCTCCGCCAAAAAATCCCAGGCCGACCACCGTTAGCAGACAGAGCGTATTTACAGTGATCATACCATTTGATACAGTCTGTCGGCGCAAACCGATAAAGACCCCAGCAGGCAGTAAAATCGTCAGCACCCCCGCAAGCATGAATTTCATGTGGAATGGGAAGATCCATACACCAGCGTAATAATGCTTCCAATCCATCAGGCCTGTAATGACTGTGGGCGGAATCCATATCATGGCAATAATAACGCAATACCAGGCTGCCTTGCTCATCATGGAATTACGTCTCAGTTTTGCTGTTACACTCAGGATGAAGGCTCCAAAAATCAAGCCTATCGGGATATGTATCTGAGTGGCATGAAGCGGATGGTGGTAACCCAATTGGTTTATCATTGTATAGAAAAAAGAAATGATTGAGTTGATCATTTTGACAAGCTCCATGTTGCCTTTTTCAGCCTGATGCGGCAACGGCTGAAAATATGCCTTTTACCGTTTTGATCGATAACTGATATGGGTTGTTCAAACGGTTACAATTTGGGTTGCCAGCTCATTCGATTCAATTGCAGTCAATCATTTTTATAAGAATGGCGTAAAATCCCTATCCTTTTAGGGTAGAGGTAGTTCACCTGGAATCCTGCAATGCACAGACCGTTGTTCCGCCAAGTGTATCAACGACCGTGGGTACCTGTTAGCATCGTATCGAAGGAGTTGTTCAAAGGACGGGTAATCTTGAGCAATCTTGAACAGATTGGCATAGCTGAGAAAAAGATGATTCCCGTCGATCGACTTTCAGTCGACGGGGACCATCACAACCATAGGGAAAGCTTATTAAGAGACTTGCCGGTATAAAGATGCGGGGGTTTTGCAGATAGGACAGGCTGCAAATGAAGGTTTCTTTTCCATGGTGTAACCGCAGACCGGACATACATAAAAATCGGTGTTCGGAGCTTTCCAGTTGGCAAGATCGGCCACTGCTGTTTTATAAAGTTTGGCATGTTCGCCCTCTGCCTCCAGGGCATATGTAAAGGTTCGAATCGCATCATGGTTGTTCTCTATTTTTGCCTGTGCGATAAATTCCGGATACATGGTGGTTTGTTCGTAGGATTCACCTTTAACTGCGTCTTCCAGATTTTCTTTTGTGGATTTGATCCCGGGTAGCTGAATATCCGCTTTGGGGGTCCCGCCCATGCTTAGGATGCATTACAAAATAACATGAGCAATTTGCTATAATAGTATATGTTGTACACATGCCAATCACATTAGAGCAAATCAAAATACGGTATGACCTGTTAGTCTCAGTGTTGGATGAAAAACAGTATCGGTTGTACTTGGCTGCAGAGGCGAAAGCTCTGGATTGGGGCAACAAAAACTAAGAAATGGTTAGTTATCCAAACATCAGTAGACACTAATGAATATGCCTGGTTCTAACGGATTTTGTGGTTCTGCCAGTGAGTGCAATGTTTGTTATGAGATAATTCATGAATTTTCAGGCTCCGGAATGACTGAAATGTCCTCGAAAGATTTTACTGAACCGCTTCCGGGATCATTTTTCAATTTATAAGCACCTGAAAATACATGACCACAAAATCCGGTAGAACCAGGAATATGCCAAAGGAACTAAAATCACGGACAAAGAAATACAATCGTTAGCTATCGAAAGAGATGCATTCCATGGTGAATGGAATTACACAATATCGCCACGATAAATTGCTCATGTTATTATGTAATGCATCCTTAGAATCACCTGAGCATGGTTGGTGGTGTGGATTTTTTCAGCGCTGGCTGCACGAAACAGGCTAGCCGCTTTACCATAGCCTTCTGAATCGGCCTTTTTTGCATATTCCAAGTATTTGGCTTCAGCATTGCTCTCCCCGTTGTAAGCCGTCATGAGGTTATCCAGGGTTTTGCCTTGGGCCGCAACGGACGATGATGGTTTTGCCATTATCAGACAGAATGCCACTGTTAAAAGTATCGCCAAACGATCAAAATTGGTTCTTTTCATTTTATCTCTCCCTATGTTGGTTAAAAATGAATGTTGTTTTTGAATTTATGTTATTTTTTAATAAACAATATAAATTCATAGTGTAGCCTGGGCAGTATCCTTTTCTTATAACATACAATCATTTGTAAAATTATCTTTTTATCGCACAACCAAAACCGAACACGGTGCATTGCTTGCATATTTGAGACAGGTAAAAATGATTACTTTGGATCATTGATTAATCAGCACAATGTGACACATGTCAATCTGATCTGGTAGAATGTCTTAAAATACCCCAGATTTTGATGTGAATTTATGAGGTCTGCATAAGCAGCAAATCCAGTATTACCCCCTAAGACACATTTGTCATTTCTGTCAAACGAATTTGTTCGTTTTGGAAAGATGGCCATAGGGCTTCCATACCATCGTGGACAACCTGTTTTTCCAGGTCAGATTTATCGGCTTTTGTACCCATCTATGATGATGGAGGTTTGTATCGTTGAAATTTTTTATAGCCCCCACCCTCTTTTCCATCTCAGCACCGCTTATCATGGTTTACATAAGGTATGAGGCCAGAGGAACCGATTTTGTGGACAACCTGGGCAAACTGGACGATAAAAACCCAACCCGGATTTTTACTTCGGCAAATCAGAATGCTCAACAGTAAACAGACACCAGACTTTTACATGACTTCCCCAAGGACAAACACTTTAAGCGGCTTTCCTGATAGCCAGGGTATTTCGATTACAAAAATCAATTTCCCGAAAACCACTGCCGTTCCACTGTGAACGTCCATGTGATATGTTGACGGTAAATGAATGGTTCTCTTCTTGTGAGAGTGATCTCGATAATTGATGGACTTATTTTCACGGTATTTGAGGGAAACTACCTTTCGCTGACCTTTCGCAAGTGATTTGGATAAAAGATGTACTGGTTCAAAGAAAAAATAAGCGAAAATAGTGCTCCCTCAATTAGCAAAACCCTTATCCTCGTGACAGGCTGCTATCATTAAGCTGAAGCGTGATTTGCAACAGAAAAATACAGCATAAGTTTAACATACCCCATCAATTATGTTGATCAAATCACCCATCAATTATGTTGATCAAATCACCCATCAATTATGTTGATCAAATCACCCATCAATTATGTTGATCAAATCACCCATCAATTATGTTGATCAAATCACCCATCAATTATGTTGATCAAATCACCCATCAATTATGTTGATCAAATCACCCATCAATTATGTTGATCAAATCACCCATCAATTATGTTGATCAAATCACCCATCAATTATGTTGATCAAAATTAGATATAAAATAAATTAGGTGCGTTATAAAAATCTCCCTCATTTAGCTTGATCAAAAATGCGGGTTTTTCCATCAATTATTGTGACCATTCTCACTTGGACAAAAATATCTTCCGAGCAAAATCAAATCGCAACTTACTGCGGGTTGATAATCAACCGAATCAGATAAAATGTAAAAGCTGACAGTAACATCTTACATTTCGCTTATTTTTTTTAACATTTTATAATTACGTCTGATTTTGCTGGACAAAGGGTTAATATCCTGTTATAGTCATCATAAACTCTACAAATTGGAGGTTAAGATGACTCACAGGATTGAAAGAATTGATGAGCTGCCGATTATTCTTGCTATGCTTAAGAAACTACGAGTTCAGGAAATTATCGACAAACATTTTTCCCCTCATGGCAATTGGACGGGACTGAGTTATGGTCAACTGGCTGTGCTTTTTATAACTTACGTTTTACATTCACTGACCCATCGATTGTACGGGATGGAACCCTGGTTGAACCAGCATAAAACGGTTATCCAAAAAATAACCGGCTGGAAAATCGGTGATAAAGACGCCACAGACGACAGACTGGGCATATTGACCGGTTGTTTGGGCGAAAACGATGAAAAAAGCTATGAGTTTCAACAGGATTTGAATCAGCATACCATCGTTGCGCATGAACTGCCAACCAATATCGCCCGGTACGACACAACCAGTTACAATGTAACCCATGAAATTGGCAATGACGAAAACGGTATTCTCCGATTTGGTCACAGCAAGAATCATCGTCCGGATTTGCTTCAATTCAAACAGGGACTCGCAGTGTTGGATCCAGTCGGATTTCCGATACTCAGCGAAACACTTGCTGGAAATATGGCTGATGATCCCTGTTATTTTCCAGCCTGGCAGCGTATCACTCAGACACTTGGCAAAACCGACTTTCTGTTTATAGCTGACAGTAAAGCAGCTTCTCTTGAAACCCGTATGGGCATCAATAATGGTAAAGGTTACTACCTGTTTCCCTTGCCCATGACTGGAGATACGCCCAAAATTCTCAGGGAATTGGTATTGAATCCACCTCAAAAACCACAATCCATTGAACTGGAACCCAAAGCCGGTCAGGATGATGATAAACTCCGTATTGTTGGAACCGGTTTTATTATCGACAAGCCTATGGAAACCAAGTCTGCTGATGGTACAGTATATCAGTGGAGTGAGCAATGGATTGTTTGTAATAGTAATGCCCATGCGTATCGACAGAAGAAATCACTTCATGAAAATTTGGATAAAGCTGTGGGTCAACTTGATGCGCTCAAACCCAAATCCAAAGACACTGCCAATACGTTGCGAGCAAAAGCTGACTCCATCTTGAAAAAGCATCGCGTACAGGATTACATATGTCTTGAAGTCAATGAGACGATAGAACTGGTGAAAAAATATAAAGGTAAAGGCCGTCCGACCCAGAATACTCCGTATGAAATGCTTGAGGTTCGACATCTTGATCTGCAATACTGTCTGAATGAAGATGCGATAGAAGGATATAAAAAACTGGCTGGCTGGCGTATCTATGTGACAAATACGGCCGCTGAGCAAATGACACTCAATCAAAGTGCACAATACTATCGGGATGAATATCTGGTTGAAAGAGGATTTCATCGGTTCAAAAAAGGCCATATTCCAGTGTTACCTCTTTTCATTCGACTGCCTGAAAGAATAAAAGGTTTGATGCTGCTATTGACTATAGCCCTTCAAATCCTGACGTTGATTGAATTTGTTTCCCGAAAGGAGCTTTCAAAAAGTAATGATTCCATAGCTGGTCTGGTTCCGGGAAACCCAAAAATGAAAACAAAAAAACCAACCGCAGAAAGACTTCTGTCGGCATTTGATAACTTTCATCTTTTGATCGAAGAGAATCGAAAAAATGTTAAAGGTGTTGTGGTTGAAGGTTTAAGCACTCTCCAAAAGAAAATCTTATCAATACTAAAGTTGCCTGAGACCATATTCAACCTCTCTTTTAATGACAAAATCAATGCTACATAAAAAATAAGCGAAATGTAAG
>Ga0194058_10000438_pt1 | contig 19961 bp, 16 predicted proteins | sample SepL4417m_MetaG_FD_155490 | JGI IMG/M metagenome (GOLD analysis project Ga0194058, IMG submission 155490) | Anoxic zone freshwater microbial communities from boreal shield lake in IISD Experimental Lakes Area, Ontario, Canada - Sep2016-L442-17m | ecosystem: Environmental > Aquatic > Freshwater... | reverse complement strand
ACACATATATACATAATGACAAAATTAAGCGACTATTTTGATTATAGAGTTGACTCGGAAAACAATCGTTACATGGAAGTATCCATTAACGGCATGTTGTTACTTAGACTGCCTGCCGCCAATAAAGGCACCGCCTTTACCTTACAAGAGCGCATAGAACTTGGGCTGGACGGCCTGTTGCCGCCATTGGTCTCCGGCCTTGAGCAACAAATCGAGCGGCTTTATTCAAGTTATCAAAAGTTGCCTGATGATATATCGAAGTATCAGTTTTTAAGAGCTATTCAGGAACGTTCTGTTGTTCTTTTTTTTGCTTTATTAGAAAGTCATTTGGAAGAAATGGTGCCTATAGTTTATACCCCGACTATTGGTCTTGCCGTTCAGCAATTTAGTACCTTGTATAGAACCGCCCGGGGATTAACTTTATCAACTCAAAATATCGATCGTGCCGATACGATCATGCAAAAATATCCGCTGAATGATGTCCGAATGATTGTGGTTACTGATGCCTCCGCTATTTTAGGTATCGGTGACCAGGGGATGGGCGGGCTATCAATCTGTATAGGAAAACTTGCTTTATATACGGTAGGTGGGGGATTGTGTCCATTTCAGACTTTACCGATTAATTTGGATGTAGGCACTAATCGAGGCGAATTATTAGAGGATCCACATTATTTAGGTATTAGGCAAAAACGCTTGGAGAAAGACGCTTATTTTGAGCTGGTTGATAAATTTGTAAGTGCTGTTAAATCAACCTGGCCCAAGGCAATTATTCAATGGGAAGACTTTACCAAAGATGTTGCTTTCGATGTTTTAGCACGTTACCAGCATGAAATCCCTTGTTTTAATGATGATGTTCAAGGTACAGGCGCTATGGCGTTGGCGGGTTTGCTGGCAGCTTGTCATAAAAAAGGTCAAAATTTAATTGATCAAACAGTCGTCGTCGTTGGCGCGGGTGCCGGTGGTCTTGGGGTTGCCGGCGCAATAAGAACAGGCATGTTGAATGCAGGTCTTAGCGAGCAAGATACCAATCGTCAAGTTTTTGTTGTCGATATAAACGGTCTGATTTTTAATGATGAAAATATTGAAGAATATAAGTTGCCTTTTATTCAGCCTGAAGATATTTATCAATCTTGGTCATTAAAAGGTGAAACTCCAACCTTACTAGAGATAGTGAATAACGTAAAACCGAATATTTTGATTGGTTTATCCGGTGCGCCGGGTATATTTAACGAGTCAGTCGTTAATGCCATGACTCAACATAATGAATATCCGATTATATTTCCCCTTTCCAATCCAAATTCTAATTGTGAAGCAACTCCCGAAGATATTATTAAATGGTCAAACGGGCGTGCTCTGGTAGCCACAGGAAGTCCTTTTCCTGACGTTAATTATCAGAATAAAAGCTATGAAATAAGACAAGGAAATAACGCTTTTATTTTTCCCGGTGTTGGTTTGGCTGCTGTAATAGGTGAATGTAAGCAAATTAGTGACGGGATGATTCTTGAGTCTGCTTATGCTTTAGCCGACTATATAATAGAAAACTGTAACGATGGTTATTTTTATCCACCGGTTAGGGATTTAAAAAAGATTAGCACTTATGTGGCTACACGCGTTTTGTCTAAAGCACTCGAAGACGGCTCCGCTACTCGTCACGACTTAAAACATGTTGATCTTCCAAGCTATGTAGAAGAAAATTTGTGGCGGGCCGAGTATCTGCCTTGCAAGTATGCCGGTGATCCTGAGCGATAATGATCTGGGGATTTATGGCTACCTAAGGTGGGACAGTTTAAGGTTAAATCGTTCGCTTCGACTCCGCTCAGCGAACGGTCTCTTTTAATGCTTTATTATTAAGTTAGCCGTATTGACGGTCAAGCCTTTTTGCTTGCCCCGTTTTAGTGGGTAGCCAAAAATACTGTTCACACAGATAGTCAACGCTATGATACGCTTAGGAATACGCATGAAATAACTTGGGTATCTTGCTCCCTCTCCTACCCGGAGAGGGTTGGGGGGAGGGGATATAAAGGGTCAAGTTATTTCATGCACGTTCCTTAGCTTTAAAAACGATTAATTAGAGGTAATTTATGTCCACCGTACTTGAGCAACCCCGTTATACCGCTGAAGACTATTTAACATTGGAACGTAGCGCGTCTATTAAAAGTGAATTTCATAATGGTGAAATTTATGCCATGACCGGCGCTAGTCGCAAGCATAATCTGATAACAGTTAATATTGCGCGAGAATTAAGTTTGCAACTCAAAAAACGTCCCTGGGAAGCCTACATTAATGATATGCGCGTCAAGGCAGTCGAAGCACGCAGTTACCATTATCCAGACATCGCGGTTGTATGTGGTGCGCCGCAATTTGAGGACACCTATTTAGATACGCTGCTTAACCCAACGCTGCTGATTGAAGTGCTGTCACCTTCCACCGAAGCTTATGACCGGGGCGGCAAGTTTGCACATTATCGTAAAATCGCCAGCCTGCGTGAATATCTGTTAATATCTCAAGATCAGCCCAGTATCGAACGCTATCTGCGGCAAGGTGACGTTTGGATATTATCCGAAGCGTTGGGGCTTGAGGCTTCCCTGTCACTGGAAAGTATAGATTGCCTTCTCAGCCTGCGCGAAGTTTATGATAAAGTTCTGGATGATGACGATAATAAGCCATAGTGTGACCGGGAATCTTGCTCCCTCTCCTTCCGGGCATAGGTATCTACACAAATAAAATCGACGTCATTCCGGCAGGGATTGCCGGAATCCAGGCTACATGGATGTAAAAAATACGACTAAATGTGTATTTATGACGACCAGAAGGCATGTAAATATCAAGGATTGCCATCCATGGCATCTGGATCCCGGCAATCCTTGCCGGGATGACGACTTGTGTAGATACCTATGCCTTCCGGGAGAAGGTTGGGGTGAGGGGATATAAAGGGTCAAATTATTTCATGCACGATCCAAAGCCAAGTTTAAGTCTTGGTCTGACCGGGCATCCTCAATACTGATTTTTTAGTGGTTTTAATAAATCCACGGAAAATCAGGATAAGCTCTTTCATCATCACATTTTAATGTAATAATGAAAGACGCTAGCATTTCAGTGATATTATTTATTGTACTTCCAGTTTTAATCTGATAACTTTAAAATAGTCCTTACACAAAATCACCGGACTATTATTGTGGGTTCATTAAACATGACCTGCCCATTTGTTGAATCAAAAAAGGCTGTAAGGCCGAATCATAGCCAAGGTTGTACCGATTTAGAGCGCCTTACCGAGTTACACTCATTTTAAAATAACCATTATTTAAAGGTTGATCATGTTGCACATCAAATCAAAAAAAATCACATTGCCATTATTTTTCTGCGTAATATCAGCGCTTTTATCTCCAGTATTAGGTCAGGCTGCCTCAGAAACCGGATCAATAGCCGCGAGTAAGGCAGCGGATCAAAAAGCTGCGCTAGCGAAAAAGGCTGCGGAAAGAGAAAAGGCGGCTGAGGAAAAAAAAGCCGCTGAAGAAAAAAAGGCTGCTGAAGCACAAAAAGAAAAGGCAGATGTTAAGTAATTAGCCTGTAAAAGAAAAGTAAAGAGGGTGATTATCCAGGCTTAATTTGAAGTATTTCTGCTGTTTCCCCAAGCTCCAGCTTGGTAAACCAGTCTTGGAAGCTCTAGCTTCCCGAGACTGTCATCAATAGACAATGTAGACAAAGATCCTGCAAGATCTAATAACTGCTTCCAGGCATGGAGATTCGAATGTGATAAAGATAAACAGGAAGCTGGAGCTTCGTGAATCGGGTTCTCAAGCTGGAGCTTGGGAACCATCGAAAGTTATGCACGGTTTGATGAGAGAGGGCAGGCGCAATCCTGTTCTCTACTCTACCCATTGATTTGTAAAATTTGTTTAATATCTAATTCTGACAAGCCTGTCACCTTAGCTATTATCTCAATGGTTGTGCCTTCTTTAGCTAAGTTGAGGGCTATATTTTTTGTTGTTTGCTCTATACCTTTTTCTATGCCTTGCTCTATACCTATTTCGATGCCTTTCTCTATCCCTATAACCTCACCTTCGTAATAACCATCCCCAAAAGAGGACTCGAAGATACTGGCTTGGTAATGCAAATCATCTTGGTAATGCTCATAAGCTTTTTGTTCGTCTTCCGGCAGCTTCATAATGCTAAACTTTTCTTCGGCTTCTTTTAAACCTTTGGCAGTGAAGTTTTCTTTAATTTCTTCATTTTTTAAGAAGTAAATCCATTCATCCAGCGTGTCTTTGGCGATGTCGTTAAAGCGGTTTATTTTGATCAGGTAATATTCAGGGTAAAGAGATTCCACGCTGTCTTTTTTAAAAAGTTGCTTTTGTTTGGCGTTGAGTTCCAGAAGATCATTATTATGTAAACCAACAAAGCGGGTAGTGCCTTTGTAGATATAATCAGTGCCACTGCCCAGATCAAAATAGAGGATGTTGATTGAAATAACTTTGGTGATGCCTGAGTAGGCCTTACTTTCTTCCAGGTGCTCTATGGCTGTTTTTGAAACCCCATAAAATATGCGCTGCAAATAGTCATATTCCCGATCATACTGTATTTCGATGATGATTATTTCTTGTTTGCTATTACGTACTTTTAGATCAACACGATTAAATTTGTCGATTTTATAGTCTTTATTGCTTTCACTTTCCAGTACATCGAGGATAGTGATGTCTTCTTTAAGTAGCTCACTTAAAAAGCCTTCGAGTATGCCAAAGTTGGCTTTACTGCGCAACAAGCGTTTTATAGCCCAGTCGAAGGTGATTAGCTTTCTTTTTTTAGTCATTTTTAAGCTCTGTTATTCGTACAAAATCAAAAAGCCAAACAGGAGGGCTAAGCTTTTTATACCGCGATTATAACACTGAAAAGATAAATTTATTAATAGGCTGGAGTGGAAAAGCGTTATTCACCTTTGGCTATGCTAAAAATCACAAATCAATCTGTTAAACAGCTTGGTAAACCAGTCTTGGAAGCTCCAGCTTCCCGAGACTGTCATCACGAGAAAATGTAGACAAAAATCCTGCAAGATATAATAACTGCTTCCATGCATGGGGACTCGAATGTGATAAAGATAAACAGGAAGTTGGAGCTTCGTGAGCCGGGTTACCAAGCTGGAGCTTTGGAACCAGCGAAATAATGAAAGACCTGATTCTGAAGTTGCTGAAGTTATGCCCCCGAGGTTGTTAACCCGGCAAAAATCGGGTTGTCATTTTTGTTTTAAAATATCGTTAACGACCCGTATAGCCGAATGTGATGCACCATTGGAATGGGTGTCCTCGGTAAAATCACCGGCAAAATAAATACGGCCTTGTGGCTGCCTTAATGAATCAGAAAGACTGTCAAAGCGCGATCTACCGACAGGCCAAGAGGCAATAGCGTGTGGGTGGTAACGATAAAAGGTCATTTGTTTGACCGATGGCCTGAAACCAGGCCACTGTTTTTCGAAAGCTTCAAGCAGCGTTTCTTGAACATCCTCTGGCCCACCACTAATCCGGCTATTGAAGCGTTCAGCATAAGAACCATTAACCAATAAATTTAGTACGGCATCTTTGTTGGTTTCAGACTTTCCTTCATAAATAACACCCAAAGGGCCGTCGGAAAGAATAGGCAGAACGCTGACGCCTTTCGTTTTCCAAAAATGGCTGGCCTTGTTGTCTACCAGCACATGAGCCGTGAAATAGGCACCGCCCGATTGTGTTTTTATCGCCTCTTTTCTGTCTTGAGAAAGTGGTGGACTAAACTGAATATCGTTCAACCTGAACAAGGGTACTGTCGTGATGACGTATTTTGCACGGTAAATTTGTTGTTGAAAAGTTCCCATGTCGGTAGTGGTTACTTCCACACCTGTGTCAGTCGATTTAATATGGGTAACGAGTTTGTTAAGACGTATTTTGTCAGCACCGATAAATTTGGCTATGGCTTGTGCGGCACGTTGATTACCGCCAATCACATGGTAAGGGGATTGGCCTTCCCCTGAAAGAAAATACCATTCTGCAATGCCATCCAAGGCGCTGATTTTAGTCCATGACGTGGCATACTCCGGCTCGGTTTGGATACGCACAAATTCTTGAGTCTTGGGTGAGAGCCCGCTGGTTTCATGTATCCAGTCAGCAAACGATATTTCTATTAGCGGTGACAAGTTATTTGCCAATGGGTGGCTGTCCAGCTGCTTGTAAAGCCCGACCATTTTTTGATCCCATTTTTTGTAGGCTTCCATTTCATCAGCACCAAGCACGGACTGGAGAAATTCCGGATTGGTTTTATGCGTGAAGGGATAAAGTTTGCCTTGATAGTAAAAACTTGAAAAACTGGTATAGAAAGTTTCCAGCGGAATTTTAAGTTCGCGCATAAGATCAACAGCCGGATTGCTTTCCCAAAATTCTTCCAGACCAATCTCTGCGTGAGCGTTATCAGCATAAGAAGCGGTGCGTATGCGGCCTCCGATATGAGGACTCATTTCCAATATAACGGCTGTTTTACCTGCCTTTTTTAAGTAATAGGCTGAACTTAAACCCGATAAACCAGCGCCTACAATCAAAACGTCGGCGATGTTTTTATCGGCATATACTCCGCCAGATCGCCAGCTTAGCAAGAGAATAAAAAGTGAGCGTAATAAAAAACGGGGCAGACTTTTGAGAAAAAAGATTGTCATTCGAATCACCATTGAGTTAACTTTAAAAGTTTGGCTACCAAGACGGGATAGTAAATAACAAAATGATTTGCCAGTGCTAAAAAGCCCGTCATACTGGCATGAATGCCAGTATCCAGGCACACGGATGTGAAGCTTTGGTTTGGCTCAAGCCTAAATCATGCCTCACCGTTATCGGCACAAACCATCCCTGGCTCTGGATTCCGGCATCCATGCCGGAATGACGGTATTGTCCCGTCTTAACCCGACATCTTAAAGATTTAATTCACCACGAAGACACGAAGAACACGAAGATTTTTCTTTGGTTTTTCTTCGTGAACTTCGTGTCTTCGTGGTGAAAGTTGATGTCTATGGCTTATATCCCCTCACCCCAACCCTCTCCCGGCGGGAGAGGGAGCAAGATGCCCAAGTTATTTTATGCCCATTCCTAAGACAGCTTTTTATATTTAAGCCGATGGGGGTTATCCGCATCACTGCCTAAACGGCGATGGCGATCGGCTTCATAATCTTCGTAGTTGCCTTCAAACCAAACCACTTGGCTGTCGCCTTCAAAGGCCAGTATGTGCGTGGCGATTCTATCCAGAAACCAGCGATCATGCGAAATAACCACGGCGCAACCGGGAAAAGCCAGCAGGGCTTCTTCCAAGGCACGCAGGGTTTCCACATCCAAGTCGTTGGTTGGTTCATCCAGCAACAGGACATTGCCACCGGTTTTTAGCAGTTTGGCTAAATGGACACGGTTACGTTCGCCACCGGAAAGATCACCGATACGTTTGCCTTGGTCTGCGCCTTTAAAGTTAAAACGTCCGACATAAGATCGTGAAGGCGTTTCATATTTACCGACGGTAATAATATCCAAGCCATCAGAAATTTCTTCAAAGACGGTTTTCTTTGCATCAAGGTCATCACGCAACTGATCCACGTAAGCCAGTTCAACCGTTTGCCCCAGTGTCAAGGTGCCCGAATCCGGTTGTTCAAGTCCAGCCATCATGCGGAACAGCGTGGTTTTACCGGCACCGTTAGGGCCGATAATACCGACGATGCCGCCAGGTGGCAGTTTAAAGCTCAAGTCATTAACCAATAACTTGTCACCAAACGCTTTGCTGATGTTGTTCGCTTCAATGACCACGTCGCCTAAACGAGGGCCGGGTGGAATATAAATTTCATGGGTTTCGTTACGTTTTTGCACATCCGATGACGATAACTCATCAAAGCGTGCCAGTCGTGCCTTACTTTTGGCATGGCGACCTTTTTGGTTGGAGCGTACCCATTCCAATTCTTCTTTCATGGCTTTTTGGCGGGAAGATTCCTGTTTTTCTTCCTGCAACAGACGGTTGCTTTTTTGCTCTAACCAGCTTGAGTAATTGCCTTCCCACGGAATACCGGAGCCTCTGTCCAGTTCTAAAATCCAGCCAGCCACATTATCCAAAAAGTAACGGTCATGGGTTACAGCAACCACGGTTCCGGAATAATCGTGCAGGAAGCGTTCCAGCCAGGCGACTGATTCGGCATCAAGATGGTTGGTGGGTTCGTCCAATAACAACATGTCGGGATTGGATAATAACAACCTGCATAAAGCGACACGGCGTTTTTCACCGCCTGATAAAAGGGTGACATCCGCATCCCAATCAGGCAAGCGTAAGGCATCGGCAGCGACTTCAAGTTTACGCTCCAGATTGTGGCCGTCACAGGCATTGATAATGTCTTCCAAGCGTGCTTGATCAGCGGCCAGCTTATCAAAATCAGCCTCCGGGTCGGCGTAAGCGGCATAAACGGCGTCAAGTTGTGCCAGTGCATTCTTGATTTCTACGACGGCCTCTTCAACATTACCCCGCACGGTTTTAGCGGGGTCAAGTTGGGGTTCTTGCGGCAGATAACCGATGTTAATCCCTTTTTGCGGAATCGCTTCGCCTTCGATTTCCTTATCGATGCCCGCCATAATTCTAAGGAGCGTTGATTTACCGGAGCCGTTTAAACCCAGTACGCCAATTTTTGCACCAGGAAAAAAAGACAGCGAAATGTCTTTAAGGATGTATTTTTTGGGTGGGACAATTTTGCCAACCCGATTCATTGAATAGATGTATTGCGCCATAGTCTTTAGTCAATCAGTTTAAGGTGGGTAGAGATTACCAGAAATAGGCGGTTTAGGTCACGCGATGTTGCTTATTATTCCCTGATTAATTAAGTTAAGGAACGTGCATGAAATAACTTGACCATTTATACCCCCTCACCCCAGCCCTCTCCCGGTGGGAGAGGGAGCAAGATGCCGGCGTTATTTCATGCACACTCCTAAGTGCAAGTTGTTTAAAAAACGGGAGTGCAATCGTTTCAGCTATTGCCTGTAAAAACAGCTAAAGCGGTTTTAATCTCGTTGTCTGCTTAACTTAACGGCATTGGAGGGTGAACCCTTTTATCAGACAGCCTTCTAGGCAATCAAGGGTTTAGCGGTTATTATATGGCCTTACGCATATCAATTTTTTCAGCCATTTATTGACCTGATCGGCGTAATCTTTATTGGTTTATTTGCTTTCCCGGTCTTTATAGTCGTCTGGTTTGGCGGCTTTGGCGAGGCAGTCGGGTATTAATAGTTAACCAATCATTTTATATAATTTTAATAATAACAGGAGACACTCATGGCAATATCACTTAGTAAAGGCGGTAACGTTAATCTTAGCAAAGAAGCGCCGGGATTAAATAAAATCGTGGTGGGGTTGGGTTGGGATGCACGTGCTACTGATGGCGCGGCATTTGACCTGGATGCCAGTGCGTTTTTGGTAAAGCTGGATGGCAAGGTTAGATCCGATAGCGATTTTTGTTTTTATAATAATAAAGTGGTTGGCGACGGTGCGGTTCAGCACACCGGTGATAACACAACGGGCGCTGGCGATGGCGACGATGAAACCGTTAAGGTTGAATTGTCCAAAATACCCGCTGACTTGGACAAGGTTGTTTTCGCTGTGACTATTCATGAAGCTGACACCCGTAAACAAAATTTTGGTCAGGTAAATCATGCGTATATTCGCGTGGTTAATGAAGACGGCGGCCAAGAAATCGCCCGTTATGATTTAAGCGAAGATGCTTCAATTGAAACAGCGATGATCTTTGGGGAAATATACCGGGTAGGCGCAGACTGGAAATTTAAAGCGGTTGGACAAGGTTTTGCTGGCGGTCTTGGACCTTTGGCATCCTCTTTTGGTGTTAGTGTTTAAACCAGCTTATCCTTTTCACCCCCCTCAATGTTTCCGGGCTATTATGCCCTAAACCCTGCCGGCGCTCTTTGAGCAAATCAAGCTGTTTTTGGCGGATTTGTCCGGCAGGTGAGGGCGCTTTTCAACTTAATTTAAGAGTATTCATATTTATGGCTATTAATTTACAAAAAGGACAAAAAATCTCGTTATCCAAAGAATCGGGTGGCGCGTTAAGCAAAGTTGTTATGGGCTTGGGTTGGGATGCTAAAAAAGCCGGCGTAGGCTTATTGAAAGGCATGTTTGGCGGTGGCAGCAGCAGTTCAATTGATTTGGATGCCTCTTGTGTATTATTCAACGAACAGAATGTAGTGGTTGATACCGTTTATTTTGGACAATTAAAAAGTCGCGATGGCAGTATTGTGCATACCGGCGATAATCGCACCGGTGATGGTGACGGTGACGATGAACAAATTGTGGTTGATTTGGACAAGATTCCCGAGTCGGTTAAATCCCTGGTGTTTACGGTCAGTTCTTATACCGGGCAAACGTTTGATACCGTTGAAAATGCGTATTGCCGCATCGTTGATAACAGCAATAAAAATGAAATTGCCCGTTATACCTTAAGTGCGCAAGGTTCGCATACGGCACAAATTATGACCAAGCTCTATCGCCATAACGGTGAATGGAAAATGCACGCGATTGGTGAAAATGGAACCGGTCGAACTATAGCCGATATGTTGCCGCAAATTGTTGTTCATTTGTAATGAGAATTTGGTTTAATCAAACATTTTCAACCATTAGTGCCGTTTTTAGGGATCTTCGTCAGTCAGTTCCGACTGGCGAAGTTACTTTGGTTTGTACGCACTCGCTCGCAACGGCATCGGCTTTTTTGGCCGCTGACGAAGGTTATCTTGAACCCGCCGGATTAACCGGGCAAGCCTATCTTGAATGGTGTGTTGAGTTTTGTCATCAGCATAACATTAGCTTGTTTTGGCCCGGCAAAGAAGCCGCACTGATCAGCAAACATCATGTATTATTTCAGGCGATTGGCGTTCAAGTGCTGTCTGTTGCCGATTATGACACACTCACTTTGCTGCATAACAAAGCCGCTTTTTACGCCGACTTAAGTCCGGATGTCGCTCAAATCATGGATTTTATCGCTGTCAATAACCCTGATGAGTTTGACCGTGCGGTGACAAGCTTATCGGAAAAACATGAAAGCCTGTGTGTTAAACCTGCGGTGTCCGTATTTGGTCTGGGCTTTCGGGTTTTAGACACCAAGCGCGATAGCATTACCCAATTACTCAAGGGTGTTGAATACCAAATTCCGTTGCAAGAGTTGCGACACGGTATGGCTAACACGCCGCAATTTGATACGCTGTTGGTTATGGAGCATTTGGGCGGTCATGAGTGGAGTGTCGATTGTGCCGGACGACACGGTGAATTACTGTGTGCCGTACAACGGAAAAAACCGTTGTTGGCAGGAATGGGACAAACTATCGATAATCATGCCGAAATACAAGGCATGGTCACCCGCTTAACCAAACGTTACCGACTTAACGGATTATTTAACATCCAGTTTAAAGATGGCGTGAATGGCCCTCGTTTACTGGAAATAAATCCGCGTCCTTCCGGCGGTTTTGGTATGGCCTGTTTATCAGGTGCGCATTTGGCCTGTATCGCCTTGCAGAGTATTAAAGGCAAAACCATCAGGCAACCGGTTATTCAGTACGGGCTTAAGGTGACCGAGATTAATACGCCGGTGGTGTTGCAGGATTTGTAATAACCAAACGGTTACAAAAAGGAAAGTAAAGAATGGCTAAAATTGAAGGCATCAGAGTACAAAATTTTCGCGGCTTAAAAGATGTTATGCTTGGCAGGCTAAGTGATGACTCTGAATCAGAACCGCTTACGCCGATGACGGTGGTTATCGGTAAAAATGGCGTAGGTAAAAGTACCTTGTTTGATGTCTTCGGCTTTCTGGCGGATGCACTTAAATTTGGCGTAGAGGAAGCCTGTGATTTACGCGGCCGTGGCGGCTTTGAAAAAATACGCTCTCAAGGACAGATGGGGGCGATGAGTTTCGAGATTTTTTATAGAGAAGACGAGAATGCCCGCCCTATAACCTATTCAATATCTATCAATACCGATGTTTCTGGACGACCTTTTGTGGTGGGGGAAACTCTTTTGCAATATCCGAAAAAACAGTTGCACGGACAAGCCACTGCTTTCTTGACACTAATTAATGGAGAAGGCTTTACGTGGAAAGAAGATTGCAAGGAAAGTGAGGAAGAAAAAGAGGGCGTTGACTTTCTAAATGTATTTCAAGAAACAGCGAATGTTCAGCAATTTTTAAAAGCAATGGCACTGGAACCAGGAGCCGAAGCAGTGGAGCTTGCCGACAATAGAAAACTTGGCATTGCTACGCTAGGCGCATTGAAGCAACACCCAAGAATATCTGCCTTTCGCGAATTTATAGAAGGCTGGTATCTTAGCTACTTCACACCCGATGCGGCACGAAGCCTTCCGCAAGCAGGCGCACAACAACATCTGAACAGCACAGGCGACAACCTTGCCAATGTGGTACAGTTTATGGAGCGTGAACATGGAGACAGCTTTCAAAGCATTTTGAACCGTATCGCAGAAAAAATTCCGGGCATTGACAAAATTGACACCTATCGCGACCCTGTCACCAATAATTTATATTTACGATTCAATGACAAGGGCTTCCAAGCTCCGTTTTATGCCCCGCAAATGTCCGACGGCACCTTAAAAGTTTTTGCTTATTTGCTGTTGTTGGAAGATCTATCGCCACCGCCTTTTATCTGTATTGAAGAGCCGGAAAACGGCTTGTATCACAAATTACTGGAAACCTTGGCGGCTGAATTTCGCGCTCATGCAACGGGTCGAAAAGGTGGTACTCAACTTTTTATCACCACGCACCAGCCTTATTTTGTCGATGCGTTAGATCCGGATGAAGTCTGGGTGTTGGAAAAAGGTGAAGACGGCTTTGCAACAGTGACTCGCGCCAGTGCAATTCCCTACATTCAAAACATGGTCAACGAAGGGTTGCCATTAGGCGGACTTTGGTACAGCGATTATTTAGACGTACGGTAAATCTATGCACTTTGAGATTCTTGTCGAAGGGCAAACTGAAGTTACTGCGCTGTCTATTTTAATGAGTAAAATTATTGGTGAATATAAAAGTCCTCATACCTGGAAAATACATAAGCACCAAGGTATCGGTAAAATCCCTGACAATCCGTCTGAAAGACCCAACATAAAAGACAAATCGTTATTGCATAATTTGACCGCTAAATTAAGAGCCTACGGTGCGGAGCAAGATCCCAATTTGGTTGTTGTTGTTTTAGTTGATCTGGATGATAGAGTCGACTGTGTTGCGTTTAAAAATGAACTTCTTGGCCTCTTAAGTTATTGCAACAAAAAGCCGAGTTCCTTTTTTCGTATTGCTATTGAAGAGCTGGAGGCTTGGTATTTGGGTGATTCGACAGCATTAAAGCAGGCTTATCCCGATATTAAGCAAGACATTCTCGATAACTATGTTCAAGACTCACAAACAGGCACATGGGAAATATTGGCTGAGGCGGTTTATCCAGGTGGTTTGAATGCGTTGCACGCAAAAGGTAAGCGGTCTAGCTTGGTGCTCCAAGAAAAAGCCAACTGGACAAAAAACATCTGCCCGCATTTGAATGTTGAGAAAAACCAATCACCCAGCTTTCTCTGTTTTCGGGATGGTTTAAGACGAATGGCGATATAAAACCGGATTTGATGATAACCACACAACAGATTTACCTCAACCCATTCAAACAATGCCCTTCAATAAAATAAATTTTTTAGTTATTAAATACATCAAACCCATCGAAATGATCGGTGTGCTCATGCGGATTTTCAGTTTCTCGTTGGTGAGTTGGTTGGGTGCAGAAAGTCCGTTCTTTTTTGTCTGGGCTTTTAATACCACCGATGCGGTAATCCTTTCCTGGTGCTCCATTCTTAAAAAAGATAAAGCATATACCTTACTGAACGTCTTTTGGATTTTGGTGGGCGTCGTTGGCATGCTGAGAGCCAGTGCTTTTTCATTGATGGACTTTAAAATTTCCGTGCTGCATGTCTTGGTGCAAATCGCCACTTTTTTCAATTAATAATCCACCCAATAGCACTACACAGAACAACTATGCAAAAAACAGTCACTATCAAATTAGACACCGGTACACTTCAGCTCGATGTAGAACCCGGACACATTCCACTGAAACGCTTGCTGGGGTTTGCGGCACGAGTCAGCAGTAAACGTAAATTTTTGCTGGTCAGCAAAGTGCTGGGAAAACATTATCCGGTTTCACCCAAACTCATGAGCTGGTCTTATCGCGCTTTGGCAAGAGCGGTGTTAAAAAAGGGGGTAGGGGAGTCATCCTTGTGGATAGGTATGGCGGAAACCGCCACCGGTTTGGGTTATGGGGTATTTGAAGCGGCTTGCCATGCGGGCGTGCAACAGGCTTTGTTTATGCAAACAACCCGTTATCACCTGGATGAAATAGACCGGCTTGAGTTTGAAGAAGCGCATAGTCATGCTACTGACTTTTTTCTGTATTATCCTATGTACGCGGATTACCGAAAGCAATTTGTAAATGCAGAAACCCTGGTATTGATTGATGATGAAATCAGCACGGGCAAAACCTTTTTGCGCCTGATTAAAGCCTATCAAGCGGTTAACCCAGCGATGCGTAAGGTGTTTATCGTCAGTCTGGTTAATTTCGCGCATCCTGATGACCGTGCCGCTTTGGAATTACAAGCTGGGGTTGCGGTGGAATGGATCTGTTTCAGGCAGGGTTTGTTGCATTTTGAAGATAGTCAAAATGCTGCTATTGATAATATTACTGTTAATGTGTCAGGTAATGGCTCCTGTAAAAAACATTTATTGGCTTGGCCGGGGCGACTGGGAATGGCAGCGCCGATTGGTTTGGATGCTGATATTGTTGAGCAATTAGTCCAAAGCGGTTTTAACTGCGAGTCTAATGATAGTCGACCCATTTTGGTATTAGGCACCGGTGAATGCAACGCCCCGGCTTATTTGCTGGGACGGGCGCTGGAAGCTAACGGTTTTAAGGTAAAAGTGCAAAGTACCACACGTTCACCGATTCATCTGGGCAACGATATTGGGTTGGTGTGTCAATTTGAAGACAACTATGAAGATGCCATTCCCAATTTTATTTACAATTTAAATCCGGATGATTATCGCGACATTATTTTGTGTCATGAAACGCCGCTTAATCAAGCATTAACCGACCGACTGCACGCATGGCAAGCCATTAGTGCACGATTTGAACTTAAACAACCATATTCAAACCATGCAAAGCTACATTTTTTTAGACCTTGATGACACCCTGTTCCAGACCTTGAGAAAATGTGCCTTGGGTGCAGATGATCCCAAGTTGCAGGTTCGGGCTTGTTTGCCTGATGGCACACCCAATTCTTACGCGACCCACAAACAGCAATGGTTGTGGCATTGGCTGACCTTAGGTTTTAAAATTGTGCCGGTTACCGGACGGGACGGCCATGCTTTTGATCGGGTTATGTTGCCTTTTCAGGAAGAAGTGGTCTTGAATCATGGTGCCGTTATTTTGGATAAAGACCGTGCTATTGATCGCGTGTGGATGGACGGCATGATGCAAGCCTTACCGGCATATCATGATAAATTGCTGGACGTGTGGGCTGAAATTGAGGGCTATTGCCAGCGCTTTAGCGGTTTTAAAGCCCACTTGGTTAATGATTTTGATGTGACGTGGTATGGTGTCATCAAGCATGTGGACGGGACTGAAACGATATTAAAAACAGTGCTGGACAGCATTATTAAAACGCATCCGCATATTCTGGATGGCAGTTTGTATTGGCATTTAAATGGCAATAATCTGGCGGTATTGCCCAAGATTATCAACAAGGAAAGTGCCGTCCGTTATTTGATTAATGGCTACAAACAGCAACATCCGGAATTAGTGACTTTTGGGGCGGGCGACAGTAACACCGACGCGCCTTTTATGGGGCTGTGTGATTACGCGTTAATTCCAAAAAATACACAGTTGTATCAATCGCTGGCTTTTGCTTAATGAAAAACAGGCACCCTTTTACCGGCAGTTACACGCCTGACGATGTGCAGTTTTTGTTAAAACCGATGACGCTGGCTGATACGCCGGTACATCTTAAAGAAGCGCTGATTCAATCCGGTCAAAAACATTATTCCCAAATGCTGACCCACGAATCCTTGCCGCCGCCTGACTATTTGCCCTTGTTTTATCGGGCCATGACCTTAAATCAGGATCGTATGGCCGAGCATTTGCTGTTATTGGCAGAGGGTATTATCGCGACACGTGCGCAAGGCATTACCTTGGTTTCGTTGGCTCGCGCAGGAACGCCGGTGGGGGTGTTGCTCAAGCATGTTTTAAAACGTCATTTTAATGTCGACGTTGAACATTTCTCTATTTCCATTCTTAGAGATGTCGGTATAGACCCCAATGCTTTGCGTTATATTTTACAAAAGCACACGCCGGAGTCATTGGTTTTTGTTGATGGCTGGACAGGAAAAGGCGTTATTGCACGGCAGTTGGCGACCAGTTTACAGGCTTTTGCAGTCAGTGACGGCATCGCTATTCCACCTGAGTTATATGTGTTAACCGATTTGTCGGGGTGGGCGACGGTTGCGGCGGCTTCGGAAGATTATTTAATGCCTTCCTGTATTTTAAATGCCACCATATCGGGTCTGGTGAGTCGATCCGTTTATGACCCACACACCGCCAGCCCTACTGATTTTCATGGCTGTGTTTATTACGGGCAGTTTGCCGAACACGATTTATCGGCTTATTTTATCGAGTCAATACTTGAGCGAGTGGCTGTTATAAGACCAACTTTTGACGGTCGATTTACCGATCATTCGGGTTATTGCCAACAATTACAGGCGACTTCGCTAGCGTTTTTAAACTGGGTTGCCGAACGTTACGGCATTAGCCATCACAATTATATTAAGCCCGGTATTGGTGAAGCAACGCGTGTGTTATTGCGTCGTGAAGCGCAGCTATTATTGTTACAGGATTTGGATTGTGAAGCGACCCGGCATTTACGCTGGTTAGCCGAGTCCAAGTCAATTCCGATAGCGGTTTATAAAGATTTACCGTATCGTGCAACCGCATTAATCAAAGAGGTTGAATTATGAGTCAGAAATTAAAGTCGTTTTCACCCTGGATGTTGGGGGCACCGCTTTATATGCCGGGAAATCGCCGCGACATTATGGAAATCGCCAATGGCGAAAAATATTCCATGTTACGCTCAATGATTTTTTGTACGGAGGATGCAATATCAAAGTCCGAGGTGGATAGTTGTGTGCGCCACATCGGCTTATGCTTGCAAGGCTTTAGAGAGTCTTCCACTCGCTTTAGATTTATTCGCGCCAGAAATCCGGAAATTTTGGCGCGTTTACTGGAGCTTCCCGATATTGAAAAAGTGGATGGCTTTGTGTTGCCAAAGTTTACCGAAGCCGTATTTCATGCGTATTTTGATCAATTGCAGGGCACGACTTTTAAGGTGATGCCCACACTTGAAACCAAAGAGGTTTTTGATATTAATGCCATGACGGCACTGCGTCAGGGTTTATTACAGGACGATATTGCAGGGCGCGTGTTGATGCTTAGAATTGGCGGCAATGACCTGATGAATCTTTTAGGTATTCGTCGACCCCGCTCTTTTACGCTTTATGAAACGCCGCTGGGTAATGTGATCTCACAATTGGTGACTGTTTTTAAGCCTTATGGCTTTTCACTGTCTGCCCCGGTGTTTGAATATCTGGATGATTCGATTACTCTACAAAAAGAAATGCAGCTGGATTTGGCGTATGGTTTGCTGGGTAAAACCGCCATCCATCCTGTGCAAGTACCCACCATTGAAGCGGCCTACGCAGTTGATATTGAAGATTACGAGATGGCGCTGAGTTTAATCGACACAGAAGCGCCAGCGGTTTTTAGAATGCACGATGCCATGTGTGAAGTGGCAACCCATCAAAATTGGGCAGCCGATATTATCAATCGACAACGCTGTTATGGCGTTAAAGATGCCTTGTTATTGAAAGAATACGCTGAGTTGTCTGTTTAACGATTTAAAAATGTTAAAATGACAGTAATTACTTAGCCGTTAAAAAATAGAACACAGATAAGACGGATTTGACTGATAGACACGGATAAGGGGCGTTTCTTAATCTTATGAAATCCGTATAATCAGTGTCATCCGTGTTCTATGGGCTTAGGAATGCGCATGAAATAACTTAGGCGTCTTGCTACCTCTCCCTCTGGGAGAGGGTTGGGGTGAGGGGATATAAATGGTTAAGTTATTTCATGCGCGATCCTTAGCCAATAGCTACTGAGTAGTTACCAATAATAACCGGTAAAATTTAAAACACCCATACCTAAAACCAGGAGAGCACACATGAGTTTCGATAGTTTTCTTAGCCAACTTAAGTCCAAAGCCAATGAATTAAAAACAGAGGCATTGAAATATAAAAACAAGGATTTTTTAAATGCAGCGATGGCGGGTTCAGCCCTGATTGCCATGGCTGATGGCAGCATCAGTTCTGAAGAAAAACAAAAAATGATCAAGTTTATCGAAAGCAATGATGCGCTGTCGATTTTTACCACCAGTGACGTTATTAAAGCGTTTCAGGATTTTGTTGGCCAACTGGAATTTGATAAAGACATCGGTGAAGCCAAAGCTTATCAAGCCATAGGTAAAATGAAATCCAACATCGAAGCCTCGCGCTTGCTGGTTCGGATGATTATTGCCATTGCTTCGTCTGATGGTCTTTTTGATAGCGATGAAAAAAAGATAGCCATCAAAATAGCCAAAGAATTAGGTATTAATCCGGCTGAATTTGAATTGTAAGTAGGTCATAGAAATACATAAAAAAATTTTGTAACAATTACCACTCATTTGCAGATTATAACGCACTTAATCTGTGAATGAGTGCAAGCCCCTCCGAGAATGTGTTGATTTTTAGTTGGAGCTGACCGCCAGCTTACGACCCCTATGCATAGTGCCTAACTATGAATAGTTTATAGATGGTTGCAAGCTACGAAGCTCTATTTCATTGGTCTACATGAAAATTTGGAGCCCATTATCTTTACATAGTTTCGCTGGCGTTCTGAAGTGAAAACCCCACCAGACCCAAGAAATTGTATGAATTCTTCTCACTGTCATTTAATCGTTGGCCAACTTCGCGATGAAGTGCAAAGAAATGGGGATATCCAAAAAACCGACACAAAAATGTACCGCTAAATCATCCCGATGATGGCTGATCAGGCACTGTAACTATGTAAAGAGTGCTACCAGCAATGTCAGATAGCGCAAGGGGTACAAGTCAAAATGAAACACTTCTATACATAGTTAGGCACTATGCATAGGGGTCGCTATGTAAAGCTTTACATAGCGACCCAATTGCGACATTGGGATATGGATTTAGGCTTCCCGATACCGGTCATTGGCAAAGTAAGTAAAACTATCAAATTGCTATTAAGGTCAGAGTAAATTTATAATTATCTCAGTTGATTTAAGTTTACTCTGACCCCAGTTATTCTCAGTTATTTGTTGATTTTTTTATGCTACTCACGAACCCCATCTTTGGGTATAATCACCCAAAATCAATGAGGATGATATGATTAAACAGGATATTGAGCAGATAGCCGACACGGAAATCTTAAAAGATAATTATGACAGTCCTTGGAAAGAGGCGGTTGAGCATTATTTTCCGGAGTTTATAGCGTTTTATTTTCCTGACGCTTATGCCGAGATTGATTGGTCCAAGGAGTATTTATTCCTGGATCAAGAGCTGCGGGCAGTCGTGCAGGATGCCGAATTGGGAAAACGCTTTGTCGATAAACTGGTCAGAGTGACCTTGCAAAATGGCGATGAAAACTGGATATACATCCATATTGAAGTACAGGGGACAAGGCAGGCTGAATTTGCAGAGCGCATGTTTGTTTACAACTATCGTCTTTACGATCGTTATCGTCGACCTATTGCCAGTATGGCCGTGTTGGCAGATGAACATAAAC
>Ga0194058_10000434_pt1 | contig 20002 bp, 16 predicted proteins | sample SepL4417m_MetaG_FD_155490 | JGI IMG/M metagenome (GOLD analysis project Ga0194058, IMG submission 155490) | Anoxic zone freshwater microbial communities from boreal shield lake in IISD Experimental Lakes Area, Ontario, Canada - Sep2016-L442-17m | ecosystem: Environmental > Aquatic > Freshwater... | reverse complement strand
CGCCAGAAGCTTCTGGGAAGCATCGCCAAGGCTTGCGAAAAGCGCCCGATCGGGCTGGAGGAAATGGAGGCGGCGGTCGCCCAGATCTCCTTGGAACTGGAGGCCGCTCAGGATCGCGAGGTTCCCACCAGGATCATTGGCGCAAAGGTCATGGAAAAGCTCCATGCCCTCGACCCGGTCGCCTACGTCCGCTACGCCTCGGTTTACCGGCAATTTCAGGAGATCGGAGATTTTATCGAGGAGATCCAATCGTTCGAAAGGCGGGGCGGACGGACGCCCGCCCAGCCGGAGCTCTTTTTCAAGGCATGATTGCGATCCGCGACGGGCTGCCGCTGGTGAGGTTTCATGACGGGAGCGTGATCCATTTTGAGCGCCGCTGGCTGATCTCGGCGATCCTCCGTGCCGCCGTGGCCGCCGGCTACAGCAAGTGGTGGCTTGCAGACCATGTGAGCGAGAGCGTGGCCAGCTACCTGGAGCAGGACTACAACGAGCAGGTCGTCACGATCCCCCGGATCGAAAAGGCGGTGCGGTCGGTGCTGCAAGTGATCGGCTATGCGGATGTTGCGCAGCATTTCCGTACGATGCCGCCGCCCGTGCGGATCTCGCTCGAGGAGATCGCCCGCGATGCCGGCGAGGGGTACGAGCTGTTTTTTTTCGAGCTGCTGCGCGAGCGCCTGCGCCACCTGGTGGGCTCGGAGACCGAGCAGGTCGAGCTCTGCGACCTGCACCGGTGCGTCAAGCGGCTCCGGTCAGCCAAAAACTGGCGGCGCGACTGCTCCGGCCTTCGAGGGGAAATTGTCTCCTTCGTCCGCAGCGAGCTCCTCCATCGCACCGGCGACCTTCATCTGCAGCTCAAATGACCTCGATTTCCTATGACCATCTTTGAAAAAATCTGTGCGAGGGAGATTCCGGCGGACATCGTTTTTGAGGATGACGTGTGCTTCGCGTTTCGGGACATTGACGCGAAGGCGCCGGTCCATATCCTGGTCGTTCCGAGGCGTGCGATCCCGCGCGTCGCGGAGGCCGACGACGCCGGGATTCTCGGGCACCTTCTCCTGGCCGCCGCCCGGATCGCGAAAGCCGAAGGCCTCACCGGCTACCGCCTCGTCATCAACAACGGTCCCGATGCCGGAGAAACCGTGCCTCACCTCCACATCCACCTGCTCGGAGGCCGCCAGCTCGGCTGGCCGCCGGGCTAGACGCTCGCCGATGAGACGCTGGATTTTCCTGGCCGCAGTTTTTTCGCTGGTGGCGGACCTTGTGGCTGCGCCGCAAGCTGATCAGGTCCGAACGCGGGTGGCGGACGGGTTCGACCAGCCGGTCGGCAAGCCCGAAGGGGACGGGTATTACAGGTCCCGAGGATTTTTGGCGTATCACCCCGGGGAGGATTGGAACGGCCTGAGCGGCGGGAACAGCGACCTCGGAGCTCCGGTTTATGCGATAGGACACGGCTATGTGACGTTTGCGCGCGACGCCCGGATGGGCTGGGGAAACGTCGTCCTCGTCCGCCACACCTTCGTGGAAAACGGAAAGCTGGAAACCGTGGATTCCATGTATGCCCACCTGGATAAAATCCTTGTGCGCGAAGGCCAGCAGGTCACACGCGGGCAGCAGGTGGGGACGATCGGGACGAACCGCGGGATGTATGTCGCTCACCTGCATTTTGAGATCCGAAAAAACCTTCGCATCGGGATCAACCGGTCGGCCTTCTCCAAGGATCTCGCGAACTACTGCCGTCCGAACTCATTCATCATGGCACACCGCAAGCTTTCCGGAAGCGGGCGCAGCGCGATGGTTGTCACAAATACCTACAGCATCGGAAAGGCGCTGGCCCAACCGGCCGACGAATCCGCAATCCGGAAAAATGCGAAGCCGACAAAGCCGCCTGCGGCCGCACCAAAAAGTTTCCGAGTGAACCGCTTCGAGGATCTCGGGCCGTATTAATGTTGGAGGGCATCCCTCCCGACGCTGGCTGCGTCAGGCCTTTTCGACCTGCCAGTATTCCAGGTCCACCGGCGTGTCGCGTCCGAAGATGCTTACCGAGACGCGGAGCTTTCCGCGGATCGGGTCGATCTCCTCGACGAGGCCGTTCTGGTTTTGGAACGGGCCGTCAGAGACTTTGACCTTGTCTCCAACTTCGAAGCTGATTTTCGGCTTGACCGTATCCTCGCGCTCGCGGACCTGTGCCAGGAGGCTATCGACCTCCTTCGGCCGCATCGGGATCGGGCGGTCTTTCGTTCCGGCAAATCCGAGCACTCCGTTCGTGTCCTTGATGAAATACCAGGTCTTCTCGATCAGCTGGTTGCTCTCGTCCAGCAAGTGCATGTTGACGATCAGGTAGCCAGGAAAAAATTTGCGGGTTGTCTCGGTCTTTTTCCCGCGCTTGATTTCCTGAACTCGCTCGGTCGGGATGAGCACCTCGTAAACGAGATCGCCCATCTCCTCGGTCTGGATGCGGCGGTTGATTTCTTTCTGCACCTTCTGCTCGTATCCGGAGAGAACATGCACGACGAACCACTGGTCTTTCGGGGCTAATGCCATGAGATAAAAATTACGGGCGGGTCAGGAAGCTGACCACATTGATAAGGATAAAATCAAAGAACGCGATGTATCCTCCGAGGATGGTCATGGCCACGAGGACGACCACCGTGGAATCGGTGAGCTCCTTATACCGGCGGAATCCCTTTTCGTTAGGATCCCACGGCCATTGCGCCTTGCCGAGCTCCACGCGGACCTCGGAAGAAAATTTTCGGATTTTTGATAACATCTGATTTATGGGGCCATTCCCCCCCGCAGGCCAGGAGGGACTTGAACCCCCAACCCTCGGTTTTGGAGACCGATGCTCTACCAATTGAGCTACTGACCTTTCGGAATGACCTGTTTTGAGGCTGGCTAGTCGAGAATATCTCCGACCCGCCCGGCCCCTACCGTGCGGCCGCCCTCGCGGATGGCGAAGCGGATGGTTTTTTCCATGGCGATCGGTGTGATGAGCTCGACCTCGACCGAGACGTTGTCGCCCGGCATCACCATTTCGACACCTTCCGGCAGGATCACATTTCCGGTCACGTCGGTCGTGCGGAAGTAAAACTGCGGGCGGTAGTTCGTGAAGAACGGGGTGTGGCGCCCGCCCTCGTCCTTGCTGAGGACATAAACCTCGGCCTTGAATTTTTTGTGCGGCTTGATCGATCCTGGCTTGGCGATCACCTGCCCGCGCTCGATGTCGTCCTTCTTGATGCCGCGCAGGAGAACCCCGACGTTGTCGCCGGCTTCGGCGCTGTCGAGGAGCTTGCGGAACATTTCGATGTCGGTGACGGTTGTCTTGGTGGTTGGCTTGAGGCCGACGATCTCGACTTCCTCCATCTTCTTGAGGATTCCGCGCTCGACGCGCCCGGTGGCGACAGTGCCGCGCCCTTCAATGTTGAACACGTCTTCGACCGGCATGAGGAACGGCATGTCCTTCGGTCGCTCCGGCTGCGGGATGTATTCGTCCACCGCGTCCATGAGGGCGTAGATCGCCTTCTCGTATTCGGCGTCGCCCTCGAGGGCCTTGAGCGCGCTTCCTTTGACGATCGGGATGGTGTCGCCGGGGAACTCATATTTGCAGAGCAGCTCGCGGACCTCCATCTCGACAAGCTCCAGGAGGTCCTTGTCGTCCACCATGTCGGACTTGTTCATGAACACGACGATCGATGGCACGCCGACCTGGCGGGCGAGAAGGATGTGCTCGCGGGTCTGAGGCATCGGGCCGTCGGCCGCGCTCACGACGAGGATCGCCCCGTCCATCTGCGCGGCGCCAGTGATCATGTTTTTCACGTAGTCAGCATGCCCGGGGCAGTCCACGTGGGCGTAGTGGCGCTTGTCGGTCTCGTACTCGACGTGGGCCGTGTTGATTGTGATTCCGCGCTCTTTTTCTTCTGGAGCGGCGTCGATCTCGGCGTATTTCTTCGCCGTGGCCTTGCCGGTTTTTGCGAGGACGGTGGTGATCGCTGCGGTCAGGGTCGTCTTGCCATGGTCCACGTGGCCGATTGTGCCGATGTTGCAGTGCGGTTTGTTTCTCTGGAACTGTTCTTTAGCCATCTTGAGTTTATGTGTTGATTGTTTGCGACCGACGTTCGGTGGAGCCCATGACCGGGTTTGAACCGGTGACCTCGTCCTTACCAAGGACGTGCTCTACCAACTGAGCTACATGGGCATCTGGCGGCTGGAGCCGTGGGTTTTGAACATCGAGTGGCGGTTTGGTTATTGTCAGGAAAAGATCGAAAAATGCTTGCCGTTGTCGCGCTTGCGAAAACGGGCAGCATTTCTCTCCCCGGTCCGGGCAGGACGTGAAGACTAGCCGCTCTGAGGCGTGTGTCAAAAACAAAAATCGGCTCCCCGCGGAATTCGAAGAGGCATTGTTGGCCGGTGGATCCGGGGCGGGGAAAATTTCTATTTTCCGCGCTTTTCCGCGCGGGAAATTTCGTTTATGAGGATCGGGTATTCATGGGCAACAAAGAACGCATCCGACTCGATGGATTGGACCAGTCGAAGTCGCTGGAGCAGGAGGAATACAGGAAGCAGATGAAGCACCTGCAGCTGCAGCTGCTGAGCATGCAGCTTCAGCTCCGGGAGAAGCGGACTCCAGTGCTCGTCGTGATGGAGGGGCCGGATGCTGCGGGCAAGGGCGGGGCGATCAAGCGGGTGGTCGAGCGGTTGGACCCCCGGCTGATGCGGGTCTACTCGATCGTGAAGCCGACGCCCGAGGAGTTTCGCCACCACTACATGTGGAGGTTTTGGACGAAGCTGCCCGCGCATGGCGAGATCGCGATTTTTGACCGCTCGTGGTATGGGCGCGTCCTGGTCGAGCGCGTCGAGGGGTTTTGCACGGAGGCCGAGTGGATGCGGGCGTTCCGCGAGATCAACGAGTTCGAGAAGGCGCTGACCGACGACGGGGCGATCCTGATCAAGCTCTACCTGCACATTTCCAAGGACGAGCAGCTCGAGCGGTTCAAGCGCCGCGAGGCGGACCCCTACAAGCATTGGAAAATCAGCGATGAGGACTGGCGGAACCGCAAGCACTGGCAGGAGCACAACGAGGCGGCGGAGGAGATGTTTGAGAAGACCAGCCAGCCCGAGGTGCCTTGGACGGTGGTGCCCGCGAACTTCAAGTGGTATGCGCGCGTCAAGACGCTGAAGACGGTTTGCGAACGGATCGCGAAGGTTTTTGAAAGCTGATTTTCCTCCTGAAGATTTTCGGGGCTACGCCTTCGCGTAAATCTCGGCCCCCTTCTCGGCGAACTCCTTCGCCTTTTCCTCCAGGCCGATTTTCAGCGCCTCCTCGTCCGCAACGCCCTGCTCCGCCGCAAACTTTCTGACGTCCTCGGTAATTTTCATCGAGCAGAAGTGCGGGCCGCACATCGAGCAGAAATGGGCGGACTTTGCGCCCTCTTGCGGGAGGGTTTCGTCGTGGAATTCCCGGGCGGTTTCCGGGTCGAGGCCGAGGAGGAACTGGTCCTCCCAGCGGAATTCGAAGCGGGCTTTGCTGAGCGCGTTATCGCGGTATTGGGCTCCGGGGTGGCCTTTGGCGAGGTCGGCGGCATGGGCGGCAATTTTGTAGGCGATGACCCCGTCCTTGACGTCCTTTTTGTTCGGCAGCCCGAGGTGTTCCTTTGGGGTGACGTAGCAGAGCATGGCGCAGCCGAACCATCCGATCAGGGCGGCGCCGATGCCGCTGGTGATGTGGTCGTAGCCGGGCGCGATGTCGGTGGTGAGCGGGCCGAGCGTGTAGAACGGTGCCTCGTGGCACCACTCGAGCTGCTTGGCCATGTTCTCCTCGATCATGTGGAGCGGGACGTGCCCCGGGCCCTCGTTCATGACCTGCACGCCCTTGGCCCATGCGCGCGTGGTGAGCTCGCCTTGGGCCTGGAGCTCGCTGAACTGCGCCTCGTCGTTGGCATCCGCAATGGAGCCGGGGCGGAGGCCGTCGCCGATGCTGAAGCAGACGTCGTAGGCGGCCATGATGTCGCAGATGTCGTCCCAGTGGGTGTAGAGGAAGTTTTCCTTGTGGTGGGCGAGGCACCATTTCGCCAGGATGCTGCCGCCTCGGGAGACGATCCCGGTCATGCGCGAGGCAGTGAGCGGGATGAAGCGCAGGAGGACTCCCGCATGGATCGTGAAGTAGTCCACGCCCTGCTCGGCCTGCTCGATCAGGGTGTCGCGGAAGATTTCCCAGGTGAGATCCTCGGCCCGGCCGCCGACCTTTTCGAGCGCCTGGTAGATCGGGACCGTGCCGATCGGGACCGGCGAGTTGCGAAGGATCCATTCGCGGGTGGCGTGGATGTTCTTTCCGGTTGAAAGGTCCATGACCGTATCGGCGCCCCACCTCGTCGCCCAACGCATTTTTTCGACCTCCTCATCGATGCTTGATGCGATCGAGCTGTTGCCGATGTTCGCGTTGATTTTCACGAGGAAGTTCCGGCCGATGATCATCGGCTCGAGCTCCGGGTGGTTGATGTTTGCCGGGATGATCGCGCGGCCGGCGGCCACTTCGGCGCGGACGAATTCCGGGGTGATGACCGCCGGAATCCGCTGGGGGAATCTGCTGAATACCTGCGGGGTAAATGGGGAGGGCGAAATGGTGGATGCCGAATGCTGGGCGCTTCCCGCATGCTGCTTGTGCAAATCGTTGCGGACGCCGTCGCGGCTCCAATCCTCAATCCGGATTTCGCCATCCGAATTCCGAAGGTTTTCGCGGATTGCGACAAACTCCATTTCCGGGGTGATGATCCCCTGCCTGGCATACCAGAGCTGGGTGGCCGTGCGGCCGGCGGCAGCTCGGAGGGGCCTTCGCAATGGAGGATGCTGGCTGCTCCCTGCCCCCTCGCGAAGGCCGGAGGGCCCGCCGCGGATCAAGCCGTTGTCCTGCGGGCTGACGCAGCGCCCCTCGTATTCCTCGACATCCCCTCGTTCCCGGATCCACTCGGCTCGCAGAGCGGGCAAGCCCGCCTTCACGGAGCCTTGAAATCCCGGATCGCCCCACGGGCCCGAGCAATCGTAAACCCGCACCGGGTCGTTCGCTTTGAGATTTCCGTCAAAATCCCTTGTTGGCGAGAGCGCGATTTCGCGCATGGGAACCCGGATGCGGGAATCGGGCGATCCCTGCACGTAAACGCGCGAGGATTTCGGGTTGCTGCTGATATCGGAGGATTCGGGCTTCATAATGCAGGTTTCAAGATTGCTTTCTGAGGCAGGGCGCACAAACGTCGAGCTCGATTTCAAAAAGAAGATCGTCGCGGCATACGTGGCAGCCCACCGCAACCAGTGGCAATGGGGGGAACCGGCGGCAGTAATCCTGCCAGAGGGCCATGTGGGCGGGATCGCGAAAGTAGGCCAGCCCACGGGTTGCCCCTTCGATTTTCATGCCTGCTTCATTCAGAATTCCTAGCACGACGTCCATGGTGAGAGCGATCTGCCCGGCAGGGTCGTCCAAGAAGGCGCTTTTTCCTCCGGGCTCGATGCTGGCTGTTCCGGAAACATAGAGCGTGCGAGACAGGGAATCCTCGACGGCCAGCGCCCGGCTGAACGCGCTGCCGTAGGCGAACGCATCGCATTGCAGCGGCGAGCGGACCGTCGCGATGCGCGCGCCACCAGCGGCCGGACGCACGGCGACCGCCTTGGCCACGAGGGCTGACCGCCCGGGATTCGGCGCCCCAATCCCCGTGCTGGCTGGCATTCGTTGGATTCCATGCCGCGCGAAATAGCCTGTCCGGACGCGGTTAAACTCCGGATACCACTCCAGAATTTTGTCGTTGTAAAACCAGGTTCGGACGACGTGCTCAAACCCCATCCCAGCAACGGCGAGGGCGTTTTCGATGCTGGAAAACACATCCTCCGCCTGCTGCTCGCGCGGCGATTGGGCATCCTGCGGAGCCAGGCCGCCGAGGACGCAGCGGGAGGCTTCCGCATCTTCAAAAGAATATCCGGCGATTTTCCCCTGGAGAAAAATCGGCTTCAGCTCGACCCCTGCTGCGGCGGCCAGCTGGATTCCGCCGCCGCATGGCGATGTCGAGACGACCGCCGTGACCGGGGCTGCGATCCCTGCCTCGCGCACCAGCTTTTCCATTTCGGAAATCTGCTGGTGAGTTCCGAAGATGTCCGCACCGATGACGGTTGCTGCTCCGTTCCCGGGCAGTTCCTCCAGCGCGAGCCGGAGCATCGCCCCGTCTGCCGGCTCGTAAAGCGTGATATGAGATTCGACCCAGCCAGGGTGCTCGATGGCTCTGGCTACGGACGGTAGGGAAATTCCTGCACAAGAACGGGCATGGCATGGCATGGCGACCGGATTATACTCCCCGAGCCGCCAGAAGTCGCGAAGCTTCCGCAACTTTTTACAAAAAATTGTGTTGTATCCGACGCGGGACGGGCCGTTTGTTCATCTGCCCGCCACCTGGCTGGCTTCCGAACGGACATGCGATTTTTTTTATGGTTTTTGTGGGGGGTCGCGGGCTGCGCCGCCGCGTGGGATCCGCCGATTTTGCCCTTTGAGAAAGACTCCGGCGCACGGCTGATCCCGCCGCTTTCCGCGACCCTCGACAGCCTGGTCATCAAACAAAGGCCGGCCGGAAGCCCCCGGGGGAAGACGTGTTCGGATGAGGTTTTTCTGCGGCGGGTTTTCCTCGATGTCATCGGAACCCTGCCAACCAAGGAGGAGGCCGCAGAATTTTTGGACGACAAGAGCGCCGGAAAGCGGGCGGCATGGATCAGCCGCCTGCTCGAGCGCCCGGAGTTTTCCGACTACTGGGGGATGAAGTGGGGGGATGCCCTGCGCGTGAAATCCGAATTTCCCGTCAACTTGTGGCCGAATGCAACCCAGGCCTATGACCGGTGGATCCGCGCCGGAATCCGGCAGAACATGCCCTACTCGGAATTCGCGCGCCAGCTGCTGACTTCCGAGGGCAGCAACTTCCGCGAGCCGGCGGTCAATTTCCTCCGGGCCGCAGGCAGCAGGGATCCCGAGGCGCTCGCCTCGGCTGCGGCGCTCACGTTCATGGGCGAGCGCACGTCCAGCTGGACGCCAAAAAAGCGGGCCGATCTCGCCCGCATCTTCTCCCAGGTCGGGTTCAAAAAGACGAAGGAATGGAAGGAGGAAATCGTGTTTTTCGACAGCTCGCGCCAGATGGACCCCCCGTCGGTCTGCCTTCCAGATGGCACGGAGGTCCAGCTGGCCGCAGATGCCGACCCTCGCGAGGTATTTTTCCGCTGGCTCGTCACCTCCCCGAAATCCCCGTTTGCAAAAAATGCCGCCAACCGGATCTGGTTCTGGATCTTCGGGAAGGGAATCATCCAGGAGCCGGATGACAGCCGGCCGGACAATCCGCCTTCGAATCCCGAGCTCCTCGCCTGGCTGGCGCGCCAGCTCGAGTCCTCCCGCTATGACGTAAAATCCCTGCTCCGCGTCATTTTGAATTCCGAAACCTACCAGCTCTCCTCGATTCCGTCGCACGGGAAGGGCGACCCATGGACGTATCCGATCCGCCGGCTCGAGGCAGAGGTTCTCATCGACGCCATCAACCAGATCACCGGTGCCCACGAGGAATATATGAGCATGATCCCCGAGCCGTTTACATTTCTGCCGGAAGAAATGCGAGCCATCGCATTGCCCGACGGCAGCATCACCAGCGCGTTCCTCGAGCTTTTTGGACGGCCGCCCCGCGATTCCGGACTTCTGGCCGAGCGGACGGCAAAAATCACGACCACCCAGCGGCTCAGCCTGCTGAACTCGCGCCATATTCTTTCCAAGATCAGCAAAAGCAAGAAGCTCGGCGCCCTGATCAGCGAGGCAAAAAGCCCTCAGGATGCAGCCAGCCTCCTCTATCTGACAATCCTCTCGCGCCACCCCACGCCAGATGAGCTCGCCGCCATCGCAGCCTACCAGGGGGCACCAGGCGCTGGAAAAAATCAAAAGATGTTCGATGTTGCCTGGGCGCTCATGAACTGCCCGGAATTCCTCTACCGCCATTGATCCCATGAACCGACTGCCATCCAGCCGAAAAATCTTTCGTTGCGGCCTCCGCCTATTTCTCGCCGGTGCTGCGGTGATCCTCCTGCAGGTTGCTGGCTTCGCGGGGCCGCCGGCAGCAGCTCCCCGCGCAAAGGCCGTCATCCAAATCTGGCTTTGGGGCGGGGCCTGCCACATCGACACGTTCGATCCGAAACCCGATGCGGGGCGCGACTTTTCCGGGCAGCTCAGCGAGGCGATCGCTACGGATGTCAGCGGGATCCAGCTCGGCAAGCTCCTCCCCAACCTCGCGAAGCAGGCTGACAAGTTCTCCCTCATCCGCAGCATGACTCATGGAAACAACGGCCACGAGACCGCCTCTTACATGATGCAGACGGGGCACCCTGAGGGAGAGCGGCTGGTCTACCCTTCGATTGGCGCGGTGGTGTCGCTCTTCAAGGGCTACGATGCCGGCTACAAGGGCCTCATCCCCCCCTACATCGTCCTGACCGAGCCGCAGGGGAGGTTTTCCGAGGCCGGCTTTCTGGGCCCGCGATACAAGCCGTTCGCCACTGGCGGGGATCCGGCAAAAACTCCTTGGGCGGTCGAGGGGATCGTCGCGGAGGGGATTTCCGCCGAGCACCAAAAGCTCCGCCGCGAGCTGCTCGGGCACCTGGACACGTTCGGCAGGCAGCTCGAGGACGACCCCCAGCTTGCGGGATTTCGCGAATGCGGAGAAGCGGCGTACGACATGATCCTTGGCGAAGGCGCAGAGGTTTTCAACCTCGCGAAGGAGACCGACGAGCTTCGCGCCCGGTATGGACGCAACACGTTCGGCCAGTCCTGCCTCGCCGCGCGCCGGCTGGTCGAGCGCGGAGCCAAATTTGTTACGATCAACTACAAGGGATGGGATACCCACAAGCAGCACTTCCAGACGATGAACCGCAAGCTTCCGGAGCTCGACCAGGGGCTCGCCTCGCTGATCCAGGACCTTGCTGAGCGCGGGCTGCTCGAGAGCACGATCGTCTGGTGCGGAGGCGAGTTCGGCCGCACCCCTCGCGTGCAGTGGGAGGCGCCATGGAATGGAGGTCGCACCCACTTCGGCAAGGTCTTCTCGGTATTGGTCGCCGGCGGCGGATTCCAGGGCGGGCAGGTCGTCGGAGCGTCAAATGCCACTGGCGAGGATGTCGCCGTCCGTCCGGTTTACCCATGGGATTTGATCGGCAGCATGTATGAGCTGCTCGGGATTAACCCCGACGGAACATTCCCTCGGGCCGGAGATGACGCAGTGCGGATCATCCCCGCAAAGAAGGACGGGCTGAAATCCGGGGGGCGGCTCAAGGAGATCATGTGATGGGTTTCTTCAGCCGATCCCTTTGGGTGCTGGTCGCTTTCTGCGCGGCTGCCGGCGCGTCCCGGGCGCAGCAATCCAACGATCCCACCCTCGCCTACGTCTATCCGGCCGGCGGAAAAAAAGGGTCGTCTCTTGATGTTGCTGTGGGAGGCCAGCGCCTGGAGAAGATGACCGGCGCCATCGTTTCCGGGGCGGGGGTCCAAGCGGTTGTCACCGGTTTTAGCAGGCCCCTTCCGGGGAAGCGCTTCCAGGAATTCCGGGAGGCCATCGCCGAGCGCCGGAAAGAAATCATGGACTCGATGCCGCCGGGAGGCGGAAAGAAACTTCCGAAGGAGGACATCGCCGAAATCCTGCAGGAAGATGGGGCGACGGCTGAGGAGATCCGGCTTTTCCGGATCATGCAAAACCAAAAAAACGACCCGAAGCGGCAGGAGAACAACCAGCTTGTCGAGACGGTGACCGTCCGGTTGGACATCGCCGCCGATGCGGCCAAGGGGCCGCGCTCGTTGCGGCTTTTCGGGAAAAACGGCCTCTCGAATCCCCTAGCCATTTTTGTCGGCGACTTCCCGGAGGAACGCCTGCCGGGGTCGCTCGAACCGCCCCTTCCCGCTCTGCCGACAATCCGCTTTCCGGTCGTCCTCAACGGGCAGATCCTGCCCGGCCAAAGCAACCGGTATCTCTTTCACGCGACCATGGGGGATAAGCTCCTTTTTGTTGCCCAGGCGCGCGATCTCATGCCCTACCTTGCCGACGCCGTACCGGGCTGGTTCCAAGCGGTCCTCACCATCTTTGCCGCCGATGGCCGCGAGGTCGCCTCCGCGCAATCCGACAGGTTCTCGCCCGATCCCCTGCTGGTTTTCGATGTGAAGGAGAGCGGGGATTTTCAGCTGGAAATCCGCGATGCCCTCCACCGGGGGCGCGAAGATTTTGTTTACCGGATCACCGCCGGGAGGATCCCCTTTGTCACGGGAATCTTCCCCTTGGGCGGAAGCTCCACCTCCGCGACAGCGGTCGAAGTGTCAGGGTGGAATCTTTCGCGCCAATCGCTCTCCGCCCAGGTGCCTCCGGGCGAAGGCATCCAGCGCGTGCCGCTCCTCGCCAACGGGTTTGCCACCGCCGATGTTTCCTTCGCCCATGATACGCTCGCGGAGACTTTTGCGGCCGAGCCCGATAATGACACCGCGCACGCCGCCCTCCTCGCCGTTCCTACCGCAGTGAACGGCCGGATCGAGCTGCCCGGCGACGTGGATATCTTTGCTGTCAAATGTAAAAAGGGTGAACCTCTGGCGCTCGAAGTCTTCGCGCGCAGGCTGAACTCCCCGCTGGATTCCTACCTGCGAATCACCGACGCCTCCGGCAGGCAGCTCGCCTACAACGACGACCAGGACGACATCGGCTCCGGATGGCTCACGCACCATGCGGACTCGAGGCTGTGGTTCGATCCTCCTGCCACCGGGCTGTTCTATGTTCATCTGGGGGATGCCCAGCGGCAGGGAGGAAAGGAGTTCTCCTACCGCCTCCTGATCGGTCGGCCGCGCCCGGACTTTGCCCTTCGCGTGGCGCCCTCGGGGATCACCGGCACGCCAGGCTCCTTCGCGCCCATCACCGTCTATGCCCTGCGCAAGGATGGATTCTCTGGGGACATCAGCCTCTCCGCCTCGCCAGCCGGGTTCTCTCTTTCCGGCGGCTGCATCCCCGGCGGGAGGGATTCTGTTCCGGTCACGCTCAAATTCCCCGCCGCCCCCATCGGGGATCCTCAAATCATCGGGGCTCCGCAAACCGTCGAAATCACCGGCACCGCCGAGATCTCCGGCGTGGAGGTTTCCCGCAAAGCCGTCCCGGCCGATGACAAGCTCCAAGCGTTCTTCTTCCACCACCTGGTCCCAGCCCCGGACCTCCTCGCCTACGCGCCGCCGGACCGCCCGCCGAAGAAGCCTATCCAGGTGGCGCCAGGAACGATAAGCATTTCCCCGTCCCTCCCGGGCCATGCTACGGTTCTCCTTCCCAAGTCTTTCCAGAAGGCCGGCATGAAGGCGGAGCTGAAAAATCCTCCCGACGGAATCACCATCGAGGGGGTTGCCCCCTGCGAGGACGGGGTCGAGATCTCATTCCGCGCGGATGTCGAAAAAATCAAGCCGGGCGCGCGCGGAAATCTGATGGTGGAATTATCCGCCGTCCAGCCGCCTGGAAAAAATGATAAGCCGCCGGGCGAGAAGCCGCCGGGCGAGAAGCGCTGGTTCATGGGCCTGCTCCCGGCTGTCCCGTTTGAAATCCTGAAAGATTAGGAGCGCTTTATGGTTTCTTTTTGGCGATTGTCGCAGGCAGGAGCTCCATCCCGGCAAGGGCCGCTAGTTTTCTTTGCCGGTCATCAAATGAGGCAAACGCCTTGCAGCCGATTTCCAAAGCCGCCCCAACATGCCAGATGTCAGCCGCCCGTGCGATGGTCGCGGCCGTGTGCTTTGCGGAGAGGGTTTCCGCCCGGCGGTAAACGGATTCCAGGTCGTAATCAGGGCGGGCAAGGATGCCCTTTGCAAGGTCGCTTTCCAAGGCTTGTAAAGCCCCGCGCATTGTCGCCGCGCTCGATTCTCCTCGCCCGTGTTTCATCCTGATAGCGTTTCTCAATTCCAGCTCAAGCAAATGGGTGAACGGGGCCGGGGGAGAGCCCGCCCGAATGATCTCCAAAGCCTTTCCCGTAGTCGGTTCTGTGAGATAGGTCGGGAGCAAAAGCGAAGTGTCGAAATAGGTTCTCATGGTCAGTAGTTCCCGCGCATATCGTCAATGATGTCCGCCGCCGTCGCACCCTTGAACGATCTGGCGGGGCAATACCGCTTCAACCGCGCTTCATAGTCCGGCCATTCAAGGTCAGCCTTTTTCTTTTTCCGCGCCGGGGAGAGCACTGCGAACGCCTGTCCGCGTTTTTGAATCGTCACGTTTTCGCCTTCGTAAATCCAACGGGAAACGCTTGCGAAGTTGTTTCTCAAATCTGCCACGGATGCAACTCTCATGATATCTGATCTATCACGTAAACCTGCCCGTGTCAAGGAGTGCTGGCTCTCGGCAACGCGAAATAAACAACGAGGAAGCCCTTCCCTTACTCTTGATACGGCTCGATGAGAGTCAGCCACTCCGAGTTGCCTGGGGGGAGCTGAATGTCCAGGGGCTGCCCGGCTGTAACTGTGAGCGTGCGGAGTTCGGTGTTGGCTCCATCTTTTCCGGGCCTGAGGGGGATCTTGATTTCCCCCTCCTTCGCTCCCGAAACGACGAGCTGGGCACCCTCCTCGAAATTTCTTCCTTTGAACTGGAGCTGGTAGGTTCCGGGCTTCGCCTGAACTTTGAATGTGGCCGGCTGCTTCAGCTCGACGGAGTCCTTTTCGAGGGGCGATGGTTTCCATGTCAAAACATTATTCTTTCCGGATGCCCGGGAGTCGAAGCCGTAGCCTTTGCCCGGATCGAACACATCCTCGGCGAGGACAGGGGTGAACCGGCGGATCTTCCCAACTTTTTTTGTTCCGATGAATTCGGCGGATCCGAAGTCGAAGAGGAGCGGCTCGGACTTTGCCAGGAATGCCAATTTCTTTTTGCGGGCCGCCTCCCGTTGCGCGGCCGTGATCTGGAGCGCCTTGATGGGTTCGATGTTGCCGATCTTACTGATGTAAACCGGGAACATGCCAAGCGGGAAGTCCTTGGTGACCTCCATTTCGTTTTCGGCACCGAAGGCGCCGGTGACCAGGCAGCGGCCGAGGTCGATGCCGAGCTTTGCGGGTTCCTTCGGGGCCCAAGCGGTGAGGACATCGCCGCCGGTCCGCTTCCAAAAATACATCCAGACCCCCGGGTTGTCGGTGAGCAGGCGGGGGACTCGGGTCTCGATCGCGCCGTCCAGCTGTCGGATTTGTGTCGCTACGGTGAAGAACGAGGGACGGATCGAGCCGTCGTTTCTCAAAAGGCCGGCCCCTGCGTGCTGGGCGGGGACGGAGCCGGTTTCGCGGTAGATGAATACCTTTTCGACCCCGTTGGCAAATGAGAGCATGTTCCCGCGCAGCAGCTTGGCCGCCTGATGGCGCTCGGTGAGGCCCATGGGGCCACCGACATCGTTTCCGGTTTCGGTGACCCAGATCGGCAGGCCGGGCTTCAATTCGTCGCGCCAGTCAGCCAGATCGGCCAGGTCGTCTTCAAGGGTCTGAATATCTTCCGGCTTGGTTCCTTCGCGAAATGCGTTGGGATCCTTCGTGGAGGTTTCGGGATCGGACTTCCCGGTGTAGAAATGGACGTTCAGCACATCTGTGAAATCCAGCGGAGTTTTTCCGTCAGGGTAATGGAATGTTCTCATCGTATCGATCCACTCCATCGAGAGCCCTGCCCAGCCGCCATTGGTGACGCTGGCTGCCGGATCCGCTTTCTTCGCTGCTTCTGCCCCGATGCGGAAGAGCGTGTAGTAATCGCTGAGCGGGCCGACAAAGAACCCCCATTTGGGATTGGAAAGGTTCTGCTCGTTCCAGAGCTCGTAGGTGGTGATCCTGCCCAGCCCGCTGAGCCTGTCCCTTGTCAGCAGCTGGTCGTCCGGCACCTTGGCCGAACCGTAGCGCGCCACGCCCTGGAAGATGGCCTTGCCGTAGTCGGCCGGATCTTTTGGGGGGTACCCGCCCACATTTTTTTCCGTCCCGGCCGGAGCGGTGCTCGCCCAATCGGGAGTTTGGAAGATGTAGGGAAGGATCGATAGCCCGGCATCCTGGAACGTTTTGTAGTATTCGTCGAAGGGCACGTTCCATGGGGCGACGGTTCCGTCAAACCGAAAATCGTCCGGCCCCGGATTAAAGAACCGCCATTTCATGTTTTCGAACCGGGCCCACCCGAATCCCACACGGGCCAGCATCGGGACGTTGGCAACGCTGCCGATATTGATGCCGAAACGGGATTCCGGACGGAGCTTGAACCCCGCCGCAGGCATGACGAAATAGTCGGCAGTGGCCGCTTGCCGAAGGCCGCCGATTTCGGCCGCCACGCCGAGGAGATAGGCGTCGGTGCCGAGGGACGAAAACGGCTTGAGCGGAACCAGGCTGAAGCTTCTTGGCGGAACCTGAACGGCGGCGGTTTCCAATGCAATTTCTTTTCCGACGGCCGGGATCGCGATGGTTTCATCGGCGGCTCCATCATAGACATAGAGCGCCGCGAGCGAGCGGAAATGCAGCGGCAGGCTCTCTCCGCCATTGTGGTAGCGCAGGCGGAGGAAGCGGGCGGGAAACGGCCTGTCTGCCACGACCATCTGCCGACCCCACTTTTTGTAGAGGTCCAGATTCTGCAGCCCTTCGACGGGCGCGTAGGCGACCCCATCCGCGGAGGCGGAAACGTCCAGCTTGTTAATCCAGTTGGCATCGCCGGACTTCCAGGCGATGCTCGTGATGTTCCGGGATCTCCCCAGGTCCACGAAATGAAAGATTTCGTTTCGTCCGCTTTTTGGCATTTCCGGCGTGAGGTGGCTGTCCTCGTCGCCATCGGTCAGAGAGCCGTCGTTGATCCGCGCCCCGTCGATCTCCAGCCAGCTCGGCTGCCCCTGCGCGCAGTCGCTTCCGTGCACGGGATCCGGCAGCGCGGGAGTTTCGTAGTTGGCATTTGTCTGGAGGCTGGCGCTGAGCTTAACCTCCTGCGGCTTGTCCGAAAAATTGTGGATGAGGACCTGCGCGCGCAAAGGGTTTCCTGGCTCGCCCCACGGGGGGCAGATGATCTCGAGGCTGCTGGACCTGGCTGGCGCGTCCATTTTGCTCAGCGCCATGAGCGCATCCACGCCGAGCGAGGTGGGCCCCTCGCGCAGCGTATACCAAATCAGGTGGACGTTGCGAACCGGACTCTCCACCTTGTTCGTTTTGTCATCCTGCTTGAAGGCCGGGACGAAGGTCGGGATGTCGATTTCGACCCATTTCCATCCCTGCCAGTCGGCTTCCACCGTCGCCAGCAGGGATTCCCCCTCGGCATCGTTGACCTGGAACCCGAGCTTGCTGACATTCGAGTCCGGAGTCAGATAAACCCACATGCCAAGCATCAGGATCTCGCCCGGGGGATTTTCAACAATCGAGAAATCCCCCTTGGCTCCGCCCATCGTGGCTGCTCCAGAAAACTTCAAAGCTTCCAGCCCGGACTTGAAATCGATTCCGGGATAGCCGGCTGCGGACGTGGATTCCAACTTGTATTTCGCCTGGTGTTTCACCGCCCCCGTATCGAGGGGAGAAAGCAGGAGCGTCTGCGTGCCAGCCGGTGCTGACCCGATCTTCGAGTCCGCCGGAGCGATCGGGCCCTCCGCAGCATGCGACGGCTGGAGACAAAATAGCAGGCCGGCCAGAAAGGCGCCCAGATGATGTGCGGACTTGGGGGGCAGGTTCATAGAAGCATTCCATGACAAAGCTGCAGCTTCGAGTTGTCAATAGCTATTGTGAACGTTCCCGCTTTTGTCTTGCCGCCACGAAGCCTCTGGTGGCAGGATGCTCGAATGGATGATGACTTGGAGGGGGTTCACTCGTTTGCCGGGCAGAATTTTTTTTTCAGCCCGTCGTTGCACCATCAGGCGATTGCTGATGGCGGGGAGATGCGGGCCATGCGCTTTCCTGGCGGCGAGGTGGCCGGCTGGCAGCGCCGCCTGCGCAGGAAGCTTTGGGAACGGCTGGGCGGGCAGCCTCAGGATCGGGTGCCGCTCAACGTGCGCCGGATCTGGTCCAGACCGCACCCGCTCGGCACGATCGAGAAAATTGTTTTTACATCCGAGTTTCGGTGCGACGTTCCTGCGTATGTTTGTCTGCCTGGCGAGGCTAGCGGGCCGCGTCCCTTCATGATCTGCCTGCAGGGGCACAGGGGCAGGATCCACCATTCTATTGCGGTGAGCGCCGATGAAATGTCCGAGGGGGTCGAGGTGCATGACGGCCTCGATTTCGGGATCGGGTGCATGAAGCGGGGGATTGCCGCGCTATGCATCGAGCAGCGGTCGTTTGGAGAAAGGCGGGAGCTGGCGATGGGCCGCCCGTCAGGCGACTGCTGCCAGGATGCCGCGATGCACGCACTGCTTCTCGGGCGCACTCTGATGGGAGAGCGCGTCCACGACGTGGACCGGGCGATAGATTACTTGATCTGGAGGGGCGATGCCGACCCTCGCCGCATCGGGGTGACTGGCAATTCGACAGGCGGCATGGTCGCGCTTTTCGCTGCCGCTCTGCTGCCGAGGATCCGCTTTGCCATGCCGTCGAGCTGCTTTTCGAGCTTCCGGGACTCGATCCTTGCGATGGGCCACTGCAGCTGCAACTACGTGCCGGGGCTGCTGCGGGTTGCCGATCTGGCAGATATCGCAGGCCTGATCGCGCCGAAGCCGCTGGTCATTGTCCACGGGCGCGAGGACCACCTGTTTCCCATCCGTTCGACGCGGCGCGCATTCCGCGACGTCAAGGCCACCTACGAGGCGGCGGGCGCCGCAGGAAAATGCGCGCTTGTTATCGGCCCGGCCGGACACCGCTATTATCCTGACCTCGCCTGGCCGGTTTTTTTCCGGCTGACGAAAACCGCCTGATCCGCTTTGCGCAGGAGAGGGGGCGAATGCCCTGCCGGCAGCAGAACCCGTTATGGCTTCCTTCGGGGCACGTTTTTCTGAGAGAAAGCTATTTCGTGCCGGGCAGGATCTGGACGCTGATCCGCTCGATCCCTCGGCGGGCAAAATCGCTTGCCGGATAGATCCGCTGGGCTTTCAGATACCAGGCTAGGGCCGAGGCGGGCTCTCGGCCCTTCTCTTCGGCCTGTTTGATCGCGCGAACGAAATCTGGCACCTTGGCGGCGAAGCTCTCGAGAATCAGGTTCAGCCCGTCATCGGAGGGGAGCTGCCTGGAGGCGGATTCGGCGCTCTCCCAGGCGCCGGCGAAGTCGCCGCGCTTTCCGATCTCCTGCGCGCGGAGAATTGCTGCCCCGGCCGGTGCCCTGTCATCGCGCACCTCCGCCGCCGCAGTTTTCTCAGGCACCCTGACAGGGATTGCGCCGGGCGCGAGTTCTTTGCCATCGGCCGCGCCGATTGCCCCGCTCGATTTTCCTGCGAGCGCTTCGGTGTGGTTTTTCCGGGCCTTCAGGACCCTTTGTCTGGTGTCGCGCGGGAGCAGGCAAACCTCAGGTGAGTGCTCGCCAGCAAGGAACGTCTCGGCCAGCCGCTTGGCTGCCCCCGTCTCATCGGTATTCAAAAGAAGCAGGAAGGCATTCATCTCCTCGCGCGCAGATCCAAGAGCCTTGTTTGACTGGGCCTCAAGGGCGCCGACCGTGGGCGGCAATCCGCCGGCATTGGAGGGGGGGCTCTTCGCCGCGCCACCTGCAGGGAGGAGGATTCCGTCGCCAAAAATGCTGCGGTAAAAGCGGGCCCCGATGATGGCATGCTGGAATCGCCGCTGCAAAAAGAGCTGAGCGATCAGCGACTGGAGCTCGCTTTTCAACTGCGCTTCGGGAGCCTCGCGCCTGAGCTGGCTTGCTTTCAATAGGGCGTTCACCTCTGCCAGGCGGGTGAGAAGCCTCTCCCTGTCGGGCTTGCGCTGCTCCTCCGATGTGCCGCCGGTGCCCGGGAGCGCTCCGAGGGAGCTCGGCAGCACCTTCGAATTCCCTTCGAGCCGCTGGCGCTCCTTTTCCAGGCACTGGTTGGCAGCGGCTCGAAGGGAATTCGAAGG
>Ga0194058_10000432_pt1 | contig 20093 bp, 20 predicted proteins | sample SepL4417m_MetaG_FD_155490 | JGI IMG/M metagenome (GOLD analysis project Ga0194058, IMG submission 155490) | Anoxic zone freshwater microbial communities from boreal shield lake in IISD Experimental Lakes Area, Ontario, Canada - Sep2016-L442-17m | ecosystem: Environmental > Aquatic > Freshwater... | reverse complement strand
CATCACAATGTTGCTTGGTTCATTAGTTGCAATCACTCAACGTGATGTAAAGCGTATGTTGGCTTACTCTTCTATCGCGCACGCCGGTTTCTTACTAACTGGTGTTATAGCGTTGAATAAAGCCGGGCTTGATGCATCAATCTTTTACTTATTCGCTTATGGAGTTGCAACCGTCGGTGGTTTTGCCGTCGTAACATTGGTGCGCGACTCGGCTGGTGAAGTTACTGATTTAAATCGTTGGAAAGGCCTAGGCAAGCGTTCACCTTGGGTGGCATCTTCCTTTGCTTTCTTCTTATTAGCTTTTGCTGGGATTCCACTTACATCGGGCTTCATCGGAAAGTTTTCAATTTTCTCTGCAGCTTACGAGAGTGGTGCGAAAGCAGTTGTTATTGCTGGTGTGCTTTCAAGTGCAATTGCGGCATTTTTCTATATTCGCGTAATTGTCATGATGTTCTTTACGGATCCAGTTGAAGATGGAACTGGTGTCGAGATTCCATCAGCACTTACACAACTCACTTTAATTATTTCATTGGCCGTAACAGTTGGCTTAGGCGTTTATCCAGCACCACTTCTTAACTTCATAACAAATCTCGCGACTTTCATACGCTGATGTCAACATTTGGTATCCCTAATGTTGCTCCAGCTCTTGAAGCAACACTTGTTGCACAAATGGCGCAAGTTGAATCACTGCTTTTAAGCCACACCCGCAGCGAATATCCATTTGTTGATGAGACTGCCCACCATTTAGTTGCCGCCGGCGGTAAGCGTTTGCGCCCACTTTTGACGCTGCTCACTGCCCAATATGGCGATCCAACCGGCAGCGGCATTATTGCCGCGGCAGTTGCTTGCGAAATCACTCACCTTGCAACGTTGTATCACGATGATGTTATGGATGAAGCGCCACTTCGACGCGGAGTTGAGAGTGCAAACATACGTTGGGGAAACACAATTGCAATCTTGACCGGAGATTTTCTCTTCGCTAAATCCTCAGATTTATTAGCCGATTTAGGTCCCGAAGCCGTTCGCTTACAAGCCCGCACTTTTGAACGTTTAGTTATCGGTCAGATCATGGAAACCCAAGGGCCAAACCCGGGGCAAGATCCGCTGGAATATTATTTGAAAGTTGTCGCAGATAAAACCGGCTCACTAATTGCCGCAAGTGCGCGCTATGGTGGAATGATTTCAGGAGCGCCATCAGATATTACTGACACCGTAACTTTATTTGGTGAAAAAATTGGCGTAGCTTTTCAGTTGGCTGATGATGTTATTGATATTGCCAGCGAATCAAATCAATCCGGTAAAACCCCAGGCACCGATTTACGCGAAGGTGTTCCAACGCTTGTTACTTTAAATGTTATGAAATCGACAGATTCTGGCGATCGCGAACTGCAACAATTACTGTCAGGGCCAATTGAGGATGAAACAACAGTCCAACAGGTTTTATCTACATTAAGGAAGCACAAAGCATTAGATGAATCCCGTGATCAACTCCATCAGATTGCTAAGGAAGCGCGCAGCGCTCTTGGCCCACTTCCAGTCTGCGATGCAACTGGGGCTTTAATGTCGCTATGCGACGCGGTTATCGACCGCTCTGCTTGATCGCACTAAATCTGTTCCCAGGGTTATAAGTGCTACCCAAATTGCAAGAAAACCAATCCATCTAGCTGTAGGCATAGCTTCATGGCGCACCCACACACCTATTGAAAACTGCAAAGTTGGGGTTATGTACTGCAATAAACCTATAGTCGTAAATGGCAATCGAGTTGTAGAACCATTGAATAAAAGCAATGGAATCGCGGTAACAGCTCCAGCACTAATTAGGAGAATTGTTGAACCCATATGGTGACCAAATTGACCAGTTCCATGATTGCCTAAGTAGATTAAATAGCCAGCATAAGGAATGAAAGAGATGCCGGTTTCAATTGCTAAACCTTCTAATGCTCCAAGGCCAAGCTGCTTTTTCATAAGCCCATAGCTGCCCCACGAAATAGCCAGTGTCAATGCAATCCATGGTGGTCTTCCATAATCAATAGTCAGAATTAAAACTCCGATTGATGCAATTGAAACTGCAGCCCATTGCAATACTCGCATTTTTTCTTTGAGGAGAATAACGCCAAAAGCGATGATAATTAAAGGATTAATGTAATAACCTAATGAAGCTTCAACTACATGACCGTTGTTAGTTGCCCAAATGTAGACAAGCCAGTTGATAGAAACTAGCACCGAAGTGACAAAGAGTTTTGCAGCAATTTTTGGCCGCTTGAGTGTTTTCAAAGTAGCTTTTAATGATTTTGTGATTGCTAAAATTACTATGCAGAAGAATAAAGTCCATACAGCGCGGTGCGAAACAATTTCAAAAGGGTTAGCCGGTTCAAGTCGTGACCAAAATAGCGGTAATAAACCCCAGAGACCATAGGCACTGACCCCAAAAATAAGTCCTAGTTTATTTTTACTCACTTATCTAAAGTTCGTAAACTGCACAGCGAAATCAAATCCGCCCTCTTTAACCATTGCCATGGTGTCTTGCAGATCATCACGACTCTTTGAAGTCACACGCAATTCATCACCTTGAATTTGAGTCTTAACAGATTTTGGACCCTCATCGCGAATAAGTTTTGCAATCTTTTTGGCATTCTCGGTGGATATACCTTCTTTTAATGGTGCAGCAATTTTGTAAATTTTTCCGCTCAGTTGTGGGGCTCCGGCATCTAAATGCTTAAGCGATACTCCACGCTTAACCATCTTGTCTTTCACCACATCCAAGGCAGCTTTGGCACGCTCTTCAGTGTCGGCTTCAATCAAAACCTTCTCACCTTCTAGCTCAATCTTGGAGCCCGTATTCTTAAAATCAAAGCGGGTTTCAATTTCGCGCACTGCTTGGTTGATGGCGTTATCAAGCTCCATACGGTCAATTTTGGAAGTGATATCAAAACTTGCATCAGCCATGGCTTAACTCCTTTTAGCTCTGTGAACGCGATTGTATTCTAATTGTGTAGTGTTTTTCCAACGGCCTTTGTTTGCCACAGATTTAAGATTTGAGTAGTAACTGATGCCATTATTGCGCGTGATGCCTCATCAACTGTGGTGTATGCGCAGGTTTGCACTAAGTCACAACTCCACGTAGAGATTCCAGCATTAAAGATTGCGGCACCCGATGGTGTTGTAAACCAAATGGATTGGGCAATTGGAACTGGCCTTGTCGGAAGTCCAGGTGTAGGTGCATCGCGATAATGCATAATTCCTGAAAATAGAATATTTGCTGAAGGGGGAGCAGCTGGTGTACTAACAGCATGCTCTACTTCGCTATCAGGCGAGATTCCGGTGATAGCGGAATTAGCTGGAAGTGTGAGCCACTTTGGAATTGTGACCGCTTTCAATTCGCCATAAACATGTACGCCATCAGCCAAACTTCCGGTCAGAAGTGTCGGCGGAATATTTAGTCGGCGATCTTCAAATTTGATTGTTACTTGGTTGAGGTTGGTGACCGGATCTTGCGCAGCTACGCGATAAATAATAATTCTACGATTTTTTCCAACTTTTGAATCAGCTAATCGTGTTTGCCAGATGCCAGTATTTCCACCGAGAATTGCAACATTAATTCCAGTATTTCGCGCCGAAACCAACGTGTCATAAATACGGTGAGTGAAGTACTCAGGGTGTCCACCTAAAACTATTCCGTTATAGCTTTTAGTAATGGAAGGCCAGGAATCTAGATCAAAATCTGAGTACTGGTCGTAGTTAATTCCTGCTTTTTCAATGAACTGCACTAATGAAACGGCATCACGGTGAATACTAAATCCGCCACTACCAACGATTGGCCGGTCTAAAGAAACAACGCGGCTGCGATCATTTCGCTGCTCAGTCTTTGTGGCGCCCCCACCGAAATAACCTGATCGCCCACCAAAAGTGTTATACGTATTCCATGTAATAAAGGAATGCATCAGCATTAATTTTGAACTACCTAATGGACTATGCAGAACAAATGGCGCAGCATTTTCAATCGTGCCATCAAAAGAACGTGTGATAAATAAATAAAAACCTGGAACCCAATGCTGATCTAACTTTAAGGGCACCGTAGTTGGCCAACTTGTATCAACCATTCGAGTCGCATCGTGTGGATGATTAACTTTTCTTTCTTTCAAATTGATTGGGCCGGAATCCCAGACTTGTCGAGCACCAGATCCTTGATACCAACCAATTCGTAGAGCCTCGATACTTCGTGCCCCGGTATGAAATGTGTCGGCGCTACTTCCATATAAAGATGCATGGATATCAATTGTGTCGCCACAACCACCCGAAGTTTTATTGAGCCACAACGCGCTCCCAGCAGCACCTTGTAAGTTAAGTTTTTTCCAATCTTTAACCGCCATTGCTACGCCTTGTTGTGCATTTTCATCAGCCACCCAGGTCGGTGAAAGTTTGGTGCAAGCAGAATCTGAATAGTTAGAAACATCTGCAGGTGTTTTAGTAGCAAGGGATTGTTCAAAAGTACGCATCGGTTGATTTGTAATATCAGTGTGTGATGCAACTGGTGGGAGAGTTTTATGATCTTGAATGTATTCATACAAAACAGTGCCAGAGGTCGCCCCCGAAATCACAACAAGAATTGCAAGGCCAATTAGTACAGGCTTTCGGCGCAATCGCATGGCTTAATTAAAGGTTAGTTGTCGGACAAGAGCCAATTAGCGAGTTAGTGGACCGCTCCTGTACCCTTACCCGGTCGCATAGAAAGCCTTGGCGGGTTGCCCGAGCGGCCAATGGGAGGGGACTGTAAATCCCCCGGCTCTGCCTTCGAAGGTTCAAATCCTTCACCCGCCACCAATAAAAGCCAATCCACGCGATTGGCTTTTTGCGTATTACTCGCGTGTAGACATCTGATTAACCCCTGAATAGCCTTCGCTTTATATCCATCCACTTTTTAGGAGCTATCGTGAAAAAACGTTTTGGAATTTTCGCAGCTGTTGTGATTGCAGCCGCGCTTACTTTATCTGGATGCGCTAAAAGCGATTCAGCAACTAGCAGTGCAGCAGCTTCATGTGCCAAAGCAGATCTAGCAACGGTTACATCAGGCAAATTAACCATTGCTACTGGACAACCTGCTTATTACCCATGGATCATTGATGACAAGCCAGAAACAGGAAATGGCTTCGAAGGCGCAGTGGCATATGCAGTTGCTAAGCAACTTGGATTTGCAACTACCGACGTTGTCTGGGTTCGTACTACTTTTGATAGCGCAGTAACACCTGGTGCAAAAAACTTTGACTTCAATTTGCAACAGTTCTCAATCACGCCTGATCGCCAAAAAGCTGTTGATTTCTCAACTCCTTACTACACCGCACCTCAAGCAATCGTTTCATTCAAGGGCAGCAAGATTGATGGCAAAACTTCAATCGCTGACCTCAAGGGAGCAAAGTTAGGTGCTGCAGTTGGAACGACTTCACTTGATGCTATTAGCAATCAAATTGGCTCTAAGCCACAGGTATTCAATGACAACGCTGCAGGTGTTTCTGCACTAAAGAATAAGCAGATTGATGGTTTGGTCGTAGATCTTCCAACTGCCTTCTACTTATCTGGCGTTGAAATTCCACATGGAATCATCGTTGGTCAGTTGCCTTCAACGGGAACTGGTGATCAATTTGGTCTATTGCTATCTAAGGACAGCAAGTTAACTTCTTGCGTAAGTGCTGCAGTTGATGCAATTACTAAGGATGGATCATTGGCAGCGATCACCGATAAGTGGTTAGCAACTGATGCTGGCGCGCCAGTATTAAAGCCATAAGCGGATAAAAGAAGTAAACACGGTAGTTTGGCGACCATGTCAGAGCGAATGAACTCTGCTTGGTCGCCAAGCCCACGTGAAGTAGAACGCCAGCAAGCTCGGCGACGCATCAGCAGACGGCAAGCATTAATTGCTGCAGTTTCATCGTTACTTGTTCTTGGAACGTTAATTAGTATCACCATCACATCACCTGGTTGGGCCGTCGTTAAAAAGACCTTTTTTGATTTAGGTTATGGTCGCAAAGTTTTCCCAACCGTTATTGCTGGCTTATGGATAAATCTTCAACTCACATTTATCGGTGGATTTTGCATTGGTGTGATTGCGCTAGGTCTGGCCTTACTAAGAACTACAAAGTCACCCGCGCTGACACCTTTTAGATTTATTGCAACCGCTTACGTTGATATTTTTCGTGGTGCTCCATTGATTTTGATAATTCTATTAGTGGGCTTTGGCGTTCCGGCCCTTGGTTTAAAAGGAATCCCCAGCAACGTAATTTTTCTTGGAACCGTGGCGGTAGTTCTTACTTATTCAGCCTACGTTGCCGAAGTTATTCGCAGTGGAATTCTCTCGATACATCCCAGCCAACGCGCAGCTGCTCGATCACTTGGCTTAACTTCAGGCCAAACAATGCGTTATGTGGTTCTGCCTCAAGCAATTCGCCGAGTGGTACCGCCACTTCTTAACGACTTTGTTTCACTGTTAAAAGACACAGGTTTGGTATCCATTCTTGGTGTAACCGATGCCGTGCGGGCTGCACAAATTAATGCCAGCCGAACCTTTAATTACACCCCTTATGTGGTGGCAGCGATCTTGTTCCTACTCATAACAATTCCAATGACTAGATACACCGATAGAGCCATTCGCCAGCGCACTAATGCCCAGAGTTCAGAGGGTCTCATCTAATGGCCAATGTTCTAGAAATTTCAAATATTAGGAAATCTTTTGATAGCGAATTAGTGCTTAATAACTTATCGCTTGCAGTTCCTGAGCACACTGCAACCGTGTTAATTGGCGCTTCTGGTTCTGGTAAGTCAACACTTTTGCGGTGTATCAACTTGTTGGAATCAATTGATGATGGTCAGATTTTTCTGGATGGAGAAGAGATTTCCGACCCATTGATTAATGTGGATGAGATTCGCCGCAAACTTGGAATGGTTTTTCAATCCTTTAATTTATTCCCACATAAAAGCGTTCTAGAAAACATTACTTTGGCGCCAATAAAAGTTCAGGGTAAAAATAAGGATGAATCAGTTACTGCGGCATTAGCTTTGCTCAAGCGATTTGATTTAGCTGATAAAGCTGATCAATATCCAGATCGACTCAGCGGGGGACAACAACAGCGAGTGGCAATCATTAGATCTCTTGCTTTAAATCCACGTTTACTTCTTTTGGATGAAATTACTTCAGCCCTTGATCCGGTATTAGTTAATGAAGTCCTTAGTATCGTGCGCGATTTGAAGAGCGATGGAATGACAATGGTTCTTGCAACCCATGAAATGGGCTTTGCCACTCAAGTAGCTGACGAGGTCTGCTTTTTAGAATCTGGAAATATCCTTGAGCGCGGTTCTGCACAAGATGTTTTGCATGCACCTAAGAATCCAAAGACTCAGGAGTTTTTGAAGCGAGTGCATCAAGCAGGAAGGTTGTAGATTGAGTCCATGAGCGCATTTAATGAGCGTATGGAGCCACTTCGCGGGCTCATGGCACAAAAGAATTTAGAGTCAATTGTTTTACGCCGTAATCCTAATCTGGCGTGGGCTATTGCTGGTCGTGCGCATGTGCCAACAACCATTGACGCCGCTTGTTTTGATTTAATTATTACCCAGGATTCAGCGACAGCAGTTACTAATGTTGTTGAAGCACCACGCCTGATTGCTGAAGAACTTCCTAGTGAGGTAACGGTTAACGCAATCAAGTGGTCTGAAGGACGTGATCCTCAGTTGCCAACTGGTTCAAAAGTGGGAACTGATCAGCCAGGTGCCGACCGGATTGATTTAAGTAATGAAATTGAAATGATTCGAGCTTCATTAATTGATGCTGATGTTGCCCGCTATCAAGAAATATGTACGGATGCAGCAGTTGCGTTGGGTAATGCAATGAAGCAGGTTGAAAGTTCTGATTGTGAAATTGATGTTGCAGGGTTAATCACACATGCCCTGTGGCAAGCAGATTTAGAGATTGCTTTCCTTGGAGTAGCTGGCGCAGATCGAGTTCATAAATTTAGGCATCCACTTCCAACAAGTGCTGTGGTTGGTAATCGAGTCTCAGCATCTATTTGCGCTAAACGTAAAGGCCTCATTGCATCAGCCACTCGCATTGTTACTTTTGGCCAGGTTTCAGATGCACTTACTAAAGAATATGAAGCTATTTTTAAAGTAGAAGCCGCCATGTTGGATGCAACGATTGTTGGTCATTCATTTGCTAACCCAATTGAAGCTGCAATTGCCGCCTATCCACTACATGGTTTTGATACTGATGAGTGGACTAAGCATCACCAAGGTGGGCCAACGGGCTACTTGCCCCGAGATTGGCCAGCTAACCAGGCAACTGCGCGCTTGATCGCAAACAACCAGCCGATTGCATGGAACCCAACGGGTAAAGGTTGGAAAGCAGAAGACACCATCCTGGCCACAACCACTGGCCCAAAAATCCTGACTTTTGACGCTCAATGGCCGGTTTTTGAGGTCAATGGTCGGACCAGACCATTTATGCTCCAGAACTAAGGCGCATTACAGTCCTATAACGAAGCGCAAAACAGCGTTTTTGACATTGACGCGCATGATTTGGCGTGGCACCCTCAGCCAAGAGGTCTTACCACTGGGGGTTGAATGAGCACTGTCGCTCTGGTCGCGCTAGCGCGTCCTACATTTGATCTCACCTGTGCCCAGGCTAATTTTGATAGCGCCCGAGCTTTACTTGTTGAACTCGGTGCAACTGTGGTCGGACCGGCAGAATTAATTATGACGCCCGATGATGTGGCTGCGGTGAAACTACCTGCTGCAGATCTACATATTCTTTTCATGGCATCTTTTTCTGACGCCTCTCCTGCCGTAGAACTTCTTGGAAAAGTTAAGGGCCCAGTTCTGGGTTGGTCAATGCGCGAACCTGGAGCAGTTGGCGAGCGACTTAAATTAAATTCAATGTGTGGCGTAAATCTTGCCGCGCATGCCTTAATGAATGCAGGTCAATCAATTCGCCACATACATGGCAATGCCGATGAACCACAAGTACGAAGTGCAATTAAAGATGCGCTTGCCGGAAAATTACCTGAAGCAACTGCCCCAAAAAATAAAATTGGTGAATTAGGGAGTGTTGCCGAGGCTGATGCTGCGCTGCAATGGTTAAAAGGTAAAAAAATTGGCGCAGTTGGTGAGGCCCCAATTGGATTCACACCGTGTGTTTATGATGCCCAACAAATTCGATCACTTTTTGGTTTAGATATTCGGCAAATTTCGATTGACGATGCCTTTGGAAGAATCTCAGAAGTTAAAGAAGAAGCGCGCGAACTTGCATATGCCGGCGCTGTAGCGGCCCAACCTTCATTGGCCTCAGTAAATGTTGAAGAAGCAAAAAAAGTTTATGGCGTAGAGGTTGCCCTTGATGAATGGCGTGCAGAAGAGTTATTAGATGCAATTGCAATTCGTTGCTGGCCTGAATTTCCAACGGATTTAGGCGCTTGTATTTGTTCATCACTTGGCCGACTCTCAGACCGCGGCACCGTAACTACTTGCGAACGCGATGTACTTGGCGCGGTCACAATGATGGTCTGCGAATCTTTAGGCTCTGATGAAAACTATCTTGTAGATATTGTCGATCTCGATGCTGCACAAGGTTTAGTTCGTTTATGGCACTGCGGTTCTGCGGCAACCAAACTTGCTGCTGATCCAAAAAATGCTACTCAATCAACCCACTGCAATCGCAAATTAGGCGTTGCAGGTAATTTTCCGCTCAAGACCGGACCAGTAACACTGTTTCGTATTGATCGGGATGTGGATCCGAGCAACCGCACGGGTCTTCGCATGGTTGTGAGCCGAGGGGAATCAATCCCTGCTCCCAATCACTTCCAAGGCAATACAGCAACTGTTATCACTGAACCTGATGCAGCTGCTTTAGTGAATGGAATCGTCACTGGCGGATATCCGCACCACTTGGTCATTTCATGGATCGATGTGCGACCAGGTATTCGTCAATTGGCAAACAAGTTAGGGATACCCCTCACAGAATGGTAAACAACAATCTAACCCTCGGAAAGCAAGGATAAAAATGAAAACTAAAGGACTAAGTACCTTTGCTTCACTCCGTGCTGGTGTAGTTGCATTAGTTGCTGCGGCACTTGTAATTACTCCACTTGCGGTTGCACACGCTGCTGATGCTCCAACTTTCGGCAAGGCATGTACAACTGAAGGTATCAGCACTGGACAATTGACTACATCACTTATTTGCGCCACAGGTACAAACGGAAAGCTGACATGGCAACGAGTTCGCCTTGGTGCAAACAATGCAACACCTGTTGGTACATCAACACCGCCAAAGGGAACAATTGAGTTCCATCACTGGCGCCCAGAAGATAAAGTTGTATTACAGGCAATCATTGATAAGTACCAGGCAAAATATCCTGGAACATATATCAACCAAGTAATTATGAGCTCAGTTGATTACACCAACTTGGCATATGCAAAGATCAGTGCAAACAAGAAAGCTGCACTCTTTGTAACTAGCCGTGGTGGACAGTTCAATCAGTTCTACGCTGGCGGAATGCTTGCAAGTCTTGCAAATCAACGCTTTATTAAGCAGAACGTCATTCAAAGCGCATTGACACCAGGAACTGTTAATGGCGTTGTTTATGGGCTTCCTTATCAATCACTATTTAACAATCCTTTGTATAACTCAGAATTGTTTGCAAAGAATGGTTGGAAAGTACCAACAACTTGGACACAAACTCTTGCATTCTGTAAGACTGCAAAAGCTGCGGGATACATTCCATTTGCTTGGCCAGGAGCTACACGCGGTAACGCGGGTCAGATCATCAACTCATTCTTGATGAACTCAGCACCAGATCTAGCAACATTGACTGCTCGTATTACCGCAATTGATACAGGCAAAGCTGATTTAACTGAGCCTTGGTTCGTTGAAATTGCTAACAAGTACAAGGCAATGACAGATGCAGGATGCTTCCCAGCAAACCCAACTGGTTACAACGACACCGTTGCTCCAGCTGATTTTGCTGCTGGTAAGGCTGCAATTTATCCAACTGGAACATTTGGTATGAGCACAGTTACAAAGCTCAACCCAGCAATGTCAGGAAAGATGAAGATGATGTCACTGATCACTGTTGATACAAAGCCTTTGTATCAGGGAATCACAAATAACACATTCATCTTGAGTGTTAATGCTAAGTCTTCATCATCAGATCAGAAGATTGCAGCATCATTCATGTCATTCCTTGCTCAATCTGAAAATGCTCAAGCATATGCTGTGGGTACTTCTCAGCACGTTTCAATTATCAACGTTGACTACTCAGCTAACGTAGATCTATTGAACACATCTGACATCATGGGTAAGAAGCTATTACTTGCACCACGCTTCTTGTTCAACAACGTCAACAACGTCCGTAACCCACTTGAAGATGCATTGATTGCAATCACAGGTGGCGCCGATGTTATGAAGACACTGACAGATACTTCTAAGACCATCAAACAAGGTCTGTCTTCTTAAGGAGTAATCAATTACTTCTTTAGCTCGTACCCAGAGCACCCTTGCCAGTAATGGCAAGGGTGCTTCTGGCGCGCGCAAAAGAAAAAAGAAAGATTCAAAGATTTTATGGTTGATGGCATTTCCAGCAATTGCTATTTATTCATTTCTTTATCTGTATCCAGCACTCTCCAACTTGTTGTATTCAACACAGCGCTGGGATGGTGTCACTAAACCTAAATTTGTTGGATTGACTAACTTTGTTCATTTACTCACTAATGATGATCTTTTCCGTAAAGTTCTGGGCAATAACATACGATTTACGTTAATTGTTGTAGTACTCCAGACTTGTCTGGGCCTACTTTTTGCAACTTTTCTCACTAAAAATACTAAAACGACAATATTTTTACGCACGGTCTATTTTTTCCCAACAATTCTTTCATCGGTTTCCGTAGGTCTCATTTGGACATTTTTATATGATCCGAACTACGGTTTTATTAATGCAACGCTAAAAGCCATTGGCCTTGATAAATTTGCTCTCAACTGGCTGGGTGATTCTAAATATTCGCTTTATGCAGTCGCCTTCACGCAAATTTGGTTCCATACGGGACAAATGGTGGTTATTTATGTTGCTGGTTTGCAGCAAATTCCGGCCGAGCTTTATGAAGCCGCTGAAGTTGATGGTGCTACACGTTGGCAGCAATTCAAAAATGTCACCTGGCCGATGGCGCTTCCTACAACTGCCGTTGTAGTTGCTTACACAACAATTCAAACCTTCCGCGCTTTCGATTTAATTTATGCAATGACTCAGGGCGGTCCGCTCAATTCTTCCGACTTGTTAGTGACGATGGTTTATAACACGGCATTTGTTGGTTACAAGTTTGGTTATGCAGCCACTCAGACAATCTTCTTAGTCATATTAGTAATGCTAGTAACGTGGCTACAACGCCGTGTCCTTAAAACTAATGACGGGACTAAGCGATGATTTACAAAGTTTTTAAGAACTCTATGCTGACTATTTTTGCTGCAGCAATACTAATTCCAAGCTCTATCGTTATTTTAGGTTCATTTAAGTCGGATGTTGAAATTTATACTAAGCCTTTAGCTCTACCCAAGCACTGGAATCTCAATAACTTTAGAACTCTCATTGCAACCGGAAACGTGTGGACTCCCTTTAAGAACTCGGTGTTTGTCGCAGTTTTTTCCGTATTGATTACAATTCTATTGGCCAGCATGGTGGCTTTTGCAATTGCTCGTTCAATTACCATCACCGGAAAAGTTCTTTTCGCTATGTTTTCGATTGGTTTAGCTATCCCGGGCCAAGTTAATATCATTCCGATTTTTACTTTGTTTACTAAGTTGCACTTGAATAACTCGCTGTATGGACTCATCCTGGTAAATATTGCGCTCACCTTACCTATCTCGGTCTTCATCATTTCTGCATTTTTTAAAGACTTGCCAAAAGAGCTTTTCGAAGTTGCCAGCATCGACGGTGCAAATCATTGGCGCGTATATCGCTCGATTGCCATGCCACTTGCTCGCCCAGCTGTGGGTGCAACCTCAATCTTCTTGTTTGTAATTTGCTGGAACGATCTTTTATATCCACTCATGTTGATTAATGAGCTAAATAAAAAGACGCTTCCATTAACTTTGATTGATTTCCGTGGAGAATTTGCAACTAGTTACAGCATGCTCTTTACAGCAATCATGGTGGCATCTATTCCAATGGTTGTTATGTACTTATTATTCCAACGCTCATTTGTCGCTGGTCTAACCGCCGGAGCAGTGAAGGGGTAAATGATGAGCGCAGTAACACCACTAGCGCCACAACGGGCAGCGCGTATCGCAACTCAACTAGTCGAGCTTATCGATCTACAAAAACTGAGTCCAGGAGATCGCTTACCCCCTGAACGTCAATTAGCAGATCTGTTAGAAGTAAGTCGACCAAGTTTGCGTGAAGCTTTACATATTTTACAAGCTCAAGGTTTAGTTCAAATCAAACATGGCCAAGGCACATTTGTTCAAGAACCGATAGTTGCCCAGGAACTTCGTGCTTCAATGATGGCAACAACTCATGGGTTGAATGAGTTGTTTGATGCGCGTCAAGTTTTAGAAGTCCCGGCTTCCAAATGGGCAGCTGAAAAAGCAAGTAAAGAAGATATTCGCTTATTGCGTGCAACCCTTAATCAAATTGAAACTGTTACGGCAACTTCACCGATTGATTACGACCAACTTCAAATTTTGGACGCTAAATTTCACTTAACAATCGTGGGCATTGCCGAAAATCGCTTTATTAATCAAACACTCCATGTACTGCAAGATGTAATGAAGATGTCTATGGAGACTACTTTGCGTTTACCGGGACGCTCAGATGTATCCAAATCCGAGCACACCGCAATTTTAGCTGCAATTGAATCAGGTGATGGCGACCTTGCCTCACAATTAACTTTGCAACACATTAATGGTGCGCGTGTGGTTGCTTTAGCTGATGCGAAAGAAAAGAATAAATCTTGAGCAATATCCAAGCTGTTTGCATGGGCGTTATAACAATTGACACGATTGCTCTTGTAGACGAGTACCCGGGTGAAGATGAAAGAGTCTTAGCCCACGAGATCACCCGTGCGGGTGGTGGACCTGCAGCGGTAGCGGCCGTAGCGATGAGTCGCTTAGGTATTACAACTGCAATTGTTGGAACTATTGGTGATGATGCCGATGGCAAAGAAGTTTTACGAATTTTTGATAAGGAAGATATAGACACTTCTGGAATTTCATTTGGCGCCTCTGCAACTTCTGGAAGTGTCATTGTCGCTTCAAAAAAACATAGCTCGCGCGCAATCAGCACACGTCAACCAATGGTTCAAGCCGGACTCAATGATGCAGCTAAGAAAATTATTGCCAAAGCTAAGTGGCTACATGTGGACCATGTTGGAATCACGCGATTGGAAGAGGCTGGTGTTACTCGGGGAAAAGGTCCGCTGATTTCATTTGATGCTGGATATGGTGCTGAAAAATTTGACGCATCGCTAGTAGATTTATTTGTGCCAACGGATCGACAAATGGCGCTTCGTTACCCGGGCATAGATTTAGCCGTTGCTCTAGAAAATGATTCACGGAAATCTGGTGTCATCGCTGTAGCTACACAAGGTTCTGCAGGTAGTGCTGGGTATTCCACTGAAACCGGTTTAGTAACTGCGCCTGGATTTAAAGTTGAAGTTACGAGCACTTTAGGTGCCGGGGATGTTTTTCATGGTGCATTAGTTGCCCAACTTATCCACGGTCAAGATTTGAACCAAGCACTGCGCCGAGCAAACGCTGTGGCCGCCCTTTCCTGCCGTGGCCTTGACGGTCAATCGATGATTCCAACCACCGCCCAACTCGATGCATTTCTGGAGGCACAACAATGAGAGCACCACTAACAAAATTAGCTAGAACGTCGGGTGCCCTTGCCATGGTTGCCGTTGATCAGCGTGAAGCATTGCGTGGAATGTTTGCTGCACATCAATCAACTCCAGTTCCAGATTCACAATTAACACAGTTCAAAGTCGACGTAGCGCGCGAACTTTCACCGTATGCATCAGCACTTCTTGTTGATCAAGAGTTTGGAATCGATGCAATTATTGATCAAAAGGCACTTAAGAATTCCTGCGGATTAATTGCGGCAGCTGATTTATTAGTAGGCCCACCAGGTGGAGCGGCGACTGATACAGCAGTTGATCCCGATGTTGATGCGATTCGCATGCGAGATATTGGAAGCGTTGGATTGAAGTTTCTGGTTTTGTGGCGCAATGACGAATCACCAGATGTGCGCGCACGACTGGTAGAGGATTTTAATAAATTGTGCATGATTTCTGGCCTGCCATCAATCATTGAAATAATTGTTAAACCACCAACTGATTCGAGCAAAAGTTTTAATCGCGAAGAAGAGTTAATAGTTGCAGCTAAAGAAGCTGCTGCATGGAAACCTGATCTTTATAAAGCTGAAGTTCCATTTCATGGCGAGGGTGATTTGTCAGCAATAACTAAAAATGCTGAGCGAATTTCAGAAGCAATTGGTTCGCCTTGGGTAGTGCTTTCAAACGGAGTAAAGCAACCATTTTTTAATGAAGCCGTTAAAGCATGTTCAATGGGTGGGGCAAGTGGATTCTTAGCTGGTCGCGCAGTGTGGGCAGACATTGTTGGTGCATCAGATATCCCTAAAGCACTTCGTGAGGTATCGATTCCACGACTGGAACAACTTGCTGAAATCGTGGACACACATGCGAAGCCTTGGAGCAGTTGGTAGTTACTGCAGATTTTCTATATACCCAATCATTCGATTGACGGCTTCAAGAGGTTGATTGGGAGAAATTAAGACAACGTTGCCCTGCGGATCTTGTGTCCAAAAACTTTTCCCCTCGTCGTCAATTCGAACCCTGCCTTTTGAAGTGACATCAAATAGCTCTGAGTCAATAAGTCTAAGAGCTGCGATAGGGTCATGTGGAGTTGTCCAGTCCTGATTTCTAGGTTGAATCCAACTCAATATTTCAGAGAATAAAATTGGTCCAAGAGATCCAGCTGTTTTGATACGATCAATTTCTACTACTGTGAGTATTGTTTTTTGTGAAGAAGGTAAATCAAGAATTGATATTGGGATATCGGACTCTAAAACTAATTTAGCCGCGGTTACATCACATTTAAAATTATGTTCTATCTTAACTTGAGTAAAATCACCTCCCATAATCCAAAGATGTTTAATGCGCTCAGCAAAATTCGGAGATTTAGAAATCGCTAAGGCAATATTGGTAAGTGGTCCAATTGCTAAAATATCAACTTCATTCGGCAAATTATTTATGGTTTCAATCATGAAATCTATTGCATTAGTCGAACTAACACGGAAGCTATGAAGATTTGAAAATCCTTTTCCTTCATTTCCAGAGAGCCACGTTTTTCGCCCCGATAAGGCCTCACTTTCGCCTGGAAAAGTCGGAATAGATCGGTTTACCAACTGACATAGTTGCATCGCAATTTTTGCGCGAAGAGATGTATCACCGTAGACCGTTGTAATCCCTAATAAATTAATTTGTTCTGATCCCAGTATTACTGCAAGAGCTAGAGCGTCATCGACATCGCTACCTATATCGGTGTCGAGAATGAGTTTACGCACTAACTCCAGATTTCTTTAATTTCTACAACGCGGCCTTCGTTAATACTCTTATGTGCTGCAAGCCCAGTAACCACGCTAGTTACGCCATCTAACAAAGTAACTTCCGGGGCCGTAGAGTTTAAAATCGCATCACGGAACTTGGTGTGTTCAATGTATGAGGCGCCATAGTGGTGACCCATGTACTTAACATCAAAGTTATGAACAATTTTTTGTTCGCTGCCACTGCCACGGGCAGCGCCTTGCTTCCAACCAGAGAGTTTTCCAATAGTTTCACGGCGTGAAGCCCGGACAACTTGTGAAGGCAAAAAGGATTCAATCTTTCCTTCATCTCCAACGATTGTCAGAATTTCTTTATCGAAAGTACCTTCACCAAACATGCAGAGATCCAACATCGCGCGAGCACCATTTGCGTATTCCAAAACAACATAAGCGTTATCCAACATATTTGCTTGCTTGCCATCGTATTTTTCATCCAAGTGATTCACGCTTTGGCCACCCGATGCAAAGACTCGAATTGGTTGTTGACCAATGACGATGTCCATCAGATTAAAGTAGTGACAACATTTTTCAACAAGAGTTCCGCCAGTACGTTCTGCGAAGCGATTCCAGTTATCAACTTTTGGATAAAAAGGCTCGCGGTGTTCACGAATTGAAACTTGGTGAATCTTTCCTGCTTCGCCATCTTTGGCGCGCGCAATTGCTTCGGCAACTGGTGGCATGAATCGATATTCCAGCCCCATCCATGTCAGCGCACTTCTTTTTGCATCCCATTCAAGTATGGATTTCAAATCTTCAACCGTTGTTGCTAATGGTTTCTCAACAAAGACGGCAACATCACTAGCAAGGACATCTTTTAGAACTGCCGTATGTGTGTCATTAGGAGTTGCGATGATTACTGCATCGACTAAACCTGAATCTAAAAGTGCGCGGTGATCACTAAATACGCCAGCTCCTGGTGCCATTGCTAAGGCCGCTTGACGGGATGGCTCGAACGGGTCGCTAATGGCAGTTACTGAAGCCCCGCCCATGACCTTTACGTTTTCAATGTGCTCGCGGCCCATGCTGCCGGCGCCGATAATTCCGTACCGAAGCTCTGATTTCATAGCCACAGGTTAGACCACTGGGAGAAATTTGGGCAGGGGGCTAGACGAGACGCGCTTGAAAGCTCTAGACTCCGCCAAGAGGTCAGACCACTACCGATGTATAGCAATGAGAGGCGTGTGTAGATATGGCAATAACACCACCGCAGTTCCTGCTCCATCACGATGGTGACAATGTCGCCGTTGCGATGACAGATCTGCAACCCGGAACCCTTCATGGGCGTTCGGTAAAAGAGGGAACCGAGAGCGATGCGGTTTTAAACCACGCAATTCCGCTCGGACATAAATTTGCACTCGCAGATCTTGCCGAGGGCGACGCAATTATTAAGTACGGCATCAAAGTCGGACTTGCATCAGCTGCCATCAAAAAAGGCGATTACATTCACACACACAACATGAGGAGTTATCGATGGGAAGCAAGCCGCGCTTAATGGGATATCGCCGTGAAAACGGCACGATGGGTATCCGCAATCACGTCATAATTTTGCCTCTGGATGATCTTTCAAATGCAGCTGCAGAAGCTGTTGCAAAAGTTATCCCTGGCACGTTGGCACTACCTCACGCATTTGGTCGCTTGCAGTTCGGTGAAGATCTTCAATTAACTTTTGACACGCTTATCGGTACTGGCGTTAACGCAAACGTTGCAGCAGTAGTTGTTATTGGAATCGAACCAAAATGGACACAACGTGTGGCTGATGGAATTGCAAAGACTGGAAAGCCAGTTGCCGCATTTTCAATTGAAGGAAAAGGTGACTTACAAGTTATTCAGGAAGCTAGCCGCGTAGCAGCAATGTTCTTGCAAGATGCATCTGGTCTTGTACGTACTGAAGCTGAAATGGGCGACATGATTATGTCAATCAAGTGCGGCGAATCAGATACAACTTCTGGTCTTGGCTCTTGCCCAACAACATCACAAGCAGTTGATCGCTGGGTTGATGCTGGTGGAACTGTGTTCTTCGGTGAAACTTCAGAGTTAACCGGAGGAGAACACCTGATTGCAGAACGCTGCATTGATGCTGCAACTCGTGACTTATTCCAACTCACTTATGACAACTACATCAAAGTTATTGAAGCAACTGGCGCAAACCTTCTTGGTTCACAACCAACTCAAGGAAATATTGCCGGTGGTTTAACAACTATCGAAGAGAAGGCACTAGGAAACATTGCTAAGACTGGCTCCGTCCCAGTTGTTGGCGTTCTCAAGCCGGCCGAAATGCCTAGCGCTTCAAAGCCTGGTTTGTACTTCATGGACTCTTCATCAGCCGCCGCAGAGTGCGTAACGCTTATGGCAGCGGGCGGTGCAGTAATTCACTTGTTCCCAACTGGCCAAGGAAACGTTATCGGCAACCCAATCGTTCCGGTTTTGAAGTTAACGGCAAATATCAAGACAGCTAAGTCAATGACTGAGCACATCGATCTTGATGTTTCTGGTCTACTTCGTTACGAATACGATCTAACAAAAGCTGGCGACATGATGATGGATGTCATTTATGACACTGTTAATGGTCGTCTGTGCAAGGCTGAAGTTATGGGTCACCGTGAATTTACATTTACAAAGTTATACATATCTGCATAATGATTCTCATCTCTGAAGATGTATGGGGAACTCCCTTCCAAAGACTGGAGGGGAGTTTTCCCATTGTCCGAAATGATGATTTATGGAATGACCCTGAAGCGCTCAAGAAAGAGATTGCATCTGCAACGGCATTAGTTGTAAGAAATCGAACAAAGGTAACGGCAGAAATAATTGCTGCGGCACCGAAATTAAAAGTAATTGCCCGAGCTGGAGTTGGCTTAGACAATATTGATATTAAAGCTGCCGATGCAGCTGGAGTAGTTGTAGTGGCAGGGTTAGGAGCTAACGCTGTTAGCGTTGGCGAATTAACGCTGGGTTTAGCGCTGGCTTTACTACGCAATATTCCAACCCATGATGAAGCTACGCGTGCCGGCGGTTGGATTCGTACCCCCGGCCGTGAACTTTCAGGGCTAACTTGGGGACTACTTGGATGTGGGGCAACTGGTCTTGCTACAGCAAAACTTTTACAAGGTTTTGGTTGCACAATTTTAGGTTTCGATCCGTATGCAAAGAATTTAAGCGGAGTTGAATTAACTACTTTTGAGGATGTTTTAAAGCGCAGCGATGTTGTAAGTATTCACATGCCTTCAACCCCTGAAACAAATGGCGTAATTAATGCGCAAACTTTGGCATTAATGAAGCCAGAAGCAATCATCGTAAATGTTGGCCGTGGGGAAGTAATAAATGAAGTCGACCTTATGACCGCCCTCAAAGCCAAGAAAATTGCTGGGGCTGCACTAGATGTTCGAGCTCAAGAACCACCAGTTGTGGGGGATATGGAAAATATTTCAAAAGTGATTCTTA
>Ga0194058_10000431_pt1 | contig 20107 bp, 9 predicted proteins | sample SepL4417m_MetaG_FD_155490 | JGI IMG/M metagenome (GOLD analysis project Ga0194058, IMG submission 155490) | Anoxic zone freshwater microbial communities from boreal shield lake in IISD Experimental Lakes Area, Ontario, Canada - Sep2016-L442-17m | ecosystem: Environmental > Aquatic > Freshwater >... | reverse complement strand
GCCAATTGACTTAGATGCTCTTTGTCTTGTTGTTCCTGATATTTACGCTTGGAAATGTCGGTATGTGTGCCAATCATCCGTAAGGGCGCCCACTCTTCAGCGTAATCAACCAACAAGCCACGCGCCAAAATCCATTTGTAACTGTCGTCCTTACAGCGCAGGCGATATTCAACAACGTAAATCGTCGTCTTTCCATTCAGGTAGGCTTGCAGCACTTCTGCAACATGCAACTTGTCGTCAGGATGGATACGATCCAGCCATTCCTGATTGGTAGGCAGAATCTCATCTGGGGTATAACCCAGCATCTCTTTCCAGAGATGTGAATAAACGGCTTGATGCGTCAGGAGATTCCAGTCCCAGACGCCGTCACCGGAACCTTCTACGGCAAATTTCCAGAGAAATTCACTCTCACGTAGTGCATGCTCTATTAGTTTACGCTCGGTGATATCGCGCGTGGTGCTAATAAAGTGAGTCAATTGGCCTTGCTCGTCAAACACAGGAGCAATCGTCAATTCATTCCAGAACAGCGTGCCGTCTTTACGATAATTGAGTATTTCGCCAGCAAATGGCGTATTATTTTTAAGAGCCAGACGTATATTACGTATCGCTTTTGGATCGGTGAGCGGCCCTTGGATAAAACGACAATTCTGACCCAAAATTTCTGCCCGGCTATAACCGGTTATTGATGAAAAGGCATCATTAACCCACAAGATGTTCTGGTCATGACTGGTGATCAGTACGCCTTGGCTGATTTGTTTCAACGCCAAGTAACTGAGGTGCAGCTTTTCTTCCGCCTGCTTGCGTTCGGTGATGTCAGTGATAAAGCCGTGCCAGAGCGTGGAACCATCGGCTTCTCGTTGTGGCAGGGAATCACCTAATAGCCATCTCACGGTACCATCGTCAAACTTCACCCGATACTCACAATGCCACTGACTCAAATCTTGGGCTGATTTTTGGATGGAGGCATTAATATAGTCATAATCGTCCGGGTGAAGAATGGCAAATACTTTGGCCGCATCCTCGCAAACCTCTTCCGGGCTAAGTCGATATATATCACGACTCGCTTCACTGGCAAAAGGAAAGCAAAAACTGCCATCGGTGCGCAAACGAAATTGATACACCATGCCCGGCACCTGACTGGTTATTTTCTGGAGACTATTGAGGGCTTCTTCGCGTTCAACTTCCATCTGCTTGCGCTCAGTGATATCAGACATAAAGCCGTACCAATACCAAAGTTCAGAGCCGTCCTCTTCCTGCTCCGGCAGCGAACTCCCAAATACCCAGCGCACCGTGCCATCAGCAAACTTCACCCGATATTCATGACTCCACGACCCCGCTTCTTGTACGGCTTTTTGGATGGAGGCGACCACGCCGTTGAAATCGTCCGGATGAATAAGGGCAAATAGTTGGGAGGCATCATCACGGACGTCGTCAGGACTGAGCCGGAATAATTCACGAATGCCTGCACTGGCGAAGGGAAAGTGGGCGCTGCCATCAGGGCGTAAACGAAATTTGTAAACCATCCCCGGCACCAGGCTGGTTATTTTCTGGAGGCTACTTAGCGACGCTTCCTGAATCTTTGCTGTCCTCAGATAGCCAGCGCTCTCACGGTTTTTTTTCTCAGCTTCATGCAAGAGTGACGCAGCGACCTTTATTTCAGTGAGGTCGACCAGTGTAATACGCAGTATTAAATTGCTGTATTGGCAGTCCAACCGAACCGACAATTCGGTGTCGTTATCACCGGTCAGACTCAACTCAATACTGAGTCGCTGGTTATTCTTTATTATTTCACCCGAAAACAAAGACCACCGACCACTGTCTTTTGGCGTGATCAAGCCGGCAAAATGGCGGTGCAGTAATAAACTGCGCTCCACTCCCAGAAAATCGGCGGCCGTCAGGTTAATTTCAGAAATAAGGCCAGCGTGCGTTAAACGCAGGTAACCCACTGGCGAATAATCATAAAGATCCATATAACGATTACGGGATTCCTCCAGAACGCCATGAGAGCGCCGCAACTCCTCATTCTGCCTTTCCAGCTCAAGCTGATGTGCTTGGAGCTTATGTAGCAATTCTTGCGCAGAACGTTCCACCAATACTGTTTCGGAATCAAGGCATGGCTGCGCTTCAGTTTGATTATTGCTCATACAGAATTTATGATTATGATTAAAAAACCTTACCCGTCTTAAAAAGAAACAGAGGGTAACTTTAGTGCTGTTTGCTGAATCCAGCAGGATGGTACAAAGAAAATAAATGGCAGATAGTATAACTCAATCTTCAATTTTTATTATCTTTAAGTTAAATATTGTAGATAAGCCAGCGCATTACCACCCATGCAGATATCGGGGAAATGATGTGTACAGAACAGCACCTCTCTTTAATGCTTGTTATAACTGACTTTCCGAAATCAAAAATTAATGTGCAAGGAAGATTGATAATTTTATTGACGGCTAATAAAAAACAGGCGTAAATTGATCAATTTAAAATACAGGGAGTTGCTCCCGTTAGACTTTTAATGAGTGTTGGCTTCAATGTCGTTAAGGAGCGAGCATGAAATAACTTGACCCTTAATATTCCCTCACCCCAACCCTCTCCCGGAGGGAGAGGGAGCAAGATGCCTACGTTATTTCATACACATTCCTAAGTTAAGGGCCTCTTGGCAAGATAAATCGTTGGCTGAGCGGAGCCACCGTTGGCTGAGCGGAGCCGAAGCCGGCAAAATCAATTCGACTCCGCTCAGCGAACGGCTTAACTTAATGACATGGGTGTTGGCTTCATTTTAAAGACTACCCTTATTATTTGGCGATCCGGCTGAAAGCTCTATAAAAACAGTTTTTTCATCACGCGACTCTAAGGCATCAAGTCAAGCAGACCCAAGACGATGCCAGGACAATATGACTTTAATAAGACTCACCTATTGGGAACGCTATTCCACACCGGTACTTTTAGTTGCGGGCCTGTCTGTGACTGCGATTGGCCTTATTGCGCTGTTTGGCTGGATACTGGATATGCCGGCCCTCAATACCTGGAAAGCCGACACGCAGCCGATGCCACCCAGCACAGCGGTACTTTCGGTGTTGTTCGGCACGGTACTTTGCCTCGTTGCCCGGACACCTAAAGGTCGTGTCGCCAAGTTACTCGCCACGTTCCTTAGCTGGGCAGGTACGATAACCTGCTTAATACTATTCCCGTTACGCGCTTTAGGTATGCGCCTGTCGGCTGAACAATTCGGCCTGCACATTAGCGGCACCTTTGGCAGCTTCCCCATAGGCTATATATCGCCTGTCAGCTCCTTTTGCTTTCTGTTGGCCTTCGGGGCGCTTCTTGCCGAACTGTCTACCGAGGCTCCTGATAGTCTTGCCTCTTGGCGAGTACGCGCTCACCTCCCCCTTTGTAAAAGGGGGATTGAGGGGGATTTATCTAATCAAATCTCCCCTAACCCCTCTTTTCCAAAGAGGGGGACTGAACGCTTACCTTGGCGAAGGTGGCTGGTGTGGAGCTGCGCCGGCGTGATTTTATTGACGGGATTCTTATTCTTGCTGGCCTACGCTTTCGGTGCGCCGATACTCGCCGGTAACGTGATGATTGTTCCGGCATTCAACACGACCCTCATTCTCATGATCATGGGTTTGGCACTGTTGGTGCTTGCGGCCAGACATACCCGGCAACCCGATATGTCCAGCACGCCTATAATAAAGACCTCGCCTTATATTATGGTTTTTATCGTTTTCACTGCCGTCATTCTGGCGAATGCTTACAATCACTATCGCAGAACCGAAGTGCAATTTCGCCGGGAAATGGAGTCTCAACTTTTGGCCGTGTCGGCGTTGAAATCGGGGGAACTGATCCGGTGGCGCCAAGAACGGCTTGGGGATGGAGCTCTTTTCCAGAGCACCTCAATTACCGCCGCCGTGCGACGACTACTGGAGACTCCCGGCAGCTTGTCTGCGCAACAAGAGCTGCAAGATTGGCTCGGCAGGTACCTGAAGCACTACGGCGACTTTGGCTACGACCAAATTTTTGTCCTTGATACGAAAGGTATTCCTGTGCTGACAGTACCGGACAAAATCCCGCCACCGGCTGACCGACTCATTGAGCAGGCAACCGCTTATCTGGGTGGAGGGCAGATTGTTTTCCAAGATTTTTATCGGGACGAGCACGATCAGCACGTCTATCTGGGCATGATAGTGCCAATCCTTGACAGGCAGGCTGGCAATCAGCCTCTGGGTACGATTGTGCTGCGTATTAATCCATCCATCTTCCTGTACCCGTTCCTCCAGAACTGGCCAGTACCCAGCACCAGTGCAGAAACATTACTCGTCCGCCGGGACGGCAATGAAGTCCTTTTTCTGAATGATCTTCGATTTTTCGTAAATGCGGCACTTAATCTGCGCATACCTTTGAGTGACAACGAAAACCCCGCCGTAAAAGCAGTACTGGGACAGCAAGGGATGGTGGATGGCATTGATTACCGGGGAATACCCGTGATTGCGGCAGTGCGTGACATTACTGACTCACCTTGGTATTTGGTGACCCTAATGGATACAGCTGAAGTCTACGCACCCTTAAAAGAAAAGTTGTGGCTAACCCTTTTGCTGACAGGTCTCCTTGAGCTGGGTATTGGCGGGGGGCTATTTTATCTGTGGCACCGGCAGTTGACAGTGCTTAAACAAGGGCAGATAGAATCAGCCTTGGCGTTACAAGAAAAAGATGAACGCCATAGCGTTATTCTACAAACGATTATGGACGGATTCTTGTTGCTGGATAGTCAGGGGCAGGTGTTGGAAGTCAATGAAACCTATTGCCGAATGAGTGGTTATAGTGAGCAAGCGTTATTGGCCATGCACATTTCCGACCTGGAAGCCCTCGAAACAAACGCAGCGACACTCGCCCATATTCAAGCCATAAAGACGCAGGGCGAAGGGCGTTTCGAATCCAGGCATTATCGCAGTGATGGCAGTGATTATGATGTCGAAGTCAGTGTCCAATACCGGGCCGTTGAAGGCGGACAATTTATGGTTTTTGTGCGGAACATTAGCGAGCGCAAACAAAGCGAAGAAAAACTCTACCTCGCAGCCAGCGTTTTCACACATGCCCTTGAAGGAATTATGATTACCAATAAAGAGGGCATGATCATTAAGGTCAATGATGCTTTTTGCCAGATAACCGGCTTTAGCCGTGATGAAATATTGGGTCAAAATCCTCGCTTCTTTAGCGCAGGTCGTCAGGGAAAAGATTTTTATGCGACCATGCGGTACGATTTGAAGCATAAAGGCCTCTGGAATGGCGAAGTTTGGAACCGGCGCAAGAACGGCGAAGTGTACGCCGTAATGCAAAACATTAGTGCCGTCCGCGATACCCAGGGCATTACCCGTCATTACGTAGCCCTAATATCCGATATTACTTTACTCAAGGAGCATCAGCAAGAATTAGAACGCGTCGCTCACTACGACGCATTGACCGGTTTACCTAACCGGGTATTGATGATCGACCGTCTGCATCAAGCAATCGCCCAGGCCAGACGGCGCGAACAACTCATGGCGGTAGTCTTTCTTGACCTTGATGGCTTCAAGGCCGTTAACGATAATTATGGGCATTTAGCCGGTGATCAGTTACTGATTTCAGTGGCGAACAATATGAAGCAGACACTGCGCGAGATTGATACCCTCGCTCGAATGGGCGGTGATGAGTTTGTAGTCATATTGGTCGACATAGGTGATATTGAAACCAGTGCGCCTGTGCTTACCCGCTTGCTTGCGGCCGCCTCACAACCGGAACCGTTTGGTGACAATATCCTCAATGTTTCAGCCAGTCTGGGGGTAACCTTTTACCCACAAAAGGATGCGGTGGATGCGGATTTATTGATACGCCAGGCAGACCAAGCCATGTACCAAGCCAAAATAACCGGAAAGAACCGTTATCACATTTTCGATGTTGCGCAAAGCAACTTTGCCCGTACCCATCACGAAAGCCTGAAACACATTCATAGTGCGCTGGCGGCAGGCGAGTTCGTGCTCTATTACCAGCCCAAAGTAAACCTTCGTCTGGGCCATATTATCGGTGCCGAAGCCTTGATTCGCTGGCAACACCCTGACAAAGGCCTTTTGGGGCCGGATACTTTTTTGCCCTTGATTGAAGATCACCCGCTATCTATCGACATCGGCGAATGGGTGATTGATACTGCCTTAAGCCAGATAGAACACTGGCATACGATGGGCTTAAACATTCCCGTCAGTGTCAATGTTGGTGCATGCCAATTACAACAGGAAAACTTCATCGAGTCACTGCGTACTCTGCTGGCCGCTCATCCGGCTATCAAATGGGGGGATCTGGAGTTGGAAATAATAGAAACCAGCGCGATGAAAGATTTGAACAAAGTATCCCTGTTAATAGCGGCTTGCCGTGAACTGGGTATAAAATTCGCCATTGACGACTTTGGCACCGGTTATTCTTCTCTGACCTATCTGAGGCGCTTGCCCGTTAACCAGATCAAAATTGATCAGAGCTTCGTGCGTAACATGCTTAACGACACCGATGATTTAGCCATTGTAGAGGGTGTGCTTGCGTTAGCCGCCACTTTTAATCTTGAGGTGATTGCCGAAGGTATGGAAACCATAAAGCAGGGTGAAATGTTGCTGCAACTCGGTTGCGACCTGGCACAAGGTTACGGAATTGCCCATCCCATGCCCGCCGCCGATATCCCCAACTGGGTTTCTACCTGGCGACCTGATCCGGGTTGGGTTGATCGACCTTCTTTCACCCGCGATAATTTACCGCTGCTCTTTGCCGGCGCCGAGCACAGGATTTGGCTGTCTACCTTGGAAAACCATCTTAAAAATGAGCATAAAGCTTCCCCGCCTGATAACCAGCATTGCCGTTTCGGCGCTTGGCTGAATAACGAGAATCTGACGCAGCATGTTGGAGGAGCAACCTTTCAGGCTATTGTGCCTTTGCACCAGCAAGTACACAGACTGGCTACAGAGTTACTGGATCTTCATGCCCATGGTCAAAACCGAAAGGCACTTGCACGATTGGAAGCGCTTCATACTTTACAAGATGCCTTACTTAAACAGTTGGAAGTATTGGTACAGGAAAACTGGAAATAAATGCTTGAGCTACCTAAGGCGGGACAGTTTAAGGCTAAATCGTTCGCTTCGACTCCGCTCAGCGAACTGTCTGTTTTAATGCTTTATCATTAAGTTAACCGTATTAACGGTTAAGCCTTTTTGCTTGTCCCGTCTAAAGTTGGTAGCCCGTTTTTTAATACTTTTTTGACTTGTTGCTTGTCCAAGGCAGCACGCAGAAAATATCCCCCCAGAATACGCCTGATTCCCACGCTCCAGCGTGGGAATTCATCCGGCAACGCTCCAGCGTTGCGTGACGCGGGAGCGTCACTGTCGGCATTCCCACGCCGGAGCGTGGGAACGATAGGGTGGGAGTTATTTATTGCGAGTTGTCCAACGTAAAAATACAGTAAAAACAGGCAACATTTATAAATCTAATAATGCAAACAAAAGCATTACTATTTAACAGGTTAAAAACAACACGATAGACAGCTTTAAAACAACGTATTTGCTGCAAGTCTTTAGTTAAGACTCGGAACGGCTGGCAGCGACACAAAGTAATGCACCCGCTATTGCTATTGTAAATAATATTATTACGGCCATCACAATCACCTTTTATCAAAAACTCTAATTCACCCATTAAAAGATACCGTTAAAAAAACAACAACCTATTTCTTAAGATTTTCCAAAAAGCTACAGTTAAAGGTGTTTTTGGTTACTTTGGCTGATTCATAATTTGGGATATAAACCCGGCCACGTATTTTTATCTATAAAAAAACAGAAAATAGTTTATTTGTACGTATCGTTTGTAATGCAGGGTTATATGCTTAAAACCGACAAGAATTTTATTTATTCATGGATATTTTTCCAGCAAAGAATAAAAATTTTGTCGCTTAAACCCTACATACGTTTTTATTAAACCACAGAAGAAACAAAAAAAATATACGTATAACTACCTATACGCACTCAATAAATGACTTTTTTGTTGCTCTCGTTTTGGCGGTGGTCGCTGAATGTGGTTATCAATTTAAACCAGCAAGGAAGATTGATAAAACCGGCTTATTGATTCCGGGAAATTATCTTGTTGCGCCTGGTTCCCACGCTCCGGCATGGGAATTCATCCGGCAACGCTCCAGCGTTGCGTGACGCGGGAGCGTCACTGCGGCATTCCCACGCCGGAGCGTGGGAACGATAGGGTGAATACTTACGTTTAGTTACTGGTGTTTATGTTTTTGATAAATACATAAGCATAGGCGACGGCTATACCAAAAACACCGGTAAGAAGAATATCTATTATCATAATAATGCTCCTATTATTAATGTAAGCTCTATTGCATTGCTTCATCAAGATTGCTCAATAATGAATCAAGGTCGTTCTTTAAAAGAACTTACGTATGATTAAGCCATTTTTATGCCAAGACGCTTAAATCAAATAGATTGTTAAAAATCAATACGATAGTAAAATCAAGATGATTTTAAAAAAGATAAAAAAACATCAGTGGTTGAAATAAACCAGTCAATAGGGTTCATTTCAACCGCTGATGTTTTAAACTGAGCGGGGGGAGAAAATGCAGTCTAACGAATTAATACACTTGTGAGTAGCTTTCCCTGACTTCTTTAAGTTCCATGGCTATTTCACGGCGTAATCGGAAGTCACGTCGGGTATGCGCAATGTTATAGGGGATTTTGGGGTTTCTTTCGTACTTAACTGCGGTGCGAACAAGACCTATCCATTGCCGGTCGTTATCTTCCATTTCTTTAAAGCGATTACGAATCCGCTCCAATTCCTGATTACAATAGGTCACAAAACCAGCGGCATAAAATACACTGTTTTTTAGATAATCTTTTAATGCCGCTAAATCACCGTTAATTTCTTCGACAACTTGCTCAAAATTATTGGGTTCGGGTACTTTTCCCTGCTCTTCCGACTCAGTGGATGATGAATAATTTACATCCTGACTTATCGCCGCTTTAATCGCGGTTTTGACCGCTTTTCCAACAGCCGGTGGAATCACTGCTTTATTGGCCCACAAGCCATAGCGTAAATAATGGGTGACATCCTGTTTGTTCATATCAACGCCCTGATAGAAGGCTTCCAGAGTTTTAATCTCGGCTGAACGCTCATTCAATAAACGTTCACGCGCTTGTAACGGTTTCGCTATAAAAGCTTCAACGGCAACACGACCAAAACGTAAAAACAGCACCTGAAAACCATGGCGAATGCGTGCCTGTTCGATATTTTCATCGGTATTTAACAAGGTCTTACGCACGTCTTCGGTTTCCCATAGCAATGTCTGTGTTTTTTGAACAATTTGATCAATCAAGACTTGCAAGGATTGCGCTAATTGGTCGGTCAGTTCGGTTTCAAATTTTTGCTGAATTTCTCTAAAGAGTTCTTCGCGAATTTTGTAATTGCCTTCACGCGGGTCGGGCATTGAAATCGTTCGGCCTGACGTATAAATACGTTTTAACTCATCCATTTGGCCGGTAGTAAGATTGGATAGCAACGCTTCAATTTTTTCATCATAAGCGGCATGTAATGTCGCCAGTTCGTGATGTTCGGCACCCAGCGCATCGGCTTCCTTACGCCCTTGAATACTTTCGGCATACCAGACATCAAAGTCTTTTTTAATGCGCTGCCATTCGCGTCCCCACCATTGATTAAAGTCTTTGCCCAGCAGGTCATCTTCTTCTATATCGCCATCCGCTATCGCGCCATAAACGGGTTCAAGTTTAACCAAAATATCACCGGCATAGACTCGTATATTACTGACCAGTGCATCGCAACGTCTTTGCAATACCTCGGCACGTTCGTGATCAATATAATGATTGACGGTTTCTTTTAACTGCAATATGCCATCATTGATACCCAGCTTTTTTAATTTCAGTTTATCGTCTGCGCTTTTATTGCGCCGCAAGGTATCTTCTGAAGGGATGCCAAATTCTACCAAATGAGCACGCGCACAAACTGGTATCATGCGTCGTTCGGGAACTGCCGGCCAATAATTTCTGTGTTTTTCCAGAGTTTCCTTAAAATCAATCTGATCATCCAACGCATCTGCTTGCGTGAGCACCACAAAAATTTTGTCCGAGACTTTTAGACTGGGATCTTCAGAGTCGGCAATCAGCAATATTTCTTTTTCCGGCCCCGTAATGGACGGTTGCTTCATCTCTTTGGCATAAATAATCGCATCACAACCCTTTAGCCGATCAATGGCTTGTTCCGAGTGCATCTGAATGCCCGAATTAAAACCGGGAACATCATGAAAAATGATGTCCCGATCACTTCTCAGGCGCACTGTTTTAAGTTGTATGCGTTTAATGGCTAAAGATTGCGCCCGGTTTTTAAAAATCGCCGACTGTAAGTGCTCATTAATTTCACTAATATCACTAAAACCTTGGGTAAAGCCGTTTTTTTGCTTGGTAAACTCGTAAATGGCATTCAGATTTTTTTCAGTATCATCAAAATCCTCTTGTATCTCTTTCCTTTCCTTGTCGTTCAGCGTTCCCGCCAGTGCTTCCAACCTTTGCTGCTGAAGCGTGTTTATCTCTTCCCTGCTGTAGTATTGAATCGACAGCAATTGATCTTGTTCAGTCTGAGCCGACCAGATTTCCGTACTGGTGAAGGTGCATCTTTCGCGTGCAGAGGGTAAAATCTCTTGCCCTAACCAGGCATTCAGCAATGCGCTCTTACCCGCTTTTTCCAAACCAATAACAGCGACTTCAAAACGGTTGGCATGTAAACGCTCCAATTGTCGATTTAATCGTGCGTGTTCTACGTTGAGTTTTTCCACAAGCTCGGGAGCAATATCTTCGCTTGTTTTATTACACAGCGTGACCAATTTATCCGCCAATACAGAGGTTATTTCTAACCTCGCCAGTTGTTGTTGGCAAGTTTCCAGCCAAGTAGCCATAGATGTTCCAGAGTTGTTAAATACTTTTTGGGTAGTGTGTAGATTGGATTAGCGATAGCGTAACCCAATCTACGGACTTGCAAGTATCTGTCGCTTAGTGAGCGACCTCAACCTTGGTGCCCTTGTCCTGACCAATGTCAGCCAGCGTTTCGTTGAACCAGGCCGTATCAAGATCAAACGGTTTGCCGCCTTTGATGCGAGGAAATTCAATCGCACGCAGAACACCGCCACGATCTTCATCATGGCCTATTACGCCGGATTCACGACGGAAAGCACATTCGACCGCCAGATCAGCGCAAGACTTGATCAAGCGAATATCTTCAACATTTGAAGCGGCGGCTCTGGCAAAATAACCCGACTTTTGAATCAGGGTTTTTTCTGCACCCAACATTTCCGCAAACTGTTCACCAAACCATTTGCCGGGATTAACCGCATCAAGCTTCACATGACCAAAAGCATCGCGGGGGACTTCTTGCCCTTTGGCCTGCATTTCGGCAACGATGGATTCAACACCGGCACCTTCGGAAACAAAAATATTGACGCAGTCATATTTATCCATAACGGCACGAAGACGTTTGGCTTCAGCCGCGATATCAACAGTCATTTCCGGAATAAAAATACCATGAACTTCAAAGGCATTGCGGTCAAGGCCCAATTCAGGCAACCATTCAGCACTATCAAGCAACTTACGATATTCTTGAGCGGTGGCTGCCGTTAGCCATCCGCAACTACGTCCCATCACTTCATGAACAATCAACATACGCGGATTGGCATTATTTTCAGCGACTACGTTCCAAAAGTAACGCGCTCCCTGCTCTGCCGCTGTCCAGGCACCCAATGATTGCTTGATGGGGAAGACATCGTTGTCAACGGTTTTTGGCAAGCCGATAACGGTAAGACCGTAATTGTTATTGGCAAGGAAAGCGGCAAGATCGGCCGCTGCGGTATTGGTATCATCACCACCGATGGTATGAAGAATATCAACGTTGTCTTTAACCAATTGATCAGCCGCTACTTTTTGCGGGTCTTGACCTTCCTGTACCAGACCGCGTTTTAGGCAATCTTTAACGTTGGTTAATTTAACGCGGCTATTGCCAATCAGCGATCCGCCAAAACGATGTAGAAGCCCTGCTTTTTCGCGCATTGCTGGCGTTACGGTATAAAAATCGCCCAGTAACAGACCTTTGTAGCCGCTACGATAACAAATGATTTCAATGGAAGGATCGATTTCAGTATAACGCTCGATAAGGCTGCCGATAGCGGAGTTTAGGCAAGGTGCCAAACCGCCGGCGGTTAAAATTGCGACTTTTTTGGGTTTGTTCATAGGAATTGTAAAGTATGGAGTTAAACAAAAGTTATGGATCGGGAATTAGATAACCGGGAAGACGAATAGAAAAAGGCGTCAACCTGTTTATGTTATTAAATTACCCTTCCTGAATGTAAGGAGAATGTTACAGCATCCTTTGCTGTATCGTTCCGCACCCAATCTCAAATCACACGCTCATTTAATGACGTGCACTTCCAGAGCGTAGCAAAGAAAATGCCGGCGCGTAAGCTTTGACTTGAGACTCCGATGGAATCGCAATTTTACCATATTACAAAATAATATCTTTTGTTTTGTTGTTGGCGTACTTGATCGCTTATTTGACAGGCTTTGTTAATGGCGAAATGGCCGATATTTGACCGCCCATTCTCCTTTGATTTAACAACCATCGGAGATTTTTGACAGGATGTGAAGATAAAACGTCAGTGGTTATTTTTTTAAATAACCACTAAGAACTGCGGAAAACGACAACTCGTTTTTAGCCAAGGGCTTGATTATCAAGAATGCATCCCACAAAATTTTTGCTGCCTTGGGTAGATTCCTTATGCGTTGTCGAACCAAATCAAAGGCACCAAACAATGCCAGACAAATGAACTGTTTTATCAAAGAATAATGGTTCCTGTTTAAACCGGCCAAAATAGCAATAGACTCTTGCGCATCAGCACCGCCACATTGCAGGTATTTGAATACCGCCATTTTAAGCAAATCGTTAGACATCACCCCATACAGCGCGTTGGCAAGCACATTGAGATTGGCGTTGGCGTGTTGTCTGTCACGGTAATAGGCTTCGATTTTATCGTGAATTAAATCGGTATTATTAAAATCAGGCATCGCCAATAAATGCGCACTCAATATTTGTATATCCGAGAATACCGCAGTCAAGCCGCCACCGGTTAACGGATGCCGCATATTAAGCGCATCACCCAGCATCACCGCACCTTTGCGGATAATAGGTTTGGCTGCCATATAATGATTGGGCATCACTTTAAAGCCGCCTTCCTGCATGGCTTTCTCGTAGCTGGCAAGCATGGATTCGGGGATATACGGCGTCACATTGGCATCCAAATGAGCTTGTAGCAACAATTTTCTGGGCAACTGGTCACCTGGAAAATCGATTAACAGCCTGACTTCGTGCTTGGAAATGGGATAACAAATAAACGGCGTAGGGCCTGATAAAAACACATGGCCATGTTTTGGAAAAGGCATGTCACAGTCATTTAAAATCAAGCCTATAAAATAAGACGTCACACTTTTTTTATTATTACTGAGCTCATCCCTAAAATTTGAAAAGAAGCCATCGCTGGTAATGGTTAAAGGCGCATAAATAGACTTTATCTCGGAGGTAAGCGACTCCCGGTAACTAACGCCAATAATTTCATGCCGGTCATTTTCCAGTAGTTGCAAAGCCTTGCCATGGATTTGCGTAACCGATTCATTGTTCAAGGCAGAGGCTCTGATTTTCTGTAAAAATCGGCCATTATGCAGCCCCATACCTTTGTAGTGATCCGGATAAGGTATGGTTATTTTTTCATCACCTTGCAGCAATGAATACCCGTCAACAGGCTGCGCATCAAAACCCTCCAGCAAATTTCCAAGCCCCATTTGCTCAAGCGACAACACAGCTCCCGGCTGCAACAACTCGCCGACAATACGTTTTTTCTCTTTATAGCAATGATCAATTAACGCAATCTTAACCCCTTTGGGGGCGAGATATGCGGCAATGGTGGCACCGGCCATGCCTGCGCCGATAATGCAAATGTCAAATTCTGATTTCATAGTGGGCTACTTGATACAAATACTTTAAACTGCGTTGATTGTCTTATCATCCCTGAATAGTCTGCCTATAATATCGACTCAACGCCCAGACAGGAAATATATTCCTATAGTTAGCGTAGGTTATCATACAGTTATAATTAAAAACCCCTGAAATATTTTCCTGCGACCAATCACCAAGATTGGTTTGTCTGCTCAACAAGACCTTGACGCCCGCTTCAATGACTTTTTTATCATCAAAATCAGCGGCCATTAAAGTCAGCAATGCCCATGCCGTATTAACCACTTGAGACGTAACCGCCTCACTATAAACCAGTTTAGAACAAGATTCGAAAGTTTCACCCCAGCCCCCATCCGTTTTTTGCTTACCCACTAAAAAGACACAGGCTTTATTGATACTGCCCACTAAAATCATGTCGTCATAATAACCGTTACCCTTGGCTTTGCTGAGCGCTTCTACGCCAAACCAGGTAGCGTAAGTAAAACAGACCGCCCAACCACCATACCACGAACCATCGGTTTTTTGCTGTTTAAGAATGAAATCAATGCCTGCACTTATTGCTTTGCGTATTTCGCTATTTTTAAAATCAGGATAAACTTCCTGAAACTCCAGTAAAGCAATAACACAGGCGGCGGTACATTCCGTCCACGAATAATCTATCATTATATCGGCAAACACTTCAGAGGGATTAAGTTTTTCCAACCATTTGGGCGCACGCGTTAATTCGTAAGTGGCCCAACCCCCATCGGTATTTTGATAAGAAAGGATAATATCGGCCGCTTGTTTGATACGTTGCTCGTCAATGACCGGTTTAACCAACCCTGAATGATGCAGCGCCAAAGTGGCGCTTAAACCCTCTGCGGTGCAATCGGCGACCGGCCAGCCTTGTTCAGCGGTTGAAAAAGGCCAACTGCCGATCATGGGATGACGGAAAAATTCGGCATGTGTGGAGTGCTCGGCGTTAATTTGCGACAACTCGATAAACTGATAACTTTTTGCCAATGTCGCCGGAAATAAAGTGCCCAAGTCACTTTCCAGTAGCGCCCTGGTTGCAAAAGCGGTGTCCCAAAGCTGTGAGCCATTGTAGCCACTCATTTTCATGCCGTCTTCAGCAACCCACAAATAATCATACCAACGCGCGACATGTTTTTTAAATTGTTCCGAATCTTTGCCGTAGGCGTGCCAGATACAAATAGAATTAATGGCTTTATTAACCGGCCCTATATCAAGGTATTCGGTTTGCTCATCTTCCGCATTGAGGTATTTTAAAATATAGTCAGTGGCTTTTTTTCTTAACCAGGGCCATTTAACTTTTTCATAGTGATTGGTAAAAAAGTTCATCCACTTTAGTACCGGAGATGGCGTGGTGTAACAATCTTTTTCGCAAACTACATTACGCTGTTTTGGCCAGTTAATCGCCGCAAAATCGTCGCTATAAAGCTCCTCTCTTAAGGACAAAATCAGCTCGTTTTCTGGCGCTTTAATGCGCAGTGCATAACAATAAGCCATAGGCAAGTACACCATGCGACTATGACACCAGTAGCGCCAAGGATGTATCGGCAACCATTTGGGAAATAACCACATTTCAGGAAACAGGCTGTTAAAACCTTGCCAGTCATAACAATTTAGAATGGACAGATAAAACTTGCCCCAAGAGGGAATGCCGGTTGCACCGCCATTGTTTTTGATCCAAGCCCTCGCAGCGATTAACTGTTCATGATTTTTATCGACACCCAGAATACGCAATGACACGTATTGCATGACCGTGCCAAAGAGGGTCGATTCACCTTCAATATGCATGCCCCAGCCAGCATCTTTATTTTGATGATTAAACAAGTAAATCTTCATCATTTCCCGATGCGCTTTGGGAAACGGCGTATCAGAAATATAAGAGGCTATCAGTAAACCAGGCAAAAGAAATAATGGGCCGCCGTAATCACCTGGCCAATGACCTTCGTCACTTTGCAAACAAGAAAAATAGTTAATGCCTTTGATGACCGCATCGGTGACTTTTTGTGCATCGGGATGGTCTGCTTGCGGAATTTGTCCTGCAAATTCCTTAAACTTCGCGTTAATGGCAGCGTGTCGATAAACCTTATCACCGGAATTGGGATTGATGAATTTATCAAACTGAAAATCTTCAGCAAACTGCGTTATTTCCTGCTCTGAAATGTCATCGACATTTTGTAGATGTTTATTAATAGCCTTTGATCCGGGCTTAAATGCCCAAATATGCCGACCCTTTTCAGTCAGTAGTTGCCAGTTTTTCCAGCTAGATTTCACTTTAAGCATTGATAGTTATGATTGACTAAAATTAGATTGAATATTAAAAAAACGCGTAGTTGAAATCATTATTTTCAACCCGGCTTTAAAAGCCGTTGACTCTTTTTTTCAGCAAAGCAACGAGTTCTTGAAAGTCGGTTGGTTGTTGTGCGAGTGGAAGTTTTGCCAACTGCCTTGCAATTTGTTTATTTTGTTCTTTTCCGGTAAGTAAATTATTAGCTGCGTCTCTAACTTCAAAACATTGATTGGAGATAACGCGAAAAATTTCTTTGCCCGACATGCGGGCTAGCCAAGTCCCAGAATCGTATTGTAGCGGTAAAACACCTCCGCTTAATTCTTTAACAAAGCCCTCGTAAATTTCTTTAACGGTCTCGTTTTTTAAAATAGCAACCACTTCGGTTTTCTTATCTACCAGTCCCGAAAGTTGTTCTAATTGCACCAGACCGTCATCTACATTTTTAAATTGAGCAGGCTCGGCAAAATGCTTAATGGTTAACGGTTTTCGCAATTCTCGACTCAGAGCATACAGTGTCAGATTGGCGGCATCAAGAAATAGTCGCCGATTGCACTCCTTAAGAATGCGTTGATCGACATTTATATCAGGCTTTAGAAATGAGGATTTCCCAATGTACTCTGGGGCAATAAAGTAGTTTTCCAATTCTCTTTTACGCCAAATAAGCATATTGTAGCTATTCGGGTCAGGAAACTTGAGCCATGATTCATTAACCGTTGTTTGATTTTGATCGTCACGATCAATTAAAAAATAATAAGACGAATGCTCATGTATTAACGCCTGAGCGGCACTACGAACATTATCACAACCACCCATGGCTTGTACTTCGATGGCCGTCAACTCATTATTATTAAAAAGCTCTTGAACAACAACAAGATCTATTTCTTGATTATCTTTACCTTCCACAAATAACTTGTGCTTTGCCTTTTGAAGAACCTCTGTAGCATTAACGCCACGTTGCAATTTCATAACGACATTTCGCTATTGTCATCAGGCACTAAAACAGCACGATATTCTTCATCGACTGAGCGAAATATTTCCTCCGAATGTGTCGCTAAAATATATTGGTTCCGAGGTGCCAGTTTATGAAGTTGTCTAACAAAATCGCCATGCCATTCGGCATTCAAGTGTAACTCAGGCTCATCAATTAAAACAATACAGGGCTGTTCTTGGGTATTTTTCCAGATCAGAAAAAGCGTAGCAATCATTTCTTTTTGCCCTGAACTTAAACCATCAAAAGAGAACGATTCGCCGCCTGCGCCGGGTTTTATTCGAATATCCACTTTATTATCGGGCAAAGGACGTAAGTTTTCGATTTGACCGCCGCAATATCGCTGAATAAGCTTATTTAGCTGAGATAATACAGATTGCGATTCATCTTTATTGATACCTTCAAATAAAGCGGCCTTACCCATTAAAGAACGTAAAATTTCTAATTTAAAAGAGCTGACGGGGTTACTGATATTTGTCATTCCTGGGCGTGTAGAAACTCTCATAACACGATGCTTGCGATAGTCATCTGCCATCATGCCAAGTTCCGGATTTGATTCTTGAACTTTCCGATAACTATTAAAATGTAATAATGGTGGCATAATCAATGGCTCACCCGAAAAAGCCAAGATACTGTTCAAAGGATATTCAAGCTCATCAACGTACTGTTTTTTGTGATCAAAAGACTTAAATAATGATTGATCGCCTTTAAAAGTTGGTTTTGAAAATCCATTCCGGTGAACTATTAAAGAAACTGTGCATTCTGTATTGTCCCCCTCAAATTTACCCTCAATACAAGACTGCTCCTGACCTGCCTTTACCAATAAATTTGCAATATCCAGTAACGATTCATCTTCTCGAAACCGATCTCCAACTATTCCTGCAAGCATCAATAAAGAACAACATTCAAGAACAGAAGTTTTTCCCCCGCCATTTTTGCTACCAAAAAGCAAAATATCAGCGTCCCCTTTCATCACAGGTCGCGGAAAATCAATCTCTAATGAACTGAGCTTTTTGTAATTCTTAATCGTTAATCGACTAAGGCGAATACCTGATTTTTTGTCAGTCATAATATTTAGCGGCTGTAAAAAAAGATTTGCGTTGTTGGCAGGGTGTTTAAATCAATTTTTGGCATCCTTCATTCCTCGGTTTACACTTTTTGCAACATACGTCGCGTACAAGTATCTCAATAATGTCGGCTTCTATCATAGAACACGGATGACAAGGATTAAACGGATTTCAACAGATTTTTTTTCAGTTGAAAAATACCTTAAGTGTTTATCGATACTATTTCCATGGAAGTTGAAAAACTTTTATTATCCGTGTTTATCAGTCAAATCCATGTCATCCGTGTTCTATTTTTTAACGGCTGAGTAGTCGTGGGTTAGCGACAACGTAATCCCATAGACATCAACTTAAGACATTTCACCACGAAGACACGAAGAACACGAAGATTTTTCTTTGGTTTTTCTTCGTGAACTTCGTGTCTTCGTGGTCTGTAATATCTTTTTAAATAGAACACGGATGACACTGATTAAACGGATTTCAACAGATTTTTTTAAGTTGAAAAATACCTTAAGTGTTTATCGGTACTATTTTCATGGAGCTTAAAAAACTTTTATTATCCGTGTTTATCAGTCAAATCCGTGTCATCCGTGTTCTATTTTTTAACGGCTGAGTAACTAGCCTTTTTATTTGTTAAACAAGGCGATACGCACCATTGCCATAAACCCTTTCAACTTTTTAAAGAGACCGGGTTGACTGCGTAGGCGCTCGTGACCTGGCAGCAGTTGTCCTTTGGCCAATTTGCCTATTTTTCTTTTTACTGCGGGGTCAAGTTTGCCATCGGCGGCCAGCTCAAAAAACAAGGCTTTCACATTACCCAAATCAAAAAAGTCCCGTTGCCATTCCCATTTATAATCACCGCCATAACGAAACCAGGAACCGCCTATGCCGGCGACTTCATAATGCGTACCGTCTTCACGGAGTGCAGGCGATACTTGACGCCACAAGCCTATCACTTCACCCTGTTTTTCATCAATTAAAATACGATGATAGGGATAGCGCCAATCTTCAAAGCCTTCCATTTGAACGCCTAAAGCCCATTCTTCTATCTCTTTACGGCTACGCGCAACAAATTCTTCATTGGGGCCAATATTCCAGCGATATTCTGCATCGTCAGTGTACATGGCACCCAAGTGCTTGGGCCAGTTACCTTCTTTTTCAGCGTCACGATTGGCTTGCAACCAACGCTCAACCATTTCTTCAAGTTCTGCTCTGGGATAGGCGGCCATTTTATGTCTCTATTACTCGTTAATTAAGTTAACAATAATTGCTTTGGTTGGGCAATATTTTTCAGCTTGCCGTGCTTTTTCCAGTAAAGCCAGTGCAGGATTTTCCTGCAAAACGGTTAGATTGCCCGCTTCGTCTACCTGAAAAAGCTCTGGCGCTTCCGCCATACAGGTTGCATGACCCTGACAAAGCTCCCTGTCGATTTTTATGTGAAAACCAGCGCCGGTTTGCAGGTTTTCTTGCGCTTCAGTCAGCGTCGCTTCAACAGTCGCTGTCTTTATAACCTTGCGTTTGATGTACCGAACACGGCAAGGCGATACGGGCTGCACGACCATTTGGGTAAAATCATCCTGATAATGATCTTTCTCGTCTACCAATTCAAACGTATAGCGACGTAATAAAATGCTAAAAATGGCTTTTAATTGCAACATCGCAAAAGCGTTACCTGTGCATTTA
>Ga0194058_10000429_pt1 | contig 20113 bp, 12 predicted proteins | sample SepL4417m_MetaG_FD_155490 | JGI IMG/M metagenome (GOLD analysis project Ga0194058, IMG submission 155490) | Anoxic zone freshwater microbial communities from boreal shield lake in IISD Experimental Lakes Area, Ontario, Canada - Sep2016-L442-17m | ecosystem: Environmental > Aquatic > Freshwater... | reverse complement strand
GTATGAGTCCGAACGGTCGATGACCCAAAGCGCCCCTGCTTTGTTGAAAACATTCTGATCAAGCCCTTTGGAAGGCGCAAAACCGAATGATAGATGGCCTCCATCGCTCGATCCGCGGGAATGGCAGCGTATCGTCACTCGTAACAGGCTCTTGCCTTCCAGCGGGGGAAGTGAAAACCACGCGCTCTCGCTTTCAGGATCTGAGGAACTCAAAACCAACGAGCCGTCTTTCACCACGAATTTCGATTCTGCCACCCAATCTCCAAAACCCTCAGCAGTCTTTCGTCCATCCAATTCACCGTTTGCGCCGGCGAAGTTCTCGCGGTATTCGGCCGCCTCCAAGGCCGGCGGCGTCAAATGGAGCACGGCCAGCATGAGACCGAGAACGCTCCATGCGGCAGTCCGGCTGAATGCGAGGAATGGGGATCGTTGCAGCACAACTCGGCGGTCGCAAAAGGTATTGCCCAAAGTCTTTGGGTCTAGCGACGGCGGCGGCGCCAAGCCGCCATCGCCCCAAGGCCGCACAGCAGCATCGCAAAAGTCGATGGCTCAGGGACAATCTCAAGCTTCAAATAGTCCACGTAGGCGGGGTTGGTGTCCGAACCCAAAGTCTGCCCTTGAAACTGCAGGGCGAAATTGCTGAAGCTACTCAGCGGAATTGTGCTCACATCGACGTTGTTCAAGAGTGTGGACGAGTTGACTCCATTCGTGGCGTTGATCGTGAGCGTTTGGGCGGAAGCGGAGTAAGTGTATTGAAATGTCGTCGGCAGAGATGCGTCAAAATTAAGAGTCGGATGGGTCAGTGGTGCTGAGTAAACTGCACCTGCGGTCGATGCGCCTTTGAAAATCTGAATGTTTGGAGTGCCTGCACCCAGTCCCTCGTAATAGACCCAGCCATATCCATTCTGGGTCAGGTATGGGAGTGGGCCTGTAGCTGGATCTGGATTAAAACCGAATCCCGTGAAATTTGGTCCAGAAGGTCGGAGTGTGATGCTGATCGAGAGGATGTCGGTGGCCCCCAAAGCGGGAAGCGAGAACGACGCTGCGTGGTAGTCGACAGGAGTGTTTGAGTTGATCGTAATTTGACCGCTGCCGACTTGGAACGCGCTGTCACTGGTCGTCCAGTTGCCGAAACCGGAAGCCGTGGTGCGACCGTTCAACGCCCCGGGGCTGGTGCTGAAGTTGTCCTCGTAGACGAGTGCACCATACAGGTTGCCTGAAATGTAGAGGGAAAGCGCGGCGAGAACACCGAGCCCGATGCGGAGGGAGGGGATATTTTTCATACGTCGCGAAAATACTGCAACCGATGTCATTTCGTCAAGCGATTTTTTTGACTTTCTTTTCACGTGCCCGCCGGAGTTTTCGATTTCGCCTCGTTGCGGACTCCAAGCAACCCGAAAACCGAAATGGAATCTCACGCAGAGGCGCAGGGACGCAGAGGAGAGGAAGTTACGAAAAATAGGTCGCACATCTTCCGGATGATGGGTGATCTCCCTCCAACTCTCTGCGGCTCAGCGGCTCTGCGTGAACCCCTGCCCCTGCATTTTCCTTTTTGGGATAACAGGTTCACTTCGACCTCGACGCCTCGGGATTCATCAGGCTCACGCCCATCAGCCCGACCACGACTTCCTGCGACAGCGCCTCCAAGGTGACCTCCTTGAGCTTCACGCCCTCGCGCAAGCGCCAGCCGTAAAGCATCGCACGGCAGTTGTTGCCGAGTTGAACCATCAAGGGCGGGGTGTCACCCAATGCAAACGCATCAGATTCCTGATTGTAGTCAGTAGCCCAGTGACAGAGCATCCAGAAGTTCAAAGGCGGAACCAGATCGAGGCGCTCCTCAACGCCGTCGGCGTAGCGGAAATGGATCGCCGAGTTGGCGATGCGTCCCTGCAACGGCTGGGTCGAGCCGGCGACCAACACCCACACCGCAGCGGCACTTTGATCCACCGGCACAGTCACTTGATCGGGCCAGTTGTCCCACAGCGAGGCAAAGGCCGCGTTGCGCGTTGCCGTCGGGGCGACGAAAGGCACGCCTTGCGGGGTCACCAATTGACCGTCGCGCAGCAGGCTGACCGGTTTGCTGGCAGGCACTTCGCCGAGTCTCACTAAAACCTGTTGCCCAACGGAAGACGCCACTTCAGCGGCGGTCTGCTCTTTCAAAACCCACTCGGCATCAGCTGATCGGGAGGGGTTCGGCCTACCATCATCCGCCGCCACCTCCGCATCGGTGAGTGCGCTCGGGATGAGCACCACCCTCTGGATTTCGCCATCGAAGCGGTTTCCGCCGGATGCGTCCGCACCGATGAACAATCCCTGCTCCGCCACGGAAAGCTGCGGGAACGCGCCGTCATCACTGCTGGCGATCAGTTTGCCATTCTTATAGAGCTTCGCGATCCGTTTGCTGGCGCTATACACGGCTGTCACCCGCACCGGTTCGCCGGGCGTCAACACGTTGGGTGCGGTCAGCACTCCATTTGCGGTCAGCAGGCGCAGGCTGTTGGCTGGATAGGTATCGAGGAGAAACCCGTCGTGCGTCCCGGGGATGGCGCGATCCACGATGCGTCCGCCCTCTTCCGGCATGGCCTCGGGAACCAGCCAGGCGTCGATGGTCACTTCATCACGGTAGCCAAAAGCTTTGGGATCCTTGGCCGCCCAGCTCTGTTGCAGAGCAGGAGACTTCAGGCCGACGCTCTCCAGCCCGATCGTTGGCGGGTTCTTCTTCCAGTGCAACATGGTCCAAGCCCGGTAACCGTCGCGGGCGAGGCGCACGCTGCATGTGGCTGGCCGGGGCGAGGCATAGTCCTGCTTGAAAATGGTGCGGATATCGCCATTGGCCACCGGCGAGATGTCCACCGGTTTCCAGGTTGCTCCCGGGTCGGCGCTGCGCAGGTTTTTCGCTTCGCTCAAGCGTTGCTGTTCGGGGTGGGTTATCTCCAGTTTCCACACCTTCCAATACGGGACATCGGCATTCACCAGCCCCATGACCGCGTAATGTCCGGCATCGGCGGAACACTCGCCAACGATGCTGTTTCCGTTGATCGCGTGGGTTGTGAAGCAGCCCTGATCGTCGTCAACTCGTTGGATCGGCCCATCGGCAGTCAGCGTGAGTTTCTGGCCGGCAACCGCTGCCAGCTTTTGCTCCGCATGAACCGCCTGCCGTTCCGCCACGGTGACTTCCACCTCGGCTTTGACGCCCTTGGGCAGACGAATGACCGCCACGCCGTAGCCGAACCAGGGTTGCAGCTCGGCCTTCACGGCTTGGCCATTCACCGTCACGCCCACCAGGCGCTTGGCATAAACCGGCAGCCTCAGCACCATTTCCGCCGGCGTTTTGAGACCGATTACATAACGATCCACTTCACCGGCACGTTTGAAACTCAATTGGAAGTCGGGTGTGTTGAGGTCTGCATGATCCCAATCGCTTGGTAGCGACGGCTGCACCTGCACGCGCCCGTTCGGATAGTCAGGCAAATAGCCAAACAAACCCTCAACCACAGACCGGCCGAACCCGCTGGCAATATCGGTGAAATCAACGCTGCAATTCGGATGACTCAAGCCGCCGGGCGAAAGAAAATTGCAACGATTCGCGTAGGCTACCTTCGGTTTGAGATCGCCGAAACCGCTTTCGGTAAACGTTCCTTTCAACAGGTTCCAGCCTGCGTCGGACAACCCCGTCCGGAAGTAAGCCAACGCGAGATGATAGATGTCACCACCATACAATTGCCTGACGCTCCATATCGACGGCAACCAGTTGGAGGTTTGGCAAAGCTCCCCGCCATAAGGCAGAGCGATGCGCTCCAGCCCCCACTCGGTGTAGTGAAGGGCGCGGATGGCTTCGAAGGGCGTCGTCATGCCCAGGTCAATCGGCAGGAATTCGCTATACAACCAGGCGTCATCATGAACGCGCTTATGCCCGCCCTGCTCGATGTAGGAGGCGAAGTGACCCTTGCGCTTCAGCCACAGGATGTCATGCAAGGCCTTGTTGATCTTTTCCGCCTGAGCGGTGTGGCGAGCACTTCCCGCCGGGTCACCCTTGCTCTGGCACATTTCCGCAGCAGCAAGGTGCATGGAATACGAGTAGGCGCTTTCCTCCACCGTGCCGCCGCCATTGTAGCCGACGGAATCGGTCGGCCAGGAGTTGATATAACTTTCATAGAGGCCGTCGTTGTCGGGATCAAAGCAGTCCTTGGCCCATTCCAAATGCAGCTCCAGCGCGGGCAGCAGGCTCGCCTCCAACTCGGGATCGGCGGTATGCCTCCAGGAGCGGACCAACCCGTCAAAGAACTGCGTCTGGAAGTTATACATGCCCTGGTCAATTCCGATGCGTCCCTTGCCGTAGTAGCGCGAATCGGCAGCTTCCTCTGTGCCAGCCGCGTTGGCCTGCGGAGCGGTGTTCGTGGAACTCGTGATCATTGTTTTGATATAAAAAGCCGCCTCATCCCTGACGAGCTGATGCCAACCGTAAGCCGTCGCGCCATCCAACATGCGCCAACCGGGCATCTGACAGCGCCACTGCGAACCGCCATGGGTAAACACTGGGGCGACATACAGGCCATAAACAGCCGAGGACGATGCCGCAACTTGTGCATCGAGATACGGATCCGGGCTCTTCACGACCGCCATGCGGCCGATCTGTGTGGCGTGCTCCCAGCCCGCCTCAAAGGCCTGTGCGGGCGTGTTCGTGATGCTTTGCGCAAACTGGCGCGTGGTCGGATCCAATTGCGCCGGGGTCAGGTGTTGGGAACCCAACCAAGGAGTGCAAAGCGAATAGGCTCGCTCCGTGATACAATCCACATGAAGCGCGAAGTTCACGGGCTTCGCATCGGATAGTTCCATCGTCGCGCACACGCCCTTGTCCATTGGCTGGGCAACTGCAGTCAGCAATGCCCTGGCATCAGCAGGTAGCGTGGAGCTGAGCTTCTTCAACACCACCGGAACGTCGAAACGGCCGAGAACACGCAGCGGCGGCGGATTCTCAATGAATTTTGCCGGATCGACCAGTTGTGCATCAAAGCCGTCGTTGCCCGTGGTCACTTCATACGGTGCGTTGGCGTCGTCGGCCGGCTTTCCCACCATCGACTGACCATCCAGACCAGAGCCGATCAAATAGCCGCCGTAAAGCCACATCAATTTATCCTGCGGTTGAGTTCCCTTGGCAGCCACCCGCACCGCGAAGCCCACTCCGCTGGCCAGCGTCGTGGTCTCGATGGTGATTTGCAGACCGGCAAACCGCTCGTCCGCGAGGATCCACTGCATCCGCCCCGGCAGATATCGTGACGTGATGTTTTTGAAGTCATGCAACCACACCGCATCGTTGCCACGTTGCAGGGCGAGATTCAGGTGGCCGAAAACGCCGTTGTAGTCCAGTCCGGCCCATCTCGGGCGGTCGCCGATATAAACAACGGGGAACTTCTGGTTGGAGTATATGGGCCGGTTGAAATCGCTGCCGCCGTTCTGGCAGACGATCGCCTCGCCCTCGGGATGATAGCGCAGTTGCGGGTGCATGGATGGGACCGCCTGGGTTGCCGCATTTTCTGCGGCCTGCAGGATGAGTGTTCCGGTCAAGGCAAACAACAAATGGCTCATGGAAATTAACCGGGATTTCCTATGTGATTTGTCGTTCATGAGTTGATGAGAATTCCACTTTTGCTCCGGCCCCGACAGCCATGAACCTTAATCGATCAACTCGATGACGATCTCGGAGATCGAGGCGGTTTCCGCTTCGCCGAGCTCCGTCCCGGTTTGTTTGTAAAAGCTGACCCCGGAGGAATACAGGTTGCCTGAGATGCGGAGGGAAAGCGCAGTGGTAACATCTCGCCCGATGCGGAGGGAGATAATATTTTTCATGCAGTCAAAATACAGCAACCAATGTCATTTCGTCAAGCGATATCCTCCAGCGGCGCCATGCTGACCTCGGGCATGACATGAAACATCCCCGACCTAGCAAAAAGCCCGTCAGCCACCCAGGCGTGGAGATGAGGGGGGAAGTGAGACGGGACTTCATGGGCAAGATTTTTGAGCTGATTCGCGGGACAATTTCATTTTTGCAACAATTCTTTCAGCTTCGGCTCGATGGCCTCCGCCCAGATTTCATAGCCGCACCCGCTCAGATGCAGGGAGTCGGGCATGACGGAAGGAGAAATCGATCCGTCGGCTTGGATGAGTTGCGGGCCGAAATCCATAAAGAAAACATTTTTGCCGTCGGCCATCTTCGCCAGGGCTTGGTTGACTTGCAGGATCTTCCCGCGTTGTGCGTCGAAGGTCCGACCGCGCGGGAAAATGCCGAGCAGCAGCACTTTCGTTTCCGGCAGCCGCGAGCAGATCTGTTTCACGATGGCCTGGACGCCTGCAAGGATGTCCGCCTCGCTGTCCCGCAAGGTATTGTTGGTGCCGATCATGAGCACGACGACCGTGGGGTTGATGCCATCGATCTGGCCATTTTCCAAGCGCCAGAGGACGTTTTCCGTCAGGTCGCCGACGACACCGAAATTCAGACATCTGCGGTTTCCGTAAAATTTCTGCCACGGCTCGCCCGCAGCTTCCCAACCCTGCGTGATGGAATCACCGATGAACGCGATGTCGCATTCGCCGGGGCTGTCCTTGCCGCGCTGCAGCACCTGGGTCTGACGGGCCACCCCGCCGGCATCCACCCGCGGCACGGGCACGGTGGAGGCGATACGGGCCGGAGCCGTCTCTTCAAAATCCCACAGGCCGAGCGTGGCCGCGTCCTTCACCAGCGGGCCGGTTGGCACACCGCTGATGTTCCGCACGCCGCTCGAAATGCGGACATTGTCCACCGCGCCGGCACAGCCGTGGATGCCCTCGATGAGATTTCCGAACGATAGATCGCCGGGCAGCGGTTCGCCCTGAAGCGGCGTGGCTGGCGCATCTTTCACCACTACGCCGTCCACGAACAAACGCACGCGCTCCGGCTCGATGACTGCTGCCAGATAATGCCATTTCCCGTCGCAAACGTTCGCATCCGACTTGAACTCGCCACCCCGGCCCGACTGGTAAAGGCTCAGCACCCCGCTGTTGGCATACGAATACAATTCCCAATGTTCCGCCGATGCCTGGGTGTCGCTCGAAACAAGGATGTTGAACCCGGTCGCGCTGTCCAACCTGGCCCAACACTCGACGGTGAGCGGCCGCTGCCGGAATCCGGCGAAGCCCGGCACGCGTGTGCTGCCGCGCAGCACCTTGCCAAAAAGCTCCGAAACCCCTTCTCCTGCGGTGCCGAGACACGGAACAGCCGTTGCAAGAATAAGGAGGAGAAGTCTGGGAATGGTCTTCATAGGGCTAATATCCCCCGCTCTTGATCGGAACGGATTCCGCGTTCCAGGCCCGCACCCGCAGGTCGCCGAGCGGTGTGTCCGCTGAGGCGAGGTCGAAGCTGATCATCCTCTCCTCGTTCGGGTAAAGCGAAAAACTGTTGTCGCCGAGAAAGTTTCCGTAATTGAGCGGGAACCCCTCGATGATCACGTTGAACGCCGGAAGCTTGGATTCGTTGCGGACGGTGATCGTGCCGTGTTTGCCATCGCGCTTGACCGATGCGGCGAGCTGGGTTTTCGGAAGGTTCAGCAGCCGGGCCTCCGGGAGCTCGGCATAGACTTTGAACGCCTCCGGCACGCGGTCGTGCGGATAGCCCCAAGCGGGGATCTTCTCCAGCTCCTTCACGGCATCGGTCTTCGCACGGAAGTTGAACCACATCCACTGGTCGGAGAGCTGCCGCCCCGAGGAATCGCGCAGGGAAACCGCCAGCAGGAACGGCTTGCAGGTGTCCTTGGGCAGGGCGGTCTTGATCGGCTCCAACTCGGCGCGGGTGCTGGTGCCGAGCGCGGGAACTTTGTATTCCTTGCTCCACACTTCCGTTAAGTCGCTCCCGTAGATCACGGCTTTGGCGACTGCATTTTCGAGCGGCTTGCTGGAATCGTTGGAGACATTGAGCGAGGCGCGGAACGGTTCCTCCGGCGACCAGTCGTATTTTTCCGCCTGCGCGAACGCCGCCTGCGGGGCGAAGAACTGCTTGGCGCGGTAGTAGGACAGCTTCGGCTGGCCGTAGAAGCCGACCACCGCCCACGAGTGCCCGGGAAACAGGTCCGTAAATTTGTAAAACCAAAGCCCGGCCTTGTTGACGTAGCTGCCCGCGCGCTGGAGATTCGTGGCGAACGCGATTAAGTCGCCCTGCGCCATCTGCGAGAATTCGATGTAATCCTTCCAGCTCCTGATCGGCGCGTAATCCGCATAGCGCATGACCTTGGCCAGGTCGCCGTAGCCGAACTGGCACATGTGCGAGATGAGTCCGCCGTCGTCCTGCTTCGGCGGCCAGACCTCGAGCTTTTCCGCCGGCAGAAATTTCAGGAACTCCTCCCGGCTGTTCATGCTGGGACTCCCGAACTCGGCGAGGAATGCGGAGGGGTTGGACATGAAGCCGTCGTCAATCGGCGCGCCATGGTGGAAGACTTTCCAGTTGTGGATGCTTCCGCCCCAAGGACTGGTGCGATGGAACGGGCGGGTGGGATCAAACTGGCGGCAGCGGCGGCCGACCAGGAACAGCCCTTCGTCGGCGCCGGGGCCGGGTTTGGCGAGGTTCTCATTGCCGCCGCCCCACATGATGAGCGACGGATGGTTGCGCAGGCGCTTGACGACGCGCGACACCTGCTGGTCCAGAACCGCCCCGTCGGTCATCGGGAAGGTCGGAGGCCCCCAGCAAAACGGAAATTCCTGGTAAACCATCAGCCCCTTTTCATCGCACAGGCGGTAGAACTCATCGGTCTCGATGATGCCGCCGCCCCAGGCGCGGAACATCTGGATCCCCGCGCGGCGGGCGAGCTCCAGAAGATGTTCATATTTGGCCGGATCGCATTGCAGCATCGGGTCGCTCCAGCACCAGTTTGCGCCCTTGATGAACATCGGCACGCCGTTGATGACAAACTGCCAGCGGCAATCCTGCTCGGCCTTCGTGCCGCACATCGGGCGCATCTCGATCGTGCGAATTCCGAACGTGCTCGCGGCGAAGGAACCCGTCGCCCCGCCGGTCTGAAGCCGGAGCTCGTAAAGATTCTGCTCGCCGTAATTCATCGGCCACCACAGCTTCGGCTGGGCGACGGTCACCTCCGTCTGCCAGCGGCTCCTCCCGTTCGGGGCGGACACGCGGTTGACAAAGTTCGCCGGGGCGGATCCTTTTCCCGCGATCGTCCCGCCGACCCGGACGCTGCTGGCCTCGGTCGCGCTGTTGACGATGTCATACTGGACGAGGACGACCGCCTTGTCCTTTTCGAGGGATTTGGTGCGGACGAAGACATCCGAAATCTTCACCTCGGGAACCTGCTCGACCTTCACGCCGCGCCAGATGCCGAGCGAAATCAGGTGGCCGTAGTGCCACCCCCAGCCGGGGCTGCCCTTGAGAATGCCGAACCAGTCGTCGGGGCTGCGGTCGAGGCGCACCACCAGCGTGTTCGGCTGTCCGAAGCGCACCGCCTTGCTGATGTCGAACTCCGGTCCCCCGAACATGCCGGCATGGTAGCCGAGCAACCGGCCGTTGAGGAAAACCGAACCGGCGTAATCAATGCCGTCAAACGCCAGCCGGATGCGCTGGCCATCCCAATCCTTGGGCAGTTCAAACTGGCGCGCGAACCACCATTCGTTCATCTCGATGCGCGTGTGGCGGCGTTGCCAGGGCACATCTTGCGGGTAGCCGTTCTTTTGCAGTTCGTTCCATGTGTTGGCATCGTAGAGCGGGTCGGGAGTCTCACCGAGTTTGAGCAGCGCGCTCTGGACGGATGTCGGCACCTGGACCCGCCGCCAGGACGAACGGTCGGCATTTTCCTTGAACCAGCCGGCTGTGATGCCTTGGCCCTCTTTACATTCCCAGGTGTTCTTCTCGCGGGCCTTGCCTTCCTTCAGCAGCCACTCGCCGTTGAGCGAGATCGAGAGCGGCTCCGCCGCCGCAATCGTCGTGTCGGAGGCTTCCGCAACGACCGTCCGCACCGGCAGGACGCTTTCCGCCTCGACCGCCGCGTCGCCGTGCAGCGTGGAGGCGTTGCGCTCGTCCTCCTCGACTTCGTCCAGAAAGCGGTTGCCGGACGGCATGCGCAGGGGATCCTTGACGCCGGCTTGAATCGCTGAGGCGGACACCTTGTTGGGAGAAACATTGTTTTTATCCACCTCGTCGAAGGGAAAAATCGCGATGGCGGATGCCGTCGCCTGCGCGGGCGCTGTCGGCACCCCAAGCGCGTCCGTCCCCCGGCTGATGACCAGATCGTCCACCGCGCCATCGCAGCGCATGCTGCCATCATCCATGATGGCACCGAGCAGCAGCGGCTGCTCGTCAAATGCCAGATCCTGATCCAGCGTCTTCTCCAGCACATTTTTCCCGTCCAAATAAAGCTCCAGACTTTTCTGTCCGATCCGGAATGCCAGGTGGTGCCATTGCCCGGCCTCCAGTTGGGCTTGAGTCGGAAAATTGGCGGCGTCGAGGTTACCGTTGCCGGCGTCGGGGATAAAAACCGTCAGGCGCCCGCCCGGCGTCGTAAAAACCTCCCAGTGCTTCCCGCTTTTCGGCCCGACCGACATGATGATGTTGTAGGCCGTCAGGCTATTGAGCTTCACCCAGCACGCGAATGTCACCGGGCGATCCTTCAGCACGCCCGGGATCGGAATCGAAACCTCCCCGCTATCCGACGCCAGATTGATCGCATTCCCGAACTTGCCCGGCGACAATCCCCTCTGGCCGGGTTGCGAAGTCGCAGTGGTCACCACGCTGCCGGGCTGTTGAAACTTGCTGACATCGTCGGCGGCAGGCGCGAGTGCCGTGCCGAAGAGGACGCCTGCGAGGGTGCGGGCGATCAGGCGGTGACTTTTCATGAAGCCGTGTCTCGGAGTGGAGGGATTCATCGGATTTGTTATACTTTTAGCAACGTGGAAAGAGATCTTTTGATAGGATTAGTCACGTCCGAAGGACTCCTCGATTTCCTCGAGGGTGCGGACGAAGATCAGCTGAGGAACGAGCACGGCGGCAAACAAGAACAAACAAACGGCCGGCCCCCAATGTTCGCGTGCCCATGGGAAAAAATAGTTGGTGATCATGTCACCCAACCAGACAGCCACGGTGGCGATGGCGATGGCATCGGGAAAGCTCACCGGATTTCAACGAGTAAGGTTTCCCCGGCTTTCAGCTCAACCGGCTGATCCAAGTTGAGGTGGAGTTCGGTGCCGTGGACCGAGGTTTTGGCGGCCAACGGGCTACCGCCTGCTTTCACGGTTGCCTTGGCATCAGTCTTCGCGGCAGGCACCTCGAAAACCAGCTCGCGAAGTTCCAATTGGCCGTATTTGAGTTCGAGGCGCTCGGTTTGGATACCGTCTTTGCGGCTTTGAGCAAAGACTCCCCAGCCTTCGGCGGCGGTGAAGAACGACTTGTGATCCTCGGGTTTCCACACCGGCTTGAAGCCAATAAGCCCGGCGGGGCCGTCGTAGATGAAGCCCTGGGCGGCCAGGAGGGTGGACCAGATGGCCATGGCGCGGGCGTAAAACTTCCCGGCCTCGTCGTCACCGAACGGGTTTCCGCTGTAGCCCCAGGAGGCGACATCCATGTTGGTGAGATTCGTGCGGAGCCGCCCGTCATACCGATCCGCCGCAGCGCGAAGAACGGTGAAGGGCTCTTTCAACAATCCGGACTGTATCATCATCGCCGCAGCGGCGTATTCGAACCCGCTCATCACTTCATCGGCGTAGCGGAGCTCGTTTTTCCGATGGCCCGCCACCATTTCGCTCGTCAGTCTGTCGCCCCGGGGCCAGGTGCATTGCTGCATGCCCGCATCCGGCTCATCCACAAACTTGCGCGGGATCTGTGGGATGCCGTGAAAATTCGCGCGGAAGTTGTGCTTGAACAGCGCGGTCATCGCCGAACGCACATGATCCTGTGGGTAGATCCATCCGCAGTTGATCTGCAAGGCCCACCACTGGCCGAGCATCTGGTCGATGTAACAGCCGTTTCGGTAATCCTCCTGCGGTGTCGCGTCGGGAACCTGGATGTAATACTCGCCGTTGAAGAGCGCCTTGTCCTGATTCGCCTTCCCGGCGGCAAGGATCTCCCGGTAGCGTCCGGCCGATGCGGAATCGCCCTGAAGGTCGGCCATTTCCGCGGCAGCGGACAACGCGCCAAGATACATGCTGCCCAGCCACGAACAGGTGCCGCCCTGATCGCCGTCCATGGCGTGCTGGGGACCGGTCAACATGCCATCGGGAACACCATTGTTCTTAAATTCCACAATGGAGGTGGAGGGGGAGTCCCAGCGCGCAATCATGTAATCCATCGCCCGTTTGACCGCGGGCCAATGACCCTTGAGCCACTTCCCATCTTTGCTGATCAAGTGCTCGCGGTAGGAACTCATGACAAAGGCGCACTGACCGTCGAATGCGGGGAAGGGATGGATGAAGCGCACGGGCAGCATTCCCTCCGGCCTCAGATTCGCCGCGTCTATTTCGCGCATCGCGCGGCCAATGGCCGGGAACAGCCGCGCGTGGGCCTGTGCATAGCCCCACACATGGGTGGCGTTGCCTTCGCAGCTTCCGTCTTCCCGCTTGCAGCCCTCCCAGGCATAGAAGAAGCCGTTTTTCGCCCAGTTGCAGGTCATGGCGCTGAGGATGGCGACCTGCGAGCTGATGCGGTCGAGCAGCCAGTAGGGTAGGTTCGAGGAGTAGAGCGTCTCGTTATACAGATGGGTTTTTGCCGAGAGCACATCCAGCCGCTTGGAAACATCGCGGGCCACCGCAGCTGCGTCCGGCCACCAGTTGGCATACATGTTGCCGACATGCCCCTCGGGCAAGGCGACATTCGGGAAATGCCATGCCAGCACGAAGGTCACCGTTCGCTTTTCTCCCGGCGCGAGCGTGAACGGCACGGCCAATGCGCCGTCCACGGTCTGCCCAGCAGGCGTCGGACCCGCCTTCGCGCTCCCCGCAACTCCCCCGGATTCCGAAAATTTGGCTTCCAATGTTTCCAGGCTTTCCCAGTCCGCCGTGGCCGACGCCTTGTTGTTCAGCACCGCGAGCGCCATGTCTCCGTAGGCGGGGGCATCCTTCGCCTGGCTCGCCATCAGGTGCAGCAGCGTCGCGTCCGGGTCGCGAATCACTTGATTCACATTGCCGCCATAGGCGGGCGAACTGCGGCCGGAGATCGCCTGCTTCCAATCCGCACCCACCGCGTTCTGCTGCGTGCCGAGAAAGCTCACCTCCACCGGCTCCTTCCCCTTGTTTTCCGCAGTGAGGTTGAAGATCGCGCAGGGGATGGCGGAATCCTTCTCATCGAGCGGGATCAGCGGGCTGAAGCACTCCATGCTGACCGCCACCGGTAGCGCCGGATCCTCGAACGTGAACCAGCCGAACGGATACTCGCCGCTGAACTTCAGCGATTGCATCGCTTCGAATGGGCCTTCTTTCGCGGTCTGGATCGCCCGCACGACCGCCGGTTCGCCTGCGGTTTTCGCCCGCACAGCAAAAAACGAATGCGGCAGATCGATGGCCTTGTAGTTTTTGAAGATCTGCCAGATATGGCGGCGCGCCTGGCCATTGATCTGGATCGGCCCGGCCGCGATGCCGCCGATCGGCATGCTGATTGCACCGAGATGATCGCCCTCATACACGCGGCGCCCGCCGCGGGCAAACAACCGCTCGTCGGTCATCAACTCCGTCAGCCGCTGCGCCCGGTCCGCCTCGATTTTCGCCATGGCCGACCGCGCCAACTCCGCTTTTTTCTCCAGCCGCTGCGCGTAGGAAGCATGCAGGGCTTCGGTGGCCTGCGGGTCAATCTGCCCGGTGGCGGTGAAATCATCGAAGGTCACGTGCGCCCAGCCCGCAGTTTCCCTGTCCACGATCGTCAGGAAAACCTTTTTTCCGACATACGCAGACGCGTCCCACGTGATCCGCTGCATCTCCTCATGTTCGTCGCCGCGCGCCTGGAAGACCTCCGTCCCGTCCTCGGTGCAAAGCGCGACATAGGCATTTTGCTCCTTGCCGCCGCCGATCAGAAACGAGATCTCCGGGCCTTCCAGAACGAAGACCGGCGATTCGATCACCGCCGTCTGCGTGGTGTCCATCGTCGCGGCAGCCGACTCCAGCGTGCTGATGAAGTATTTTCCCTCCTTATTGTAAGTGGGACCCAAAGCCGTGTTGTGGTAGGTCTCGCGGCTCGAAACCGGAGCTGCCAGCGCGCCCTCCACGATCTTCCATCCCTGCAGATCGCCCGTTTCAAAATCAAAGCGGACCGTGCCGGCAAATGCCATCGCCGGCAAGCCAAGCGCGGCGAGAACACCGAGCCCGATGCGGAGGGAGGGGAAATTTTTCATGCTGCGCGACGTTGCTGCAACCAATGTCATTACATCAAGCGATATTTTTTGATTTTTTTTCACGTGCCTGCTGCCTCCAGTTCAGCAGCATTCGGGTCCTCTCGTGCGGCAAGAGCTCCTTCTTGACCACAAAGCTGCTGACCCGTGCTCCGAAGAGTTCCTCCAGCGGGGCCATGCTGACCTCAGGCATGACATGAAACATCCCCGACCTAGCAAAGAGTCCGTCAGCCACCCAGGCGTGGAGATGAGGGTGGAAGTCGAGGTATTCACCGAAGGTATGGATGGCCATGACGGCTCCGCTGACCCCTTCGGGGAGGTTCCGTTAACGGCTCCGGGGGAACAGCGCCATCAAACTGTCCGTAAAGAGGGTGTGACCGAAAACATTCGGATGGTTGATATTATTTTCCATCAGCGTGAGATACGGGATTCCCTGTCTCCAAAGCCTGCCGTAACGCAAGGACGCATCGGCAAGCGCGACGTGATGTTTGTCGGCAAACAGGCGCAAGCCTTTCACGTAGGGCCGGGGATCTTCGTCGATATCGAACTGTCGGGTCAGCCCCATCCAATCAGGGCGGACATAGTGCGGCGTGAGAATGATCCATTCGGCACCCAGTTTCTCGAAGTCCTCAAGAAATAGGCTGTATCGCTCCTCCACCTGCTGCTCGGTGAGCCCCGCATCGTTGACGAATTCAGAAATGACGAGATCCGGTTTCTGGGCCAGGACCTTTTCCTGATAGTTGTGTTCGCTGCCCGGCGGTTCCTTCAGATAGTCCTCGGTGTTGTGTCCACCCCAGGCTTCCGTAACCAATTCGATCTTTGCGGCGGGGTATTGCGCGCGAAGGCGATCCACGAACATCGTTTGGAATCGGTTGTAGCCCGTGACGCTGTCGCCCCAGGCAAGAATCTTGAGCGGCGCGCCGGATTTGAGTTTTTCGAGCGTCATTGGCAGCAGTCTTTCCGCAACTGATGGCCCGGTTGCGGGAGGCTCGGGGTAGGCGGTTTCCAGGATCGGGAACAGGTTATCCGGGGTGAGAGCTTGGAGTCTGCCCGTCACGAACACATTCGCCAGGCGGGTTTCGCCCGGCGCCAGAGCTGGCGCTTCCGGCATCGCGATATGCGGTAACCCGGCTTTGCGAAAAACGCCGCCGTCGGCACTGAGCACGATCGAATCAATGCGCATTTTCTCATAACGATAGCTGATCCACACGGGCTGGTCCGCCTTGATTGCGCCTTCGGGCAAACGCCACACGGTGCCCCATTCCAAATCCGCATCGTAGTCCGCGCCTTGCCTGAAGATGACCGCCGATTCCTCCGGCCCGCCGCGGACCACCAGACTCGCGGGATCCAACGCGCTTTTCATCGTGCACTCCGCCGCGACCACCCCCTTCAGCCGGATGCCTTTCATCCAGCCTGTCGTCGCGTGTTCTGCGGCAAAGTCGGGCAATGTGTCACACTTCTCGTCGGTGACAGTGACGCTATCCGGTTTGGGAATTTCCACCGTCTTGCTGGCAGGGGACGTTCCCGCAACAGAAACCGCCCAGTCGCCCGCCAGGCGAACTTCGCCGGGAACTCCTGTTGTCGGCGTGTCAGACATATTCGAGGGCACCGCGACGCCGTTCGGCTTCGTCGTCGGGGTTTGCGCAACGCCGCTGCCGGCAAGGCCGACAAACAGCAGCAGGGGGATGGCTTGTTTGATCATAAGACACTGGCGATGGAGAGTGGCGAAGTTGCGCGTGGACCGGAGGAATTCAATTCTGAACCGGCGTATTCCCCGCAGGATCCCCGCACTGTTAACACCGCGGGGATTTCGTGAAAGCCGGGGGTGTAAACCATCTCACCATTGAGTATCCTGAGCAGAAGATCAGTGGCTTTAAATGCCATATCAAAAAGAGGCACATCGATCGAGGTGACGTTAGCCATCTCATGGGGTTCGTGGTTTTGGACACCGGTTGACAGTAGTAAGATTGGATCTGGGAAAGACAACCCCATGGAATGGAGTGCGTTGCAGACTTTCCCACACAAGTATTCCGCCGTGAGGAAAATGCCTGCCGGACCATCCCCCTTAACCATCTGGAAAAGCGGATTCCGAACGATGTCCATGTCATTTTCCATGCGGATCACTGATGTCTCCACGCCGACAGGGGCAAATTTTGCGGCATGGTTGGAAAATCCCTCCTCGCGCTGTAGGAGGCACGTGAACGACTCGTAATTCTTCGGGGTAACCACGACCAACCGCCGCGCGCCACACTCGATCAGATGGGCTGCGGCACGGGCACCAATCAGCCGGTTGTTCACATCGACGCTCATCAGCCACGACTTCGATTTCTCAACTGTACCCATGAGCACGATTGGAAAAAGCCTCAGTGCGTTGCGTAGAAAATCTTCTGAATGGCCCTCCGGATCCAAATAGAGCAACCCGTCGAGGAGATCATCTCCCTCATGGGCGTCAGTCATTTGACCCCGCCTATCTCGTCTGTGGATCACAAGGTCGTAGGCCGCAAAAAGCGGGTGGGAAAATACGCCCGAAATAAAATGATGTGAAACCGGCGAGAAAAAAGGGCCGGCTGGGCTTGTTTCGTCGTTTAAGGAGGGGAGCGTTGGAAAAGAAATCCCGACCAGGTGGGTGCGACGGTCGGCCATGGCTCGCGCCAGGCGGTTTCTCCTGTAGCCAAGTTCGACAGAGGCCCGTCGGACACTTTCAATGGTTTCAGGGCGGATCGGAAACTGGCCGAAGCGTTCGTTGAGAATCCGCGAGACGGTCGATTTGCTCAGGCCACAATGCGCCGCCAACTCGGCAAGTGTGACCCTGCGGGATGAAGGAGACGTCTGGGGTTTCTGTTTGGACTTGATGAACTTCCTCTTCGCCACTGACTTGTCTGAATAGTGCGTCAACTCAATAATGTCAATTTCCCCCACACGATTCCGGCCCGATTTTGTGCACTGCACCATCTCCTTGGGATTCATATTCCAAGGTTTCGGGACATCGCCATGGCATTGTCCACCGGAACGCCGTGTTCGCCCGGCTCCTAGCGTCCAGGTTTCCGAACGGCTTCAGATCTCCGTGGGAGAATAATCGAGGTAGGTGGAAAATGCCTCACGGACGGCATCAGCGACATGGCCGAATGTCATGCTCACATGATGCCGGTAGCCCGTGCGTCCGATGATGTTGAGTTTTTTCTGAAGGTCGGGAATGCGTGCGACTCCTGCACAACCGAAGAATCCCTCGGCAATCGGATCCGCTGTCATCTCGCCTTCGCCCAGGTAGTAATGAAATATCCCGTTTTCGGTTTTTGAGCTCGCGTAGGTCATCGGGGAAGCGGCGATACGTCCCACATTCGGTCCCCATCCGCATCCCGCGCCAAGCGCCTTGGCAAACATCGGATGATCGATCACCTCGCCTTTTGCCGTCATCAGATCCTGCGGGACGGGTCCGCAGTGGAAGAGGATGCACTTGTCGGGATCGTCGCCGTAGTTGTTGTTCCAGTCGAGGCAGGTCGCCGGGGTTTCAGCGGCGAGACGCAGGGCATACATGGTGATGGCATTGCACATGTCCACCTCGCAGGCCGCCGGGATGCCGCGGTTGTTCAGTTCACTCATCAGGAGACACGGCGCGATTTTCAGCTCCTTTTCCATTTCGAGCCAGCATCGGAAGGAAATCGCATCCATCCGGTATTCCGCGATGATGTCGTCGAGCACAACGGAGAGCTTCGCCATGGTATCCTGGGCAGGCGCCGGAACATTGGAGCAATTTGCATACTGGGGCAAAAATTGACTGCGGGCTTTGAACTCCTCACGCGAAGTGTCAAAGGATTTGACCCGCAGAAAAACGTCCGAGAGGTCGAGCGTCTCGGTCGTGATCCCGTAGCGCTGGAGCGTGAGTTCGTCGAAGCGGACGGTCTTGAAGGCGGTCGTTCGCGCACCGATCGCGCCGACGGTCATGCGCTTCATTTTTCCCACCACCCGGCAGACGCCTGCGAACTGTTCGAGCTGGGTTTTGAACGTCCCGCTGGCAGGATGCGCGGTGTGTGGAGGAAAGACCGTGTAGGACAGGCCATACTGGTAAAAGACATCCATGATGGAGAATTTTCCGCAGAAGGCATCGCGCCGTTCCTTGAAGCCCATCTTGTCGAGCTCGTCGGGATAGGCCTGGATCAGGATGGGCACGCCGCAGTCCAGCAGCGCAGTGACCGCTCCCGTCTCATCGCCAAAATTCGGCAGACAGAGGATGACCCCATCGTATTTCCCCTTGTTCTGCTCAAGAAAACGCGCATAGACGCGGCCTTCATCGGGGGTCTCCACCGCCCCGAAGCGGGTTGCGGATTCTTCGAGCAAAAGTGCCGTATAGCCGAGCGCTTCGACTTGGGCCGCGAGTTCCCGGCGGGCGCCGGCGACGAGCGTTTCCGGGAAGAATCCCCGGTTTCCAAAATAGAGGGCGAAGGTGAGCGGTTGTTTATTCATAGCATGAGGTGTTGGCGGAGGGTGTTGGAGATGTCGGTGCGAATGAGGTCGGTTTTCCGGTTGGGGAGGGCGGTTCGTCCTCCCACACGGCCCGCCACGCGGGAGGCCAGGAGCGAGCCGAATTCCATGCGCAGCGCCAGGGGCCAGCCTTCGAGCACGCCCACAATGTATCCGGCATGGAAGGCGTCGCCGCATCCGGTCGTATCCACTGGATCAACGACGAATGCCGGCTGGTGAATGATCCCGCCCGCTTCGCGGTCGAGCGCCCAGCTTCCTTGAATCCCGTTGGTCACCAGCACTTGGCCGGGACAAAGATCGCCCAGCGCGCGGAGCACGTCGCCGGGTTCGCTCATTCCTGTCAGGCCCCTCGCCGCCGCCAGCGGAAGAATCGGATCGGTTCCCATGCCCAAAAGCTTTTTCAGCCGGTCTTGGTCTCCCGACTCAAAATCCAGAATGCTCCGGCAGGCGGTTCCCGCCGCCGCTTCCAGCGCAGCCTCCGTGGCATCAAGGTCGTAGCTGTCCACCAGAAGGGCCCTGGCCCGCGCGATCTCCGCTCCAGGAATGTCCGCCGTTCGGAGATACCCGTAATTGTCCATCTGGATAAATACCGTCCGCGCCGCCGTGCGCGGATCAATCTCGACGAGGGCGATGGCCGGGCGGGATGTCTCGTCACGAACGATCAGGGCCGTGTCCACTCCATTACTGCGGAACTCCTCCAGGCAGATCGCGCTGAGCGTGTTGCTGCCAAGGCGCGCGACCATGCCCACCCGGTATCCGAGACGTGCCACGCCGCAGCATCCGGACCCGACCGGCGCTCCGCCCTGAATCACCAGATCCTCCACGAACTGCTTGCCGTCATGCACCACCGATTCCGGCAGACGGACCAGCACGTCCACTGCGTTAAGTCCGAGAGCAATCAAATCGTACGACATGCACAAATAAGAGACTTGACCAAACGATAGGTCAATCCCTATTTTCAAGCTTCCACAAAAAACTTTCGAGCCCGCGTGACATCCTTCCTACGAGCAAACAAAGACCGGCGCCACGGAGATGCGCCGCGGACTGGGAGTCTCGCCGCGCAGGAGTTTGGCCAGGAGGCCGGCCGCTTTTTCGGCGATGAATGCCGGACGCAGGTCCACGAATGGCAGACGCGAGGGCATGGCTTGCACGAGCGGCGTGCCGTCAAAGCCGATCACCGGCCCCTTTTGCTCCCCGGCGGTGAGGAACCAGGCCAGGGCGCAGACGTCATTGTATCCGATCACGGCGGTTTTCTTTTTCATGCCGGGGAGGGTGCGGGCGACCCCCGTGAC
>Ga0194058_10000424_pt1 | contig 20177 bp, 22 predicted proteins | sample SepL4417m_MetaG_FD_155490 | JGI IMG/M metagenome (GOLD analysis project Ga0194058, IMG submission 155490) | Anoxic zone freshwater microbial communities from boreal shield lake in IISD Experimental Lakes Area, Ontario, Canada - Sep2016-L442-17m | ecosystem: Environmental > Aquatic > Freshwater... | reverse complement strand
GTGATGGGGTGAGTGCGGTGCGACGGCCGTGATGGGGTTAGAGCGGGGAAATCCCGCGAATCAGATCGGCGGCACGCTCAGCAATGGCGATCGTCGGCGCATTCGTGTTGCCCCGCGTAACCACCGGCATCACCGACGCATCGACAACGCGCAACCCGTCGATGCCGCGCACACGCAGTTCCAGATCGCACACCGCCATCTCGTCGACGCCCATCGCGGCGGTACCCACCGGGTGATACAGCGTCTGCACGCGCCGACGCGCATGCTCACGCAGATCATCCTCGGAACGCAGCTCACCACGCGGCTGCACCGGATAGTCGAAGTGCTTCGCCAATGGCGACTTCGACGCAATGTCGAGCGTGATGCGAAGTCCCTCGACCATCGCGTCGAGATCTTCGGGCGCACTGAAGTAGTCGGGGTCAATCAGCGGTGCACTGCTCGGATCGCCATTGCGCAAACGAATCTGTCCACGCGAGTTCACGGCCACCAACGTGGGCGCCATCGTGAAACCTCGACCCGACGGATCGCTGAGCCCTTCGTTGTCGAACTCCGCTGGCGCGGCGTGCCATTGAATGTCAGGCGCCGGCAAGTCAGAGCGCGTACGCAGGAAGCCGCCGGTCTCAGCAACGTTGCTCGACGTCGGACCGCCGCCCGTCACCTGCCATTGCACCAAGCGCAGCGCGTTCTCGCTGTCGTGCAAGACGCGTGCGTCTTTGGTGCGCCAAATCAGCGGTACCACCGGGTGGTCGCTGAGGTTCTGACCGACTCCGGGAGAGTCGAGCACGACCCTCACGCCCACTTCGCGCAAATGGTGCGCCGGCCCAATTCCACTGCGCATCAACAGATGCGGCGTTCCGACCGCCCCCGCTGCCACGATCACTTCGGACTCGGCACGCAGCGTTGACGGAACTCCCCCGACCAGGACCTCGACTCCGGTGATGCGGCCTTCGCGAGCGACGAGACGCGAGACCAACACGTCGGTGCGCACTTCCACGTTGGGCCGCTTCGACGCCGGATGCAAGTACGCGTCAGCCGCCGACCAGCGCTTGCCTCGCTTCTGCGTTACCTGATACTGACCGAAGCCTTCTTGCGCCGCACCATTGAAGTCCAGGTTGCGCGCATGTCCGGCGGCGACGGCCGCGTCAAGGAACCGCTCACTCAGAGCGTGCACGTGACGCAGGTTCTCGACCCTGAGCGGACCGCCTGCGCCGTGGAATTCCGAAGCACCGCGCGCATTGTCTTCTGAACGCTTGAAGTAGGGCAGTAGATCGGAATAGCCCCAGCCCGTGCATCCGTACACATCGCGCCAGGTGTCGTAGTCGAAGGCGTTACCGCGAATGTAAATCATCGCGTTGATGCTCGACGATCCGCCGAGTGTCTTGCCGCGCGGCCAGTAGATACTGCGACTGTTCGCCTGCTTCTGTTCGACGGTGTTGAAGTTCCAGTCGCGTGAGGTGCGGAAGAGGTACGAGAACGCGGCGGGCGCTTTCACGAAGTCGGCGTTGTCGTCGGGGCCGGCCTCAAGCACGAGCACCGAAACCGACGGGTCCTCACTCAGCCGCGCTGCAAGAACGCAGCCAGCACTGCCAGCGCCCACGATGATGTAGTCGTACCCAATTCCATTGGCCATGGAGTGATTGTGCACGGGATTGGATCAGTTGGCACGGTGGGGCGGCAAGTTGGGGGTTGAGCAATTCGGAAGATGACTCACCACTCCACCCTTTCCTTCGCGAGAGGCACAGCCCTGCCGGATATCCTCAAGTCATGGCCTCCACCCCGCCGCCCGGCATGTACATCGATCCGGATAACCCGCATCTGCAGCGATTCTGGAATGGCACGGCCTGGACCGATCATGTACAGCCACTCGATGGCGCAGCGTCTGCGGGAGCCCCCATGTACGCGCCGCCTCCGCGGAACGCGAGCCCGCCGCCCATGCCCATGGGACCGCCCACCACTCCACCGCCGTACGGTGCGCCACCCCCCGATCCAACATCCGCCGCATTTCCCGCGCCTACGCCGTATCCATCCGGAACGTACGGCGCAGCCGGACTTCCGATGCACATGCGGCCGTTGTCTCAAGCAGCTGTGTGGTCGATTGTTTTCGCCCTGTTCTGCCCCCTCGTAGGCGTCATCATGTCGATAGTGGCGATCAATGCCACGGGTCTCAACGGTGATCGACGTGGGCGTGCGGTCGCGATCGTGGGACTCGTTCTATCTCTGCTCAACTTGGTGCTGGGTCTATTCATCGCTGCAGGAATGGCCTCACAGACCGGCACTGGCGGCACGGGCACCCAGTTCTAGTGAGTGCATCCTAGCGGCGGGCCGCCTTCACCCTGCCTCCATCCACAGGCCGTCCATACTCAGGAATTGGAGGGACACTCATGCACATGAAGGATCCAGTCGCCGTGTTCTACGCCGATCTCACTCTCTCGATCGATGAGTGGCAGTCGGCAGCCTCGTGGGACGAACTTGTCAACGGATCGCGCGAGGTAGCCACGGGCGCACCAGTCGTGGTTACCGACGACCACGATGCCTACCTTGCCACCGTGACCGAACTAACGCCCGACGGCCCGCACCTGGTCATCCACTGGGATCGCGCCGTGCCGGTGCCACCGGCACCGCCGCAGGCAGCCCTCGCTTAACCCAAGAACCCCAACACCGTCTCACGCACAGCATCCGGCCGATCAGTCCAGAAGATGTGACTCGCACCGCTCAGTTCCACGAACCACGCCCCCGCGATGCGCTCGGCAATGAACCGACCGTTCGCAATCGGAACCAGACGATCCTCGTCACCATGCAACACCAACGTCGGCGCCTCGATCGACTCCAACCGAGCACCCGACCCCTGCCACTGCGACGCTCCGCGCAACTGGGCGCTGTATCCCTCGGGCGACGTTGGCACTGACATGCGCACCGCAATGTCTTCATCAATCAGCTCGCGTGAGGTCGCCTTCGCGTAAACAAACGGTATCGACGTCTCGGCCGCTTCCACAGCACTCATCTCACCGCGCGATGTCAGCAATGCGAGCGCCTCTGCATCAATCACGAAGTCACCTGCGCCCGGATGCGTACAGCCGAGAATCACACGCCGCACGCGCTCGGGCGACGTCAACGCAATCTCCTGCGCGATCGTGCCGCCCATCGACACACCCCACACGTGTGCGCGCTCGAACCCTGCCGCGTCCAATACCGCCATTGCGTCGGCTGCCATGCGTTCGACCGTGTACGGCTGCTCAGCACCATCACCCGTGCGCCCAACGCCGCGGTTATCGAGGCGAATCGTCGTGAAGTGTTCGTTCAACCACGGAAGCACGCGCCACCACGTATCGCTCGGATATCCGAGCCCGGTGATGAGCAGCAGCGGATCACCCGAGCCCTCAACTTCGTAATACAGTCGGGCCCCGTCATGCTCGATGAACGCCATCTTCGTAAACCCCTCGCAATTCGAACGTCTCGTCACTACCGTAGCGATCACGTCGATTGAAAGGACCGAACATGAGCGATCTACCCGCCGGCATCACCGCACACGACACCCAGACTTCGCGTCTGCGCATGCGTTGGTACGAATCCGGATCACCCGACGGGATTCCGGTCGTCCTCTTACACGGAAACCTCTCGACCGGCCGCTTCTACGACCAGGTGATGATCGCGCCCGACATGTTCCGATTCATCGCGCCTGACATGCGCGGATTCGGACGCACTGAACGCGTCGCCATTGATGCCACGCGCGGACTGCGCGACTGGGCCGACGACACGCAGGCGCTGCTCGACGCCATCGGAATCGACCGGCCTGTACACCTCGCCGGGTGGTCAACCGGCGGTGCTGCGATCGCCGCGTTCGCGAAAGACCGTCCGGTCTCCTCACTCACCTTCATCGACCCCGTGTCGCCCTACGGCTTCGGCGGAGTGAAGCTCAACGGAACCCCCTGCTTCCCTGACTGGTCTGGAAGCGGTGGCGGAACAGGCAACCCCGAATTCACCTCACGCATCGCCTCGGGTGATCGCGGCGAGGACTCACCATTCTCACCGCGCAACGTCATCGAGTCGTCGTACTGGAGCCCCGAGTTCGAAGTCGACCCCGCCTGGCTCGATGTTCTCGTTGACGAAGTACTGCTGTCGGAGACCGGCGATGACGGCTACCCCGGCGACTTCACACCTTCCGAGAACTGGCCGGGAGTTGCGCCCGGAAAGCGCGGCATTCTCAACGCACTGTCAGGCAAGTACTGCGCATGGGCCGACATCGTCGACATCGATCCCAAGCCACCGATTCTCTGGACCCACGGAACCGCCGACATCGTCGTCGCCGACAACTCCGCGTGGGAAATGGGAACACTCGGTGCCGCCGAGATCGTGCCCGGTTGGCCCGGTGCCGACGTGTACCCGCCTCAGCAGATGGTCACGCAATTGCGCAACGTATTCGCGAAGTACGCCGACAACGGTGGACGCGTGCAGACACTCATCCTCGAAGGCAGTGGTCACGGTTGTTTCATCGATGCCCCAGAGATCTGGGCCGAGACGTTCATGAGTTTCTTGGCGTCGGCCGAGGGTTAGCCAACGGTAGAAAGAGGCGACTCTACCCAGTCACGCCCTGTCCAGCGAAGCGTGACTTCAGCAGGCGTGAGTTCGCTGGCGTCAATGAACAGGCGGGTCAGTTCCGTCGGATCGCCCTCGTCGGGCGTGAGCAGATTCGTGCCTTCGCCTGGTTCGTTGATTCCACGCATCAGAAGGAAGCGGACACCGTCGCCTTCTAGCGCGGCAACCTGAGCAGAATCAAGATCGTCATCGACGGTGTCGAACACGACACCCAGCCGAGCGGAAAACTGTTCGGGGCTCAGCGAGAGCACGGCAAGTGCCTGCAGGTCGAGGCCCTCGACCAACCGCCGATCAATGGCGCGAACTGTCACCGTGCCTCCTATTTACCCGCGTGACGCGGATTCGCAGGATTGCGAACCGTCCATCCTCACTCAGTCTGACACCGAACTAGCATCCCAGGAAACTAGAACAGCCGCGTATCGCTGTGGTCGACGCCGCGCAATGCGTCGTAGTCGAGTACCACACAGCGAATGCCGCGGTCTTCGGCAAGCGTGCGCGCCTGCGGCTTGATCTCTTGCGCTGCGTACACACCCGTCACGGGCGCAAGCAGCGGATCGCGATTGAGCAGTTCAAGGTAACGCGTCAATTGCTCAACACCGTCAATCTCGCCACGACGCTTGATCTCCACCGCGACCGACGCCCCATCAGCATCGCGGCACATGAGGTCGACCGGACCAATCGCCGTGGGATATTCGCGGCGCACCAGCGACCACCCCTCTCCCAACACCTCAACCTGCGCGGCGAGTAGTTCCTGAAGTTGCGCCTCAACGCCCTCTTTCACCAAACCAGGATCAACGCCGAGTTCGTGGCCCGAGTCGTGCACCAACTCAAACATGGTGATGCGTAATTGCTCGCCACCCTTGTTGGTGACCACCCACACATCAGGCTCGCGCTTGCGACCCTTCTTGGCACCGGCCTCAACCACCAACGTGCACGGCGCCGTCATCCAGTTCAGAGGGCGATGCGAGGTCTCGGAATGAATGAGAACTGTGCCATCGCCCTTCACCATGATCAGCCGCGTGGCCTCATCAAGCCGCGCCGACAAGCGACCGACGTAGTCAACCGAACAGCGAGCGATCACCAAGCGCATGCGGTGACCCTATCGATCGCCATCTGCACCATCGACAGGGTCAAGCCCAGCCCACGACACGCAATGCCATTCGCCGCCACTGCGGCGAGCCTCGACCACATCAGTGTTCGCCAATAGATGTCTGCCGACAAACGTCACGGGAAGGTTGTCGCAAAGTCCCCCGAGCCCCACTGCCATCGAACCGCCGTGCGATACGACGACCACTGCTTCACCTGGGTGCGCATCGGCTACCAGATTGAGCGCCGCCGACATTCGCTCGGCAATCTCACGCCCTGTCTCTCCGCCTTCGAAACCGTGGTCGAAGTCGCCCTCGCCAAGCCATCGTCCGAACACTTCCATTGCGATCGGTGCGACGTCATCGTCGTGCTGTCCCTCATGCACCCCGACGTGAAGTTCCTCGACACCCTCAAGAGTGAGCGGCGAAAGTCCCAACACTCCAGCGACTTCCTCGGCGGTCTGCTGCGCGCGCACAAGTGGCGACCCATAAACAGTCGAGACGTTCCGCGACAACAAAGGAACCGCTGCTGCCCGCGCTTGTTCACGACCAAGATCGGTCAGCGGATATCCCGCGCGCGCGCTCGTCCAGATGCGAGCGACATTGCCCTCACTCTGGCCGTGGCGCATCACGAACACGGTGGTGTCAGTCATCGAAACCTCTCGCAGAGAATCAGGAAGCGTTAACGGACAGAGGTTCGAGGCCGCGCGCTGCGCGCACGGCATCAACAATGCCGAGCATGATCGCGTTCACGTCGTAGTTCTTGGGCGTGAACACGGCCGCCACACCATTGTCGAGCAGCCATGCAGCGTCGGCGTCGGGAATGATTCCGCCGACGATCACAGGAACATCGTCGAGTCCTGCCTCGCGCAAACCCGCAACAACGCGCGGAACGAGTTCAAGGTGCGATCCCGAAAGAATCGACAATCCGACGACTGCCACGTCTTCCTCAATGGCAGCCGCAACGATCTGCGCCGGCGTGAGCCGAATGCCTTGGTACACAACCTCGAACCCGGCATCGCGTGCACGCACTGCAATCTGCTCAGCACCATTGCTGTGTCCGTCAAGCCCAGGCTTTCCAACGAGCAGTCGCAAGCGCCCGCCCAACTCATCTCCGGTTTGCTTCACCGCATCGCGCGCACGCGCTAGCGACTCGCTCACCTGCTGCACACCCACAACGCCACTCACACCTGTGGGCGCGCGGTATTCACCAAACACCGACCGCAACGCTTCCGACCATTCGCCTGTCGTCGCACCGGCGCGGGCGCAATCAAGCGAGGCTTCCATCAGGTTGCCGCCCTCGGCGGCGGTCGCACGCAGCACATCAAGCGACGCCGTCACAGCCGCGTTGTCACGAGATGCGCGCCAGCCTTCAATCGCCTCAATCGCCCGCTGTTCAACCGCCGGATCAACGGTCATGAACGCTTCATCCATATTGGCCAGCAGCGGATTGAGTTCCGTGGTCTCGAAGCGATTGACGCCGACAATGATGTCGTCGCCCGTCTCGATGGCGGCCCGGCGAGCGGCATGCGATGACACCAGCGCCTGCTTCAAGTAGCCACTCTCGACGGCAGCAACCGAGCCACCCATTGCCTGAATCTTTTCGATTTCAGCACGCGCCTCACTAACCAGCTCGCCGGTGATTTGCTCGACCACGACTGAACCAGTGAACAGATCGTCGTACTCGAGAAGATCACTCTCGAACGCCAACACCTGCTGGATGCGCAGCGACCACTGCTGATCCCACGGACGCGGAAGTCCCAGCGCCTCATTCCACGCAGGAAGTTGTACCGCGCGCGCACGCGCATCCTTTGACAGCGTGACTGCGAGCATTTCGAGAACGATGCGCTGCACGTTGTTCTCCGGCTGCGCTTCGGTGAGACCGAGCGAGTTCACCTGCACTCCATAGCGGAATCGACGCTGTGCGGCATCGGTGATTCCGTAACGCTCGCGCGTGATTTCATCCCACAGTTCAACGAAGGCACGCATCTTGCACATCTCTTCAACGAAGCGCACGCCTGCGTTGACGAAGAACGAAATGCGCCCCACCACTTCGCCGAAGTCTTCAGCCGGAACCTGACCGCTATCGCGCACTGAGTCGAGCACCGCGATCGCCGTGCACATCGCGAACGCGATCTCTTGCACGGGAGTCGCGCCAGCTTCCTGCAAGTGGTAACTGCAGATGTTCGTCGGGTTCCACTTAGGAATGTTGGTGACCGTGTACGACACCATGTCGGTGATCAGCCGCATGCTCGGCGCTGGCGGAAACACGTACGTGCCGCGCGAGAGATATTCCTTGATGATGTCGTTCTGCGTCGTTCCTTGCAGCACCGACGGATCAACGCCCTGCTCTTCAGCTGCAGCAATGTAGAGCGCTAGCAACCACATCGCGGTGGCGTTGATGGTCATCGACGTGTTCATCGTGCCCAGCGGAATTCCGTCGAACAGTGTGCGCATGTCGCCGAGGTGCGACACCGGAACGCCGACCTTGCCTACTTCACCGCGGGCAAGTTCGTCGTCGGGGTCGTAACCCGTCTGCGTGGGCAGATCGAAAGCGACAGACAGGCCGGTCTGACCCTTCGCCAAGTTGCGGCGGTAGAGCGCGTTGCTTTCAACCGGCGACGAGTGACCGGCGTAAGTGCGCATCAGCCACGGACGGTCTTTCGCACGCCGCTCGTTCGTCATGATGCCCCCTCGATCTAGCCGTGCGAGTAGAAGCCACGGCCTGACTTACGACCAATGTCGCCGGCCGTCACCATGCGGCGCAACAACTCCGGCGGCGCGAACTTCTCGTCCTGAGTGTCGGTGTACACGTTGGTAGTGGCGTTGAGCAGGATGTCGACGCCGGTGAGGTCGGCCGTTTCGAGCGGACCCATGCTGTGTCCGAAGCCGAGTCGGCATGCAGCGTCGATGTCCTCGGCTGAAGCAACTCCAGTTTCGAGAATCCGAATGGCTTCCATCGTCAGCGCAGTAATAAGGCGCGTGGTGACGAAGCCGGCGACGTCGCGGTTAACGACAACACAGGTCTTGCCAGCTGACTCAGCGAACTCGCGCGCAGCAGCGATGGCCTGGTCAGAGGTGTGATATCCGCGGACAACTTCACACAACTTCATCATCGGCACGGGTGAGAAGAAGTGCGTTCCGACCACGCGCTCGGGCGTCGATGTCGCTGCCGCGATCGACGTGATCGGAATGGCTGAGGTGTTGGTGCAGAGCACGACGTCGGGACGAACAATGCTGTCGAGTGCGGCGAAGACCTCGCGCTTGACCTCGAGCTTCTCGAACACCGCTTCAACAACGAGGTCGGCCTCGGCAGCGGCTTCAAGGTCGGTCGTTGTGGTGATCGCTGCCAGAGCAGCGTCGGCACCGGCTTGGTCGAGGGTTCCCTTTTTCACAAAGCGCGCAAGCGACTTCTCAATGGCGGAAACTCCGCGGGCAAGCGCTTCGTCGTCGACGTCACGAAGGGTGACCTGCCACCCCGCGACCGCCGCGACCTGAGCGATGCCCGATCCCATGAGCCCCGCACCAATCACCGCTACACGCCCAGCCACAGGATTCTCCTCACGTCAGTTAGTGGCACCACAGTATCCGGCCGCCAGGAGCCGCCAACGGCCGACCGGTGGCGAGAGAGGCAGACCTCCGTCACACTGGGTCGGTGATCAACAACTCCTTCTCCTTCACGTTCGGACCGCTGCTCGCGGTCGCGGGAGTAGGCGTGCTCATCCTCATTTTGAGGTGGGCGTACAAGCCGGGTGGAAGCTTGGTGCAGCGGCCTGTGAAGCCGTCGAGTTCGGACAATTACGGAATGCTCGTGCCAATTGCTCACCCCACCAATTACGCCGATGGTGAGCGACTTCGGCAGATTCTCGTCGACGCGAACATCCGCGCAACCTTGGCATTCACAGTCGAAGGTCCGCGCGTGATGGTGTGGCCCGCCGACGAATCGATCGCTCGTGCCACGCTGAAGGCGCGACCTTCGCGCTAACCCACCCGGCGAATGTCAGCGCCGAGCCCCTGCAGGTCTTCCACGAAGTGTGCGTACCCACGATCGACGTGGTGTACCTCGGTGACGGTGGTGACTCCGTCGGCCACGAGACCGGCCAACACCAGACCTGCGCCCGCTCGCACATCGGTGGCTTCCACCGGCGCACCCGATAGTTCCGCGCGACCACGCACCATGGCGTGGTGTCCGTCGATGCGCACGTCAGCGCCAAGGCGTTGCAGTTCACTGACGAATCGGAACCGGGCCTCGAAGAGGTTCTCGGTGACCAGCGCCGACCCTTCCGAAATCGCGTTGAGTGCGATGAACTGCGGCTGCAAATCAGTTGGGAAGCCGGGGAACGGCAACGTGACGATGTCGATTGCCGTGGGCCGCTGATTCATCACCACGCGGAAACCGTCGTCGAGTATTTCCACTGAAGCTCCGGCACTCGTCAGCTTATCGAGTGCGATGTCGAGGTGAGAGGCGACGGCGTTGCGCACGGTGACGTCTCCCTGAGTCATCACCGCACCCACGGCCCACGTTCCGGCCACAATGCGATCGGCAACAACTGTGTGATCGACCGGGTGAAGTGCGTCAACGCCCTCAATCTCGAGCGTCGACGAACCAATTCCATCGATGAGTGCACCCATTCCGACCAACATCCGGCAGAGGTCACCGATTTCCGGTTCGCGAGCGGCGTTGTCGATCACGGTGTTTCCGGTGGCCAAGACGCTGGCCATCAGCAGGTTCTCAGTGGCGCCCACACTCGGGAAGTCGAGACGGATTTGCGTTCCGGTGAGGCCGTGGGGAGCGGTCGCGATGAGGAATCCATGTTCGATGGCAATGCTGGCGCCAAGTCGTTCCAGACCCGCCACGTGCATATCGAGTCCGCGCGAGCCAATGGCGTCGCCTCCTGGAAGTGCAATGTCGGCCTCGCCGCAGCGAGCGACCAGCGGTCCGAGAACACAGATGGAAGCGCGCATCTTGCGCACGAGGTCATAGTCGGCCTGATGCGACGGTTTACTCGGCACGTCGATGACCAGAATACGTTCGCGCTCGTTGTGCTCGACCTCGCAGCCCAGACGCCTGAGCAGTTCGCCCATGATTTCCACGTCGAGAATGTGCGGGACCTCACGCAGCGTGGTGCGGCCTTCAGCCAGCAAGGACGCGGCCATGAGTTTCAGGACGCTGTTCTTGGCTCCGTCGACGCGCACTTCACCGGCCAGACGCGCTCCCCCGACCACCCGAAACGCCTGCATCCGCCCATCGTAGGCGGTCGAGCGTGAGGCGTGTTACCTAAGCCCACCCTGCGCTTTCCGCTGACTCGCTCTAGGGTGAGGGAATGGTAAATCTGACACGTATCTACACCCGAACCGGAGACGACGGCACCACGGCATTGGGTGACATGTCGCGCGTCGGTAAGAACGATCTACGCCTCAAGGCATACGCAGACGTCGATGAAGCGAATTCCTCATTGGGCGTCGCTGTTGCCCTCGGATCGCTCCCGCAAGCCATGGCAACGCTCATCACGCGCATCCAGAATGACCTGTTCGATGTGGGTGCTGATCTGTGTACTCCGATCGTTGAGAACCCCGAGTACCCACCGTTGCGCGTACTTCCTGAGTACGTTGAGCGGCTTGAGAAGGCGTGCGACGAGTACAACGACACCCTCGAGCCGTTGCGCTCGTTCATTCTGCCTGGCGGATCGGCCGGAGCAGCACTGCTGCACGTCTCACGCACCGTCGTGCGGCGCGCCGAGCGCAGCACGTGGGCAGCAATCGAGGCGCACCCCGAGACCACGAACGACTTGACCGCTCAGTACCTCAATCGCCTCAGCGACCTACTGTTCATTTTGTCGCGGGTCGCGAATCTTCCGGCGGGCGATGTGCTGTGGGTTCCCGGAGGCGAGCGGTAGATCCCCCGCCGGGCGGCGAGGGTCGTGGGGGTATGTGTTCCGGTTCCTCAGACCCATCGCATCGAATCACTTCGCATCGGGGGCACCCAAGCGCGCACCTAGCGCGTCTACCCGCCCCACCGCACAATGCGGAGCGTGGGGTTGAGGTCACTCATGCGCTGAAATCTGCCACGTTTGCTGTTTCCGACGTCCGGAGACCACCATGTCGGCAGAGTCCCCCGATTCTATGAGCCCCCGGCGTCAACCCTGGGGCGCCTGAGCGCGCTAGGAGCGCGCTTGGGTGCCCCCGATGCGGAACGGGGAAACAGAGGGGTTGGGTTGCTTCGCCGAGGCGACCGCTAGCGAGCCGGTTCTGTTCCGCGACTTCATCAGGTAGGCGGCCTAAAAGGGCCGGATAACCCGCGTACCTGATGAACTCGCCGGAAGATTGGGAAAAGTTCTAGCGGGTGTGGGTGGAGGCAACGCGCAGGCGAGTCTCCGCCCGGTGGTACGCCGCAACCTCTTCCGGTGAGTCGAGTCCGGCAGCCCTCGCCCGCTCGAGCGCACTCTCGGCCCGCACCACGTCGATCTCGTCGCTCGCCTCGGCGGACTCGGCCAAAATCGTCACACGATCACGGTCGACGGAGAAGAACCCACCATGCACGGCGAATACCATCCGCTTGCCATCGAGAGTCTCGAGTCGCACCGTGCCGTCAGCCAACACCGCGAGCACCGGCTCGTGCTGCGGCAGGATGCCCATCTCGCCGTCAACCGTTTTGGCGACGACAATCTTCGCCTGCCCCGACCACACTTGGCGGTCGACTGCGACGAGGTCGACTAGGAGTTCACCCATGACTGCGCTCAGCCCGCCAACTTCGCGGCGTTGCGCTCGACGTCTTCGACGCCACCGCACATGAAGAAGGCCTGCTCAGGAAGGTGGTCGTACTCACCTTCGGCGAGTGCCTTGAACGACGCGACGGTTTCGGTGACCGGCACGAACGATCCGGGCTGACCGGTGAACGCCTCGGCCACGAACATGTTCTGCGACAGGAAGCGCTGGATGCGACGCGCACGACCCACGAGGATCTTGTCTTCTTCAGACAGTTCGTCGATACCGAGAATGGCGATGATGTCCTGCAGGTCCTTGTAGCGCTGCAGGATTTCCTTGATCCGCGCGGCCACTGCGTAGTGCTCTTCGCCGACGTAGCGCGGGTCGAGAATGCGCGAGGTCGAGTCGAGCGGGTCGATGGCCGGGTAAATACCGAGCTCGGAAATCGGACGCGACAACACCGTGGTGGCGTCGAGGTGGGCGAAGGTGGTAGCCGGCGCCGGGTCGGTGAGGTCGTCAGCGGGAACGTAAATGGCCTGCAGCGACGTGATCGAGTGACCACGCGTTGAGGTGATGCGTTCCTGAAGCTGACCCATCTCATCGGCGAGAGTGGGCTGGTAACCCACGGCCGACGGCATACGACCGAGCAGGGTCGATACCTCAGAACCGGCCTGGGTGAAGCGGAAGATGTTGTCGACGAACAGCAGCACGTCCTGCTTTTGCACATCGCGGAAGTACTCGGCCATGGTCAGGGCCGTGAGAGCTACGCGAAGACGCGTGCCCGGCGGCTCGTCCATCTGTCCGAACACGAGAGCGGTCTTCTCGATAACGCCCGACTCGGTCATTTCCAGGAAGAGGTCGTTACCCTCACGAGTGCGCTCACCGACACCGGCGAACACCGACACGCCACCGAAGTTCTCAGAAACGCGGTAGATCATTTCCTGAATCAGAACGGTCTTGCCGACACCGGCACCACCGAACAGACCGATCTTTCCACCCTTGACGTACGGGGTCAGCAGGTCGATGGCCTTGATACCGGTCTCGAACACCTCGGTCTTGGCTTCGAGCTGGTCGAAGTTGGGCGCCTGGCGGTGAATACCCCACCGCTCCTTGATCTCGAGCGAGGCTTCGGGAACGTCGAGGGGCTGGCCCAGGGTGTTCCAGACATGGCCCTTGGTGACATCGCCGACCGGCACCGTGATGGCGCTACCAGTGTCGCGCACTGCGGTACCGCGTACGAGACCGTCGGTGGGCTGCATCGAAATGGCACGCACCATGTTGTCGCCGATGTGCTGGGCGACCTCAAGGGTCAGCATGCGCTTGCCACCGCCCTCTTCACCCTCACCGAAGTCGACATCGACCTGGAGTGCGTTGAAAAGCGCGGGCATGGCCTCAACGGGGAACTCGACGTCGACGACGGGGCCGGTGACGCGTGCGACGCGTCCGACTCCGGTCTGCTTCGCGTTGTCCAAGGTGGCGGTCATGGTCGATTCAACTCCCTGCGTTGGCGGAGGAGAGAGCGTCGGCGCCGCCGACAATCTCGCTGATCTCCTGGGTGATCTCGGCCTGGCGGGCCTGGTTTGCCTGTCGAGTTAGTGACTTCATCAGATCGTCGGCGTTGTCGGTAGCGCTCTTCATGGCGCGACGACGGGCCGCATGTTCAGACGCTGCTGACAGCAGCAGCGCCGTATACACAAGGTTGGTGATGTATTTCGGAAGCAGTGCATCAAGCACGCCCTGCGGGCTGGGCTCGAAGTTGTAGAGCGGGTAAGGCTGACCATCGGGTGGCGGTTCTTCGTCTTGCACGATTTCGACCGGAAGCAACCGCCGCGTGGCAACACGTTGCACTGCCATGTTCTCGAAGTGCGTGTAGACGAGGTGAATTTCCTCGCAGCCGCCCTCTTCGACGGGCGTCAGGAACGCATCGATCAGAGCCGCAGCAATTTCGGCGGCCGCCTCATACGTGGGCTGGTCGGTGAAACCGGTCCACTGGCCGGCGATGTCGCGCTCACGGAACCTGTAGAAGCCCACTGCCTTGCGCCCGACGAGGTAGGGCCTAACAGTAATGCCCTTGTCGTTGAGCAAGCGAGTGAGTGCCTCGCCTTCCTTGATGGCTGCCGATGAGTACGCACCGGCCAACCCGCGGTCAGCCGTGATCAGGCACATGGCCGCGCGCGTGTGCTCACCCTCCTTGCCAACGAATAGGTGACCACTCTGCGAGTGAGCAGCCGCCGCAGACAGGGCGCGGAGCAGTTCGGTGGTGTAGGGCAGGGCCGCGTCGACGCGTTGCTGCGCCTTCACGATGCGCGACGACGCGATGAGTTCCATCGCCTTCGTAATCTTCTTGGTCGCGCCCACCGACTTGATACGTCGACGGAAGACCCTCAGTTGGGCACCCATGTGTCAGCAGCTCACTTCTTCGCGACGTGGATCTCGGTCACGTCAATGTGCTCTTCCTTCATGGCGGCCACTGGCTCGTCTTTGACGAGGAGGTGACCGGCATGGGTGGTGAAGCCACGCTTGAACGTGTCGATGGCCGACTCAAGCAGCAACACGGTCTCGTCTGAGAGGTCCTTGGTGTTGCGGATCGTGTCGAAGATTCCCTTGTGGTCGCGGGCAATGTACTCGAGGAACTCAGTCTCGAAGCGGCGAATATCTTCAACCGGAACCTCATCGAGCTTGCCAGTGGTACCCGACCACACCGAGACGACTTCGCGCTCGACTGAGAATGGGGTGTACTGCGACTGCTTGAGCAACTCAACCAGGCGAGCACCTCGCTCAAGCTGCGACTTCGACGCAGAGTCAAGGTCGGAACCGAAGGCCGCGAAGGCCTCGAGCTCACGGAACTGAGCGAGGTCAAGCCGCAAGCGACCAGCAACCTTCTTCATCGCCTTGATCTGGGCCGAACCACCGACGCGCGATACAGAGATACCGACGTTGATGGCCGGACGCACACCCGAGTTGAACAAGTCGGACTCGAGGAAGCACTGACCGTCGGTGATCGAGATGACGTTGGTCGGAATGTACGCCGACACATCGTTGGCCTTGGTCTCGATGATCGGAAGTCCGGTCATCGAACCTGCACCGAGTTCATCGCTGAGCTTCGCGCAACGCTCCAGCAGACGCGAGTGCAAGTAGAAGACGTCACCGGGGTACGCCTCGCGACCCGGCGGACGGCGCAGCAGCAGCGACACGGCGCGGTACGCCTCGGCCTGCTTGCTCAGGTCATCGAACACAATGAGCACGTTCTCGCCCTTGTACATCCAGTGCTGACCAATGGCCGAACCGGTGTAAGGAGCGAGGTACTTGAAGCCGGCGGGGTCAGAGGCCGGAGAAGCAACGATGGTCGTGTACTCCATGGCGCCGTACTCTTCGAGCGCGCCGCGCACGGCGGCGATCGTCGAGCCCTTCTGACCAATGGCGACGTACACACACTTGACCTGCTGCTTGGGATCGCCGGTCGCCCAGTTCTCGCGCTGATTAATGATCGTGTCGAGCGCAACGGCGGTCTTGCCGGTCTGGCGGTCACCAATGATCAACTGACGCTGTCCGCGACCAATGGCGGTCATGGCGTCAATGGCCTTGATGCCCGTCTGCATGGGCTCCTTCACCGGCTGGCGCTGAACAACAGTGGGCGCCTGCGTCTCCAGGGCACGGCGACCCTCGGCGATAACGGGGCCCTGACCGTCGATGGGGTTACCCAGCGGGTCAACGACGCGACCGAGGTAGCCATCTCCGACCGGCACCGAGAGGATCTCGCCAGTGCGTCTGACCGCCTGACCTTCCTCGATGTTCGAGCCATCGCCCAGCAGCACGACACCGATCTCGCGGATGTCGAGGTTGAGAGCCAGACCCAGCAGGCCACCCTCGAACTCGAGCAGCTCGTTGGTCATCGCCGAGTGCAGGCCCTCGACTCGGGCGATTCCGTCACCGGTCTCGACGACGCGGCCCACTTCCTCACGGGTCGTCTCAGGCGAGTACGACGCCACGTTGCTCTCGATGGCCGCGCGGATCTCCTCCGGGCGGATCGTCAGCTCCGTCATGGTGTCCTGCTCTCTCTCTAGTTCATGCCCGGGGGCACGGTGGTCAGTGTTACTCGGTCAAGGTCGTAGTGCGGGTAGTGCGTCTATTTCGTCACTCAGCCGGCGATGGCGCGGCGAGCCTGCTCGAGGCGAGCGGCCACCGTTCCGTCAATGACCTCGTCACCCACGCGCACGGCGATACCGCCGATGACCGTGGGATCGATGGCCACGTTGAGCTGAACCTGCCGGCCCTTGAGCCGCGAGAGCGCCTCGGTGAGCCTTCGTTGCTGTTCGTCGTTCAGCGCAGTGGCCACGCGAACTTCGGCCACCACCCTCTGGCGCTGTGCGGCAGCGAGCTCACTGAGCTCGTCGACCGCGGTGTCTGCGCGGCGTCCACGCAAGTGGCTAGCTGTGTACTCGAGCACCTGGAGGGTCGCGGGGGTGACGCGACCTTCAAGGAGCGAACGAACCACACCAGCTTTCGTCGCGGCCGGAGTAGAAGGCGCTGTGAGCGCCATCTGCAAATCAGCCGATGAATCGATCGCGCGGCCGAAGCGGAAGAGTTCTTCTTCGACGTTGCCCAGAGTGCCGTCTGCCTCAGCCACCGTGAAGGCGGCCTGCGTCGCCTGAATTTCGATGGCCGACACCAAGTCCGAAGAGTTCGACCAACGACGACGCACGGTGTCGCTCACCACATCGAGCGCGAGCGGGGAAATGCGCGAACCCAGCACCGAGGCAGCCAGTGCCGCGCGACCATCGGCCGGCTGGCCCGCATCGGCGAGAGCAACCCGAAGGGTCTTCTCTCGACCAAGCAGGTCGGCGACGGCAAACAGGTCGGCGGAGACTGCATCAAAACCTGGCTCCCGACGACGGGCGTCAAGCGACTCCCGCACTGAGGCCAAGCTTTCGCGGCTGGAACCGAGCATCAGCGACCAGCCTCCGCGCTACTTGCCTGAGTCTCGAGGTCGGAGATGAAGCGCTCGACGGTCGCCTGCGCGCGGGCATCGTCGGTGAGCGACTCGCCCACGACCTTGCCCGCCAAGGTGACAGCCAGCGTTCCAACTTCGTGACGCAGTGAAGCAATGGTCTGCGCGCGGTCGGCGGTAAGTTGCGCCTCAGCCCGAGCGGTGACCGTAGCCGCGGCTGCAGCAGCCTCGGTACGCGCCTCTTCGATGATTGCTGTGCGGTCGGCTTGGGCCTGCGCGCGGATAACCGCAGCTTCCTCGCGGGCCTGCGCCAACTGCTGGCGGTAGTCGTCGGCCAAACGGGCAGCCTCGGCCTGAGCCTCTTCTGCGCGCTTGATGCCGCCCTCGATCGCGTCGGCGCGCTCATCCAGAGTCTTCTTGATGTTGGGCAGCGCGAACTTCGCCAGCGCACCGAACACGATGAAGAAACACAGAAGCGCGATGATGATCTCGTACAGCGGAAGCGCGAGGACGTTGGCGCCTTCGCCCTCACTGGCCGCGATGACCCAGCTCATGATGTGGCTACTTTCTTTCGTTTACTTGCCGAAGACGAACGGCGCCACGAAACCGATGAGCGCAAGCGCCTCGGTCAGGGCGAAGCCCAGAATCATGTTCTGTCGGATCACGCCGTAAGCCTCGGGCTGGCGGGCGATGGCCTGAACACCGTTACCGAAGATGAGTCCGATACCGATACCGGGGCCGATGGCAGCAAGACCGTAGCCGATGGAACCGAGTGAGCCGGTAACTTCGGCGAGGAGCGAGAGCGACTGCATGGTTGACCTTCCTTGTCGGGCTGAGGGTCCGTCCCCCAGCTCGGTTGTTCTAGTGCTCCGCGTGCAGGGACGTGGAGATGTAGACGGCTGCGAGCAGGGTGAAGATGAATGCTTGAAGTGCCTGAATGAAAGCTTCGAAGGCCGTGAGAATCACCGACATCACAAAGGATGCCGCTGATCCCAAGATGCCAATGAGGCTCGGGCTGATCAGGTAGAAGGTGGCCACCGCGAAGATCGTCAACAGGAGGTGACCGGCGAACATGTTGGCAAAGAGACGAATGGCCAGCGTGACCGGTCGCACGAGCACATTAGACACCAGCTCGATCGGGGCCAGAATCAAGTAGATGGGCTTGGGAAGTCCGGGCGGGAACATCATGTTGGTGAAGTACTTCACCGGGCCTTGGTGACGCATTCCGAGCCACATGTACAGGGGCCAGATCACGATCGCCAAAGCGACCGGCCAGGCGATACGCGATGACACCGGGAATTGTGCGAACGGGATGATGCCCCAGATGTTGAGCATCCAGACGAAGAAGAACAAGGAGAAGAGGAAGGGGACGTACTTGTCGCCCTCTTTACCGATGACCTCGCGGGCAACTCCGTCGCGAATGAAGGTGTAGCCGTACTCGCCCACTGACTGCATCCGACCGGGCACCAACTTGGGCTTACGGAAAACCGCGAGGAAGAACACGATCAGGAAAACCGAGCCGATGATCGCCAGGACCACGGGCTTGGTGAAGTTGAACTCCTGACCGGCGATGGCCAGTGTCGAGTACGGGGAGAAGCTGAAAATGTCAGCCGTCGGAGCGGGGAAGCCACAATCGGACCCACCACCCCACGGAATGAGGTGACAGTTCGACTCGTCGCTCAACCGGACTGCGCCGGCGGCCACCAGGCTGCTCACACCCACGTCAACGTCCTCCGAGCGCGTCGATCTCACGCTGTCCGGGCTCTGGCATCTGCCGGAGCCGAATGATCACTAAGTATGTCGAGAAGGCCACTCCGATGAGCACCCCTCCCGCGATGAGCAGAGATTGGTTTCCCAACCAGAGGGACAGGAGCCAACCAAGACCGCCGTAGACCAGAATTCCGGCAATCATGTAACTGCTTGCCGTAATTGCCATGTTGCCTTCGGCGCTCGTGACGGTATCCGCCACGGACGATCCCGTGCTGCCGACACCCTGAGCCTTCGTCATCGCACGGCGAACCTACCATCAAGGTTGCGTAAGGAAGTAATCCGGGATCGTCAGTGTGACGAGGGTCCCATTCAGTCTGAGTCGTCGCCCTGATCGGGCTCGATCACCGGACCATCAGGGTGCCCGGGCCCTGATCCAGGAACCACGGTGAAGCTACGGTTTCGCATGTAGTCGGCCACCATGGCCAAGGTCCATGCGATCAGGCAGGCGAAGACGGTAAAGCCGAACCATTGACCGTCGAGCCAGGTTGCATGCTTCAACGCCAGCAGCAGAATCAGCAGCACGAGAACCTGCAGCACATAGACCAAAAGTGCTGCCATCATGGCGATCTGCGGATTACCTGACAGCACGCGTCCTAACACGTATTGCCCAATTCCCAGAAAGCCAATGGCAACAAGTGCACCCAGGACTCCCGCGATCAGACCTTGAATCGCCCCACTCTCATCGGCCAGGTGCCCTTGGCTGCCGAGAATGCCACCCAGAATGATGAAGATCGCTCCGACAATGCCCGACGCCAGCAACGGCAGTCGCAGCGAATTCGTGGCAGATGAACTGGACATCACAGAAGACCTTCCATAGGAACGCCCGACCGTATCACTGCACGCACCCCATCAATTGCCGAGAGTTGCATCGGTACGGAAACGCGGCCACGTCACGGCCAGAACCAAAGCAGCAGTTCCGACCACCACGACCGCAACACTGATGGCAGGCGGCACGAACACCAGCGACACCGCGGCGAACGCCAGCAGCGCGGCCCACAGATACATCAGCAGTACCGCACGTCGTTGTGTGTGCCCCATCTCAAGCAGTCGGTGGTGAATGTGCTGCTTGTCAGGTG
>Ga0194058_10000420_pt1 | contig 20257 bp, 19 predicted proteins | sample SepL4417m_MetaG_FD_155490 | JGI IMG/M metagenome (GOLD analysis project Ga0194058, IMG submission 155490) | Anoxic zone freshwater microbial communities from boreal shield lake in IISD Experimental Lakes Area, Ontario, Canada - Sep2016-L442-17m | ecosystem: Environmental > Aquatic > Freshwater... | reverse complement strand
CTCCTCTAATCAGCGGCAGCCTCCCTTGGCGCAGCCGTCGTCCTCCTCCAGGCCGGCGAGCCGTTGGAGCTGCCTGCGATCGAGCTCCGATCCGCCCTCGACGCCGTCGGCCGGATCACCGGATCGGCGGATACCGAAGAGATCCTCGGAGAAATTTTCAGCCGGTTCTGCATCGGAAAATAAGGGGCGATCGGCAATTGCCAGGGGCAGCCCCCCGCGAAAACTCCGCGCGACAATTTCCCTGCCGGGGGTTGAAATCCTTCGCAAATCAACTAGCTTGGAACCCAATGATCACCTCACCGGGCAGGACAACGCGCGAACTCCACCCCTAAAGCCTATGCCCTCACAACGCGAAATCACACTCTCTCGCGACTGCGAAGCCATCCAGATCCCAAGCGGCCAGCCGCTCGTCCTGCCTGCCGGGATGTCGGTGGTCGTCACCCAGTCGCTCGGCGGCACGTTCACGGTGGCCACCCCAGGCGGGCTCGCCCGCATCGAATGGAAGGATACCGACGCGCTGGGCATCACCCCGGAGGAGGCGTCGGAGAAAATTAAAATCGAGGGGACGATCGAGCAGGCGGTTTGGGACCAGCTCAAAGGGGTTTTCGACCCGGAGATTCCGGTCAATGTCGTGGACCTCGGCCTGATCTACGACTGCCAGGTTCGCAAAACTGACGCCGGCACAACCGTCGTCCAAGTCAAGATGACCCTGACCGCGCCCGGCTGCGGGATGGGGCCGACGATCGCCGCAGACGCCCGGGGAAAGATCCTCTCGCTCGACGGCGTCGACGAGGCGGAAGTCGAGCTCGTCTGGGATCCCCCGTGGAACCAGGCGATGATCAGCGAGGTCGGCAAGATGAAGCTCGGCATCCTCTAAGCCGCACCATGAGCGTCCTCAATTTCTTCCGGACCCCCGAGTTTCAGATCGGCGACTTCCTCCTGCCGTGGGGGATGGTGATCAGCTCGCTCGGATTTCTGGCGGCCTGGCTCGCCGTGCTCGAGCTGGAACGGAGAACCTGGACTCGCCATATCTGGCATGTGCCGCTGTTTTTTGTCGCCCTGGCCGTCCTCTTCGGGTGCGCCTTCGGCCTCGCTTTCGCCCCATGAAAACCGCCCCGTCAAAATACGCGGTCACCTCGGTGGTCATCGCCCTGGCTGTCGCCGCCTCGCTTGCCATGTATCACCGGTACGTCACGCGCCCGTGGACGCGCGACGCGCAGGTCCGGGCGAACGTCGTCGGCATCGCTTGCCGCGTTGCCGGACCGATCCTGCAAATCCCAGTCAAGGACAACCAGCAGGTGAAAAAAGGCGACCTCCTCTTTGAAATCGATCCCGCCACATATATCGCCCAAGTCAACACCTCGACAGGAAACCTCCAGCAGGCCGAGGCAAAAGCCGTCCAAGCCAAACAGCAGCTCGACAGGCAAACCATCCTCTACAAAACCAAGGTGATCGATATCCGGGACCTCCAGGATGCCCAGGACACCTACATCGCCACCCAGGCGGATGTCGCTGCCGCCCAAGCCGCGCTCGACTACGCAAAGCTCAGCCTCAGCTACACAAAGATTTTTGCACCGGTGGATGGCTATCTGACCAACGTCGACACCTCGCCCGGGGAGTTTGTTTCTGGCGGGCAGGGGATCCTTGCCCTGGTCGACTCCACCTCGTTTTGGGTTGCGGCCTATTTTAAGGAGACCCAGCTCCTCCATGTGGTCGAGGGGGCGCCTGTCAAAATCCGCCTGATGGGGCATGACAGCCAGCCGTTCGACGGCGTGGTCGAAAGCGTGGCCTGGGGGATTTTTGTTTCCGACGGCTCGACCGTGCAGATGCTGCCGAATGTCAGCCAGACGATCGACTGGGTGCGCCTCCCCAATCGCTTCCCGGTCCGCGTCCTCGTCACCGGAAAGCCGCCTGTCCCGCTCCGTATCGGGCAGACCGCGTCGGTCTCGCTCTCGGGGCGCTGAGCCCTCCCCTCAGGGAATCCGTTGGTTCATCAGGCAAATGATTGCTCGTTTTATGGCAAAAGCGGAAGTTGCTGGATTTTAGACTGTTGCCTCTGGTGAGACTGGGACTCCCCAAGATTTCCCACCCTGTTTTGGCTCTGAAATGACCCCCAAAGGCGTGTTCACCTCGCCGCCGGGGCAGTCTGCATACCCATCTTCCACTACATGCGGAAGCGTCACTTTTTCCTGGCTTCGGCGCGGATGAGTCGCACGATTTTTGTCAAATCGCGTTCGCCCACATCTTTCAGGGATGAAACTGCTTTCCCAAGTTTGAGCGAGGCGAATGCGTGAATGTCTTCATCCGACCAGCCAAGGTTCTTCTTCGCTATTGCAAAAATGGATGCGTAGAGCTTTCGCCTCCACAGCTCGTTGTCTTTACGGCGAATCGCCGGGAGATTTCTGGCTTTGGCCTGCTGGAGAAGAGAAACCGCTTCATCAAATCGCTCTCTGGGAATCTCTTTGTAGGTCGTCACCTTGAAGGTGTTTTTCAGATAGCTCCACCAAGTCTGAAAGCTTCTTGCCTCGCTTTTCCCGGCAGCAACATCCATTTCAGCGAGTTCCTTGACGAGGGCTTGGATTTTTGCGGATTGCTCGGGCGACAAATGCCTCTCGTCCGGGGTGAACTCCGTCCGAGTCACATGCTTTGTGGCGATGTTCACATTGCCCGCAGCGGCGATCACGTTTTGCGCCTTGCCCACTTTCTGGCTGATGGACACGCCAGACGGCGGTTCATCGGCTTTCAGACGCTTCTTAGCCTTCGGTTTCGATTGAATGACCTGCTCAACGAACCGGCGGCGGCGCTCCCGATCATTTCCCGAAAAGGCGTCCATCATATTCATGACACTCACCACCTCGGTGCGCTCCAACTCCTCAAACGCGACTGCGAAAACCTTTTTGCCTGAGCACTGCGGATCAGACGAAATTGCGGCTTGAAATACCGGAACGGTAAAGCTGAGTGGAACGTATCGGTTTGTCAGAAAAAGCACGACGCGGTCGGCCTGATTTGTGGCTCGCGCCATTTCCACAGCAAACTGGTCGTGCTCGGCCGAGTCGTAGGGCCGCAACTCGACGTTCTTTCCGTTTGCGTCGATCCAGTCATAGACGGACGCCTCTGCTTTCTCCATATCCCACTGGTCGCATGAAATGATGTAGTCGAGTTTCTTGGCAGGCATGGTCAGTTCGATTTTTTGATTTTGGAGTTGATCGCCTCAAGGTCGGAACCCTTTGGCATGATGAAAAGGCAATGCCCGCCGCTGCGACTTTCCCAGACGGAACCAACCGCGCGTTTTTCCACGGCTTCCGCCCAAAGGTGTTCGCCCTTGAACTCGACGACGAGCGCCCGCCTGTCGGTGAGTTGGCAGATGAAGTCGGGGTAAAACCAGTCGGTGGATGTCTGGAGGCGAAATGAAGACGCCTTGCGAGAGAGGTTGCGCACCCAGAACTGGACTTCCGAAAGGCCGTCAAGAAACTGTGCGCACTTGAACTCGTCAGTCAACGTGCCGTCTGCACGCTTTTCGCGAAGCTCGCCAGGCTTCGGGCCGAAGTAGTGTTTCTTGAATTGGAACCCGCCTTCGTAAAGCCAGCCGGGTTCGTAGGCCATCGTTTTGAAGTTGATCGCACGCCCGTCGGACACGGAGAGGGCGGACGTTGGCAGGAGCCATTCCCGAAACGCATTCGAGCGTTCCTGTTCGCGGTGCCGGTGGATGAGCGATTCGACTTCATCCCGCAACCGGAACCGGTCCATTGCCAGCAAGCCGATGTCCGTGATTCCGTGTCGGGCCATCAGCGCACTGGTCGCTTTATGCAAAAATACAGCAGACTCGCCCGAGGGGATGTCGGCGTGGTCAATATGCCGGTCGAGCCAAGCGATCAGCGTTTCGATTGTCCAATCGACTGTTCCGCCAAGCTGCATGACCTGCTGATGGAGTTGTCCGACGTAATCCCCGTTCGGCTGATCCGGAAGTTCTCGGACGACCTCGACGGTCACATCGCCCTTGCCTGCAATGTCCACCACCCCTTGTTTGCCCTTCGGGCGTTCGAGCGGGTTGTAGGTTTCTGGAAGCGTGGCGTCCTTTGCGCCAAGCCGCCACGGGTGTTCGAGAAGGAACGTGCTTTCAAACTCGAAAAGCTGCCCATCCTCGTCCACACACAAGAGCGGAACGATGAAATCGAGTTGTTGCTCGTAGGGCGATGGCTGGCGGGTTGCTCCGCTGCCGCCGAAAGCCCGCTCCGCTTCGCGCACTGCCTCGACGGCTGATTCGATTTTCAGCTTCGCGGCGGGCGTCCTGGCACAAGACGCAAGGCGGACAGTTTCCTCCCGATCAAGTGGGACGAAGACCGTGATGGCACCGGTTGAGGATTCCAACTTTGCCTTGCCCCCGAGCGCAGCGATCTCCCGAGCCGCCGAATCCATGTCGATCTCGGTTGCCGGATCCAGCGTCACGGTCTTTGGCTGGACGCCGAGCGGGAACACCCCCTGCGGCACGGGAATAATGATCCGCTCAGCCTCGGCAGCCGTAAAACCGTTGTGTTCCAGGGCGTCCTTCAACTCCGAGAGCACTTCATGGATGTTGTCGGAAATGGAAAATGCGTAGGCACAGTTCAGGTCGGGATGCTGTTTCGCCCGCGCGTTGGGCAGGCGCAGGATGCGCCCGACAATCTGCTCGATCGCTGTGGCAGAGCGGGTTTCCTTGAGGCTGCAAAGGACGTAAGCAAACGGACAATCCCAGCCTTCCCGGAGCTTCTCGACGGTGAGGATGAACCGGACCTTGCACTTCGGCGTCGAGATGTCGCGGACATCTTTCAATTCGTCCTTGGTGCCCGTTGAAATAATCACTTCCTCGCGGGCGATGCCAAAATCGGCCGCAAGCCGGTCCCGGAGAGGTTCGCAGGCATCCACCCGCCCGGCTTGAATGAGCATGATCGGGCGCAGATACTCGCCGGTGGCCTGGGATTCGGCGATGGCCAGCTTTTCCAGATCCGCCCGCAAACTGATGGCGTCCGCAAGCAAGGCATCTTTCTGACTCGGATGCCGGGTGATGACCCGCAGCGGGAGTTTCACCATGTCCGCTGCCTTGAGTTCGGCGGCCGAGACGCGGTGAAGGACATTGGACGGCGGCACCGGCTCCTTGCGCCCAGAGATGATTTCCGTGCCACCTTTGGATGGCGTGGCGGTCAACTCGATGATGCACGCTGGCCGCACGTCGGCGAGCATGGCAAAGGAGCGGTAGGTCCGGGCGTTTTGAGCCTCGTCCACGATCACGATGGGTCGGCGCAAGCGGAGCATGTTGACCAGCGAGGGCTTCGGTTTGCCGTCCGCTCCGGGAAGGAGTTCGGCGAGCCGGTCGGCGGGCACGTTCTGCAAATGCTCGGCAAAACTCCCGTTCTGGTCATAGACCTTGCGCCCGGTTGTGTCCTCGACGCGGAATGCCTGGATGGTCGCCACAATCACGACGGTCTGGCTTTCGACTGTGGAGCGGGAAAGCCGCAGCGCTTCCTCAATGGTGACGACCTCGACCGGGCCGGCGCAGGCCATCTCCAGTGCCCGGCGATACGGATGCCCCGGATCGCGCAGAGCGTCGGCGGTCTGGTCGAGAATCGTGTTGCTGGGAACCAGCCAGAGGATCACCGCACGCTCCGCGTGAAGCAACTCGTCTTTGGCAATCCCGACGCCGTAGCAGGCGATCAAGGTTTTTCCGCCACCCGTCGGCACGCGCAGGCAGACGTAGGGCATTTCCGGAGAAAGGCTCGCGGCATGGACCGGCTGATACTCAAAGTATGGGCCGCCATTGGAGGCGACGACCGCATGGAATGCCTGTGCGGGCGACTCGCCGTTGCCGCAGGCGTGCAGGAAGTCCCGCAGCGACCCGAGCACCCGGTTCTGGTATTCCTTCGGCGAGATCATGGGGTCATCCAGTATTCCGGTCGCCGCGCCGCGTGGCCAATGGCGAGGAGAACGACAAATTCCCCTCGAATGGCATAAGCGATATAGTAGGGGAAGGCATGCAGGTTCACCCGGCGGTAATCGCCCGCCCGCAGTCTCGGAACAGTTGGATTTGATGAAATCCACCGGATGCTGATTTGCAACTCCTGCCAGAGGTGGTCTCCCAACCCCGGGCGCTCCACCTCGTAGTAATCAATGGCCTCCCTCGCCTCCTCGCGGACCCTTCGGGGAAATTTCAGTTGCATCGCCCGAAGCGTTTTTCCATCTCTTCGTGAAACGCTTCGTAGGAAACGGTCTCCAGTTTGCCTTCATCATAGGCTTTCAGCCGGGCGCGAATTTCCTTGTCCCACGCCGCTTCTACATCCGCATCGGGCGGACCGCTGTCGAGGTCGAGTATGATCCTGGCGAGAGCGAGTCGCTGGCTGCCAGGCAGTTCCAGCATTTCGTGTGTGATGGATTCGAGTGTTGTTGGCATGGTTTTTTTCCTTTCGTTCTGCAATCTACAGGGTTTCCGGTTTCATGTCGCCCGGATTTCGTAGGGCGTTTGCCGGGCGGTGATCCGGTGGGCGGTGAGGCGTTCGGGACCGAGGAGGCAACCGGCGCAATAGACGACCTTTGGCCCGTCGAATGGCGGGAGTTGCGCCAGCACGGCGCGGGTGAGCACGTTCCCGCCGCCGTTGCTCTTGTCTCCGAGGATGCCGTTGTAGAGAAGGTAAATGCCGACTCCCCGGCAGACGCCGAGCAAGGGGGTGTTCGGCACTCGCTCGCGGGGCAGCGGTTCGCCGGTTTCGGTGAAATAGACATGCCGGGCGAGGTCGGCGAAACGGACGGTGTCGCGGATCTGGCCGGCTTCGTCGAAGAGTGGTTCGCCCAGTTCGCAGAAGCGGAAGCCACCGCCGATGCCTTCCACCTTCTCGCCCTTCGCGTTGATGTAGCCCTCCGCCACGCGACGCACACGTTCGGCGGTTACTTCGCGGGCGATCTTGTCTTCCAGTTCGATCAGGATGAATCGACGGGGTTCGGCATCCGGGGTCGCCGCATTGATCTTGATGACGGCATGGGCTGTCGTGCCCGATCCTCCGAAGCTGTCCAGAACGAGATCACCGGGGTTGGTGGCGATTTGCAGAACGCGCTCGATCAGACGGGTCGGCTTGGGGGTAATGAAGACCGACTCGGAGTCTGGAAAGGCCATGATGGAAACCAGTTCTTTCTTTGCTTCCTGAGTGTGGCCCACGTCCTGATAAAACCACATCGTTTGAGGGACCACTCCCTGCTTAACTTCTGACAAAAACCTCTTGGTCTGAGGAATTGAGTCGTTTTTTTGGCCCCACCAAATCCGCTTGTCTGCATCGAGTTCCAAGAATTTCTCTTTGGAAACGCGCCAATAATTTCCAGTGGGCGGATGCGGAATCACCCTGCCAGAAGGAGTGATGATTTCGTAGGTGCCTTGGCTGTAATAATTTCGCGCGGAGAGGTCGCTGGTTTTCCAAACGCCCCGTGGATCATTGTCACGATTTTTGTAAGCGGAATCCTGCGCCTCGTTCCGTGGCACCAGATTCGGTCGCCACGTCTCAGCATGCTTGGCATAGACGACCACATAATCGTGATCCTCGGAAAAATGCCGTGCCGAATTCTTTGGCGAATAGACCTTCTGCCAAAGCACCGTGGCCACAAAATTCGATGCGCCAAAAATCTCGTCCATCAGCATCCGGAACGGTCCGATTTCATTGTCGTCCAGGCATACGAAGATCGCCCCGTCCTCGCTCATAAACTGCCGAAGCAGCGCGAGCCGCGGATACATCAGGCAAAGCCAGCGGTCGTGTCGGTCGAGGGTTTCACCCTCCTTGCCCACAACCTTTCCAAGCCACTCGCGGAGAATCGGGCTATTGACGTTATCGTTGTAGGCCCAGCCTTCGTTGCCCGTGTTGTAAGGCGGGTCGATGCAGGCGCATTTCACCTTGCCCGCGTAGTAGGGCAGCAGCGCCTTGAGCCCGACAAGATTGTCTGCCTGGAGGATGATGTTGCCCGTGCCGGGGTCGCCGCACGCGAGGGCGGGCACATCCTTGAGAAGGCGAAACGGCACCTGTAAATGGTGCTTCACCACGGCCTCTTTCCCAATCCAGTTCAGTGTCGGCATCGTGTTAGAGATCGACCTTCAGCAAACGCCCTTCTTGGGTCGATGCGTCCAGAATTGGGTCGAGGAGCCACGGTTCTTTCCGGATTTCATCCGGCGGGGGTTCGGTCGTGGTGATGATGTATTGAAAATTGGGTTCCGCTTCACCCGCTGCGCGCTCGAACTCCCGCGCCAGTATAAAGAAGCGCCGGTAGATGGCGGCGGACATATCCGCTTCACGAGGGCCGTCGTGAACAAGAAACCGGGGATGGTGGCCGCGTCCCTCGATGCTGCTGGCGAGCACAGCAAGATCGAACGCCAGAATCTTGATCGTCTCGATGGCTGCGCTGGTGAAGTCTCCACGGCAAGTGAGACTAACCTGAACAGCCCTGCCATGAAACGATGCGCCGGCGGAAACATCTTCGCCGATCAGTGCCGCGATGACGCGATTGAAGGTGGCCGAAAAATCCGACATCACACGCTTGAAGTCCTCGCGAATCGCTTCTGCCGTTTTCTTGGTGTTTTCGATGTCCTTGGTCAGATTGACGATGCTTTGACGCTCTTTCTCCGCCGCATCGTGCACCGTGCGAGCCCGACCGGCGATCCACTGGAGTTTGCTGAGGCGTTCGGTGGCCCGCTTTCGGATCAGCATCGTGGCCTGTTGCCGCTCGCCGAGGGCATGCATTTCCTTGCCGCACTCCTTTTCTTCCGCCTGCGCATCCCTCAGTGCAGAAGATGCCTTTTCAATTTGTGCATTGAGTGTGGTCACCCGGGACTCTAGATTCTCCCCTTCCTTGCGGACATTGTGATCCACGCTCCGGGTTGTGAAATCGACCGTGTTCTGATTCTCGATCTTCTTCAACGCAACGGGGCATCCGAGATCTGCCGCAGCCTGGAGGCTGACTTTGCAGACGCCATCGGGCTCAGGAAGGCTGGCGTAGTAATTGATTTGCTCCTGCTGGCTGGCGTTGTGGCGCACCATTTCGACAACTTCCTCCGCTTGCTTCAGATTGCTGGTCAGCGATTCCAGTGCGGCTTCCGCCTTCGACCTGCCTTCGATGGCCTTGGTCTGCCTTTTCTGGGCAGCTTCAAAAGCGGGCTCGTCGATAATGTTCGAGAACTGCTCGTCGAGCGTCTTCCTTTCACCATCCAGCCTGCGGATGATTTCGTCGAGGAACAAGGAATCCGCGAGCGATGGCAATTCGTCACCGTATTCCTCGGTTAAAGTGCGATGATAGGAGCGCGATTCGTGTTCGAGCTTGGGTGCATTGGCTTCGGACTGGTCGCGCTGAGTGTGCTGCGAGGAAAGTTTGGACAGTTCGGCTTGCTCCCGCTCGGAGAGCATATCCAGAACCACCCGGACAAGATACGCGCGATCATCGTCGTCCAGTTTTGGCGTCTCCGACTGGCTTGAGGAATCGCGCCAGACGACGAGTTTCGCATACCGGCATTCCTGATCCCGAGAGAGCCACGGAAGGAGATGCAGCCAGTTGATTTGATCTTCGGATGACGCAAAGCGTGTCACCGGGTAGTTTGCCAGCGCGTTTTCGGACAGCGAGTCGGTAAATGCCTGATAGGGCTCCCATGGGGTTTCAGGATCAAGAAGGCTTTCAAAAGTGGCCCCGCGCGCAGCAAACGACTGGCGACCAACCCCAATCGGGCGTTTCACGAGCCATTCTTCGTCACCGACAACAACTTCCCCAACAATCCATCCCGCAGGAAACTTATCCCGAATAAGCTGGCGGATACTCTCGCTAGAGAAATGCCGTTCGCCCAAAACGAATCTCAGGAGGCGGCAGAATGTGGTCTTGCCCGAAGCGTGGCCGGAAATACCTCCCTGGAAAAGCTCGGTCGGCAGCGAAGCGTCCTCCGGTTTGGCCCAAAGGACATTCAGTCCGCGGTGGAGGTGAAGTGTTCGGACGACGCTGTTTTCGGTGCCGTCAAGATCGCGGAGAATGTCCAGGCGACGAATCCAAAAAACAGGGTTGGGTCGGTTCCGCGCGATCCCGAAGGTTCGCGAGGGGCGAAGGGTTTCAAACTCTTTCTGTGCTTCCATAAAATCATGCCGCCAACAGCTTGTTAATACTCCCTTCGGGCAAAAGAACTTCTTTTGCTTTCTGAACATCTGTCGATGAAATTTCTGCGCGGTGCGTCCCGAGAGCGGCGCGAACCATCGCGGCATCCACACGCGCCCAAGGCTCGCCGTCTCCATCCTTGAGCAGTTTGACCATCGGCTTGTCGGCTCCTCCATCCACGCGAATCAAGCGGCGCGAGGCCATATCCCTCAAACTCAGAAGAAAATGGCTGGTGTGTGGCTTCTCGGAATATCCATCCGCCCACTGGCGCACTTTATCTGGAGAAAGGGATTCGATTTTGCGAACAAGTAAATCGCGGTCGAGCAAGAGATGATAGGCGTAGGCAAGAACCCCAATGGAGACTTCTCCGCCTTCTTCACGAATGAAGCTGGACAAGAAGCTCTGGACATAAAGGGCGGAATGCTTGGATGGGTGACGCCGCCGCGCGGGAATCTGAATCTCTGCTAGAGTTTCGGCCTTGGGCGCTTCCGCGTCGTGCCGGGCCGTTTCAGCCTGCGGCGATGAACCGAATCCGAGCCGTTCCTCAAGGTCTGCGGTATTGCCGCGCAGCAGCTCCTGCCGGAATCGGTATTCCAGTTGCAATGAAGAAGCAGTCTTCGTGCCCTCGATCAAGTCGCACATCCCTTCGATGGCCTGCTGAACAAAGGAACGCTCGTCTCGGCCCAAAAAGTCAGCGTTTTTTCTCACTCGCTCGCGGAGGTTGCCAGGGATTTGTAAGCGTCCCTCCAGGCCGCATTCCAAGAGGTGAATGATTGCCTCCGAGTGGGTGCGAAATTTCCCACTCGCATCGACAAGCGCAGAGATGCTGTCGGCGATTGGCTCGGGGCACCGGAAGCTGACTTGTTTTGATTTCACGTTATTGGAGCCTGCCAGATGGGTGACGTCATGTCAACCGAAATGTCGGACATAAAACTTGGCGCATCACAGTTGACATACGACAAAACGAAAGACAATATGACTTGCAATATGAAACGCGCAGATTTTATTTTTGGGGATAGCAGGCCGGTAATGCCAACTGATCCAAAGAAGGATGTTCGGCTTTCTTGTCGGGTTGAAGAATGCACGCGCGTCCGGCTTATGAGTGTTGCCAAGCGGCATCGCCGCCGCCCGTCTCTGCTGATCCGCCATGCCGTGGAAAGATTTTTAGACCTTGTTGAAGCTCAGGACGCGCCCGCCAAAAGCAAGTCGGCGAAAAGGCGACCTGGCTAAAAATGAGAAGCGGCTGCGGAACCGCGCCAACGGTCCCGCAGCCTGATCGAAGTCAGACCCGAAAAAAAACGCCCGAATCCAACTGACGACCTCCCAAAGGATACACTTGGGGCCGGGTCGTCACAGCCAGAAATTTAAATGACGACTCTACAAATTGACCTGTTCCACGCAGTGAACAGCGGCCTTTCCCAATCGCACAGAACTTTTTGCTCGCGCCGAAGAGCTTTTGCCGTTCCTGCCCCTCGCGCTGAGCAATTAGCTGATATCCTTGCCACCGGCACTGATGACGCCGCCGAGTGCGCCGCATCGGATGCGTTCAAGGAATTTTCCGGAAAGGAGGGTAAGTAAATGTTCCCGATCCTTCCCGGCATGGATTTCTCGTGGGTGGACCCCGAAGGCACGCCGAACCGCCGGTGGCGGGCGGTGATGTCGAAGGAAGTCTGGCAGCAAGTCGTCAACATCCGCCTCTACGGTGGTCATCCCCCACCTCCTGGAACTCCTCAGTTGTTCATGAAGAACCCGCGCAAACCACGGGTCACTGGCACTCGGACGGCAACCCCGGAACTCACCAAGAAACGCCGAATGCGCCGTCGCCGGATAGCGGCAGCAACCACCTGATCACTTTCGCCTCCCCGGAGGTGGTCGCACCGGGGGCGGCATCAATGCAGAGCGACTTTTTAGAAAAATCCAAAATCATGAAACTCAGTAAGAAATCTCAATCGTTCGAGCCCTGCCCGGAATACTCCGGCAAGGCCGTGTGCGTGGACGTCACTCCACTCAAGAAAACCGAAACCGCCTACGGGGTGAAGGAGACGTTCAAGTGCGTCTTTGAAACCACCCTCCTCCGGCAGGACGGATCACCATACTGCGTCTGGAGCCGGGGCTTCACCGCATCGCTCCATGAAAAGTCGGCGTTCGCCCAATTCCTCAAGAAGTGGATCGGGCGGGCACTCACCGCAACAGAGGAGGAAGCATTCGAAACCGAGGATCTGGTCGGCAAATCCGCCGAGCTGGTCATCACCCACGAGGAAGGGCGCACCGGGGATGTTTACGCATCGATCGCGCTGATCCGCCCGGATCGCACCGGAAAACCCCTCACGCCTAGCGGGAAGTTCACCCGAGCGAAGGATCGCGCACCGAAAGACGCCGAGTTCCGCCGTGCCGAACAGGCACCGAATGAGGACGCCTTCGACTGGCGCAGCGTGAAAGTCCACGTCGGAAATCACAAGGGCTTGGACATGGGCGACCTCGACCGGGCGGCAGTCAACGCGCTCATTACCCGCTGGCTCCCGACGGTGAAGGCGCAGGAAAAAACCACGGCCGACGACCGCAGGTTGATGGCCGCCGTTGAGGCAGCCGACGCCGAGATCCGGGGCGAAGACGACATCCCAAGTGGCAACCGCGCGTTTTGATCGCCATGCACACGATCGTATTCGACATCGAAACTGGTGCGCGGCCCCGGACCGAGCTGGATGCCATCCGGCCCGAGTTCGAGGCCCCGCGCAACCTCAAGGATCCGGCGAAGATCGCCGCTGCCCTTGAGGAAAAACACGAGGAATGGCTGGGCAAAGCCGCCCTGTGCGCAAGCACGGGGCGGGTGGTCGCCATCGGGGTTTCCACGTTCCCGGAGAACGCCACCACGATCATCGGCACCGAGAATCCGGCAGACGAGGCGCGAGTCATCACCGACTTCTGGCACGTCGTCCGGATGAATCCGAATGCCCGCCTGGTCGGGTTCAACTCCAACGGCTTCGACCTGCCGTTTCTCATCCGGCGCTCGATGCTGCTCGGCATCCCGTTCCCGCAGGACATCCGCGAGGGTCGCTACTGGAACCGGCGCTGCTTCGACCTCATGGAGTCGTGGACGCTCGGGATCTACGGCGAACGGATCAGCCTCGACCGCCTCTCGAAAGCCTTCGGTCTCGAAGGCAAGAACGGCCACGGGGCCGACTTTTGCCGCCTCTGGGAAGGCACTCCGCAGGAACGCGCCCAGGCACGGACCTACCTGCTCAACGACATCAACCTCACTGCCCGACTGGCCGTGAAGCTGGGCGTGCTCGTCGCGCCCGAATCACCAACCGACTATTAAAATGAACAAGCCAACAAAAATCATCCGGCTCGAAGCCGAAAACATCAAACGCCTGCGGGCCGTGCAAGTCACCCCGCAGGGAAACCTCATCACCGTGGGCGGAAAAAACGCCAACGGAAAAACTTCGCTCTTGGACAGCATCGCGATGGCCTTGGGCGGAGCGGCATCCACGCCCGACCAGCCGATCCGCACCGGTGCCTCCACCGCGCATGTCGTAGTGGAAACTGAAGACCTGATCATCGAGCGGCGCTACTCGGTCAAGAACGCACCCACGCTTGTCGTCCGCACCCGCGACGGCATGAAGCTCGCCTCCCCGCAGGCAGTGCTCGACAAACTCACCGCGCGGATCGCGTTTGATCCCCTTGCCTTCGTCCGCATGGACGCACGCAAGCAGGCGGAAACCCTCCGAGCCGTGAGCGGCGTGGACGTGTGCGCGATCGAAGCCGAACGGGCGAAGCTCTACGCCGCACGCACGGAGTTCAACCGGGATGCCGACCGGATCAAGGCACGGCTCGCGGGAGAGGAGGTCGATCTGGAAGCGCCCGAGGACGAGATCGATTCCGCCATACTTCTGGATGAACTCTCGCTCGTTCAGGAATGCGAGGCGCTAGCGGCCCGGATTGCAGAAATCGAGGCGGATCTGTCGCGGACAAAAAAGAAGCTCGGTGCGCTCGTTGGCGCTCGAAAATCCGACACGCCCGCCGCCGATCTCAAATCCCGCCTGGCTGGAGTCGAATCCACCAACCGCACGATCCGGGCGAAGCGGGCCTACCTGACGCTGAAGCTCAGCATGGATGATCTGCTGGAGGAATCGCGCAAGCTGACCGCCAGCATCACATCCCTCGACCGGGACAAAGCGCTCGCGCTCGCCTCCTCGAAACTGCCGGTGGACGGACTCGCGTTCGATCCGGACGGCGTGACCTACCGGGGCATCCCGTTCGCCCAATGCAGTGCGGCCGAGCAGATGCGTGTCTCGATGGCGGTCGCCCTCGCCATGAACCCGTCACTCCGGGTCTGCCTGATCCGCGACGGATCGCTCCTGGATTCCGACTCGCTCGAAATCATCCGCGAGATGGCCGAGGCCGCCGACGCGCAGGTCTGGCTGGAGCGGGTGTCCGAGGGCGCGGATTGCCAGGTCGTCATCGAGGACGGGGCAATCGCATCGCCGAAACCCGCAGCGAAACCCGCCACGAAGAAAGCTGCTCCCGCAGCACCAACCACCGCATCCGATGAAACCTACGACTATTGATCCTCACAAAATGTGGCTCCTCTCGGGCGGCTTCGGAAACGCCAGGTCGTTCCTCCTGCCCGGTCAGCGGCCCCCGAATCGCAAACGCCACACATGGCTTTGGCGGGCGGGATTCTTCACCCTCGGAATCATCATCGGCTGGCTCGCCCACGGGTTCGTATGACTATCGAGGATAAATTCGATTCGCTCGTGACCCTGGGGGAGAACGTGTTCCTGACAGGCGCAGGCGGCACCGGCAAGACGACCCTCACGCGGCGGATGATCGCCCGTGACCCGGATCGTTTCGCGGTGACCGCCTCGACCGGGATCGCGGCGCTCAATGCCGGCGGCACCACCCTCCACCGCTGGAGCGGGATGATGCTCGGACCGCGGGACGGCGAGGAGGACGAGCATTACCTCGCCGACCTCATGAACGACCCCCGCCGGAGCGTGCGGAAAGGCTTCGAGCGAATCCGTTCGTGCCGGACGCTCGTGATCGACGAGATCAGCATGCTCAACGGGCGCACGCTCGACTTCTTGGACTTCCTCTGCCGGAGGCTGCGGCGCAGTGACGAGGCATTTGGCGGGATCCAAGTGATATTTGTTGGGGACCATTGCCAGCTCCCGCCCGTGAGCAAAAACGGCCATTACGACTGGGCGTTCCAGTCCCGGGCGTGGAAGGAGGCGAACGTCCGCACCGTCCATCTCACCGAGGTTAAAAGGCAGGACGACATGGAGTTCATTCGTGCGCTCTCTGAATTCCGGCTCGGCGTGCTTGGGACTGCGAGCGTCAAGCTCCTGCGCTCACGAATTACCCGGTTCCCGGATGCCGACTTGACGCGCCTGTTTTGCCGCAATGTCCAAGTGGATCGATGGAACGCCTACCGTCTCGGCGAGATCGATGCCGAACCGACGGTGTTTGAAGCCGAACTCGCCGGCCCCGAAAGCCAGCAGCAGTTTTTGGAAAAAAACCTTCTCACGCCTCGCCAACTCGTCCTCAAACCGACCGCCAGAGTCATGTTCACGGTCAACTCTTCCGAGGGCGGATTCGTGAACGGTCAGACCGGCGTTGTCACCGACCTCGGCTCCCGCCGGATCCACGTCGAGTCCAACGGCCGCATCATCGCGGTCGATCCGTTCACCTGGCATTTCGATTCCAAGGACAAGACAAGCGCCACGTTCACACAATTTCCGCTCCGACTTTCGAGTGCTGTAACCATTCATAAATCCCAAGGAATCACCCTCGAAGCCGCCTACATCGACGTGCGGGCTGCGCGCGAGCCCGGCCAGGCATACGTCGCCCTCTCCCGCGTCCGCACACTATCCGGCCTCCATCTCAAAGACTGGTTCTCGGGCATCTATGTCAGCCGCTCAGCGATTGATTATTACCTCCACTCAAAATGACCGTCATCATCGACACACGCGAACCCAGCCCGCACCCGTGGGAACAATTTCTCCCGGAGGGCTGGACGTTCGAGATCGGCACGCTCGAAACCGGCGACGTTGCACTTGCCTGCCTGCCAGACGGGGTCGTGATCGAAAGAAAAACGGCCTCCGATCTGGCCGGCTGCATCGGCGCGTCCCGAGAACGATTCGAGCGCGAGTTGAAACGCTCCCGGTATTGCGGCCGCTTCATCGTCGTCTGTGAGGGCAGCCTTTCCGATGTTTACAGCGCCTCACGCGGACTGAATCAGAACGCCATCGCCGGAACCATCGCCGCTTGGACAACCCGCTACTGCCCGATCGTTTTCGCCGGAACCGTCGCCGCCGCAGCCGATTTTGCATTCCGCGCTCTCCAAGCCCAAGTCCGCGACATCGAACGCGCCGCCAAGAGTCTTTTTCCAAAAACAAAACAATGAACAAACCCATATCGCCAACCGCTGCTGAGAAACGCGGGCTCCGTCCGCTCGCCGGTCCATACAGCGATCTCGAAACCTGGATGATCGAAAACCTCTGTGCCGACCTCCGCCGCGGCGGGATTGCGCACGCCGTCGTCAAAAATCACACCGCCTTCGAGATCTGGAGAACCGGCATCGGCTGGCGCGAAATCAAGAAAATCTGAACCCGTCCCCTTTGACATCTGCCAATTCTCACTATGACGACAACCACACTTCCCGATCCACTCCCCAGCCTCGTTTTCCCTTTACCAGATTACGAGATGGACCGCCTTCGCAGCGAACTCCTGCGCGTCATCGAAAAAGGCCTTGCCGCCGAGAATATCGAATTCCGCCGCCGTCGTCCCGGTCTGCGAGTCGTCATGGACGGGAAAATTATCCACGTCTGGCTCAGCTACTACCTCGACCAGCGCTGGTGGCGCATCATCTGCGGATGGGGAAGCGATCACCCCGCGTTCACACAATCCATGAACAAGTTCGCCGAGCTCACCTGCTGTTTCGAGGAGATGGACGACCAAACCGGCGGGCATCTGGCACGGTTGCTTCGCGACCCGCAAGGCTACCGCTGGACGCTGTTCGAGAATGAACAGGCATATCCGAATTACGCCTGGTCTGCTCAGGGATGGGAAACCTACAGCGTGGACAACGAAGTTCGCCTGGCCCATGCCAGCCGGCGCAAGGCTCGTGCAAGATTGGAGGTCGCGTGAGGAATCTCGACGAAATCAGGATCGCCTACGAAAGGGGAGATGGGAGCCTGCGCGAATTGGCCGAACGGTTCAATGTGGCCGAACGGACGCTGTTTCGACGGGCTTCTGCCGAAAAGTGGCAGCAGGCCACCGCAAAAAGTGGCAGCACGATGAACGATTCTGGCAGCACCGGTGCCGAAAATGGCAGCAGCGACCATGCCGCCGCTGCCAAAAGTGGCAGCACAACGAACGATTTTGGCAGCACCGGTGTCGAAAATGGCAGCAGCGACCATGCCGCCGCTGCCAAAAGTGGCAGCACGACGAACGATTTTGGCAGCACCGGTGCGGAGAATGGCAGCGGTGACCATACCGCCGCTGCCAAAAGTGGCAGCAAAATGGCAGCAGCCTCCCTTGAAAGTGGCAGCACCAATAGTGCTGCTGCCATTCCCTCGATCCCGTCCAACATCAATTCCCTCTCCAAGCTCGACGCCGCCCGGTTTTACCACCGTTCCCTCAACTTCGCCGTTCATGCGCTGGTTCCGCCCGACCGGGGAGACGAGAACGAGCGTGGAAAGAAGCCAATTTCCAAAGGCTGGCGATCCCACGTCGCCGCCGAGGTGACGCCGGAATACCTCGAGCGTCACTTCGGTCCCGGCAGCAACTTCAACCTCGGCGCAGTCGTGCGGCCACCTTACGCCCACATCGATCTGGATTCCAAACCGGACGCCGGGACATCCGTTCGCACATGGCTTGCCGCCCAACCGCATCTTTCTGCCGTGCCGCGGGAACAAACCGGCGGCGGAGCGCACCTTCTCTTCATTTGCCGGGATTTGCCCGGTTCGGTGGCAGTGGCGAAAAAGGCGATCACCGCATCCATCACTGAAACCGTGCAGGCCGAACTCTACACCGACGGCATGAACATCGTGCTCAGCCCGTCGGTTCACAAGAGCGGGCACCGCTACTTCTGGGAGGTAACGGGAGCGATCCCCGAAGTGAGCTGGGACGATCTCGCCAAGTGGTTCGGATTCGAGGAACCGGACTCGGCCAAGCGTGGGCGGCCCAAAAAGGAAAAACCCTGGTGGTCGGACTTCAAAGGCAACCTCTACACCCTCGATGCGGTGGCCCTCTTCAAAGAGGTTGGGATTTTGGGCGAATGCCTGAACCCGGACGAGGGAAAATGGTCTGTCACCTGCCCGTGGCAAAAAAATCATACTGGCGGCGGCCCAAAAGGCACAGCCACTGTCATTTTCCAGAAGGACGATTCTGAATCGATCCCGGCGTTCAAGTGCCTCCACACCCACTGCGTTGAGCGCTCGATCAAAGACGTTCTTCTCGCAATCGAGTCCGAAAACCCAGGCCTCGTGGATCGCCATTGCCGGGACCGTCGCGTCTTTCAAAAGGGCGGCATAAATAAAGACGGCCTGCCGCAAGTCGTCCTCCCTGGCCTCGGTCGCCCCGATTCGAAATTCGCGATCGACATGGGCGACATCATCGGCCCCCGCGAGGTCTGGTTCAACAAGGGGGAGGAACTGGTTTGGGTCGGCCTGCGCGAGTTCTCCGAAACCGTGAAGCAGATCGCATTCAACGAGATCGAGCCGGTTCGGGTCTGCACCGAGGTCGAAATTTACTCCGAAACAGGCATCCTTGAGCGCGACAGGGATACCGGCGACAAAATCTTCGTCCCGGTTTCCATGAGCCGGGAAACGGCGGCAAAGATGATTGCTGCTCCGCAGTTTATCGAGCGCATCCCACGCATTATCCGGATCCTCGACGTGGCGATCCCGGTGAGGACCTCCGAAGGGGACATCGTGTTTCCCAAGCGCGGTTACGATCCCGTTCTGCGCACTTGGCTTCCCCATGAAGCCCCGGCGATCCACCCGATGCCGGTCGAAAAGGCACGCGAGGTGATCCGCGACATCTACTCCGAATTTTGTTGGGCGAACCAGATGAGCGTCGTCAACGCCATCGCCCGCATCATCACCCCATATTGCAAAGGCCTCTTCCAGTGGAACGCCCGCACACCGCTCTGGGTATTTCAGGCCAACCAGCCGGGGGCCGGCAAAGACTACTGCGCCGACGTCGCCCACATGGCCTACACCGGAAACAGGGTCGGCGATGCCCCGCTCGGTCGTGACGGAGAGGAAATCCGCAAGCGCATCACCACGTTTCTCAATTCCGGCCGGCGGTTTATTCACCTCGCGAACTGCCAGATCCACATCGAGGACCAGACGTTCATCGGCCTGCTCACTTCCACCACATTCAACGCCCGCAACCTCGGCTCCACGAACGCATCATCCGACCTCAACCTCGCCAACGAGGCGGAGTTTTCGATTTCTGCCAACACCGGGCTCACCTTCCGTGACGACCTTTCCCGGCGGATGCGCCGGATCGACCTGTTCCTCGCCAAGGAAAACCAGAACAGCCAATCCTTCAAACGCACCGACCTTCTCGGCTGGATCAACCGGAACCGTTCTCTGGTGCTCTCGGCTGTGGCTTCCCTCGTCCACCAGTGGATCAAGGCGGGAATGCCTCCGGGGCCATCTCCGTTTGCTTCATTCCCCGAGTGGGCGGCGACAGTCGGTGGCGTGATGCACCACGCCGCCCTAGGCGATCCCTGTCTGCCAGACCCGCAGGACGTGCTGGCCGTTGGCGGCGACCGGATGACCCGGGGCATGGCCGCCATCTACCAGCTCGGATTCCAGCACTACCCGTCGGTTTGGGTCGAAACCGACGACATCTACAAGCTCATTGCGTCCACCGACAGCGAAGACCTCACATGGTTCGGGAGCTTCAGCATGGACGACGCCCGTGCCACCAAGACAAAAATCGGCATCCACTTGCGCAAGTTCAAGGGGCGCGAACTCGGCGGGATCACCCTGGAAATCGACGCCAGCGGCAGCAAGAGCATCCGCCATCTGCTGCGCTTTTCCGATAACGCCGCGAGTGCCATCCCCTCCCAACTCCACCTCGACGCCGTTTTCGCACAGAAAAACGC
>Ga0194058_10000418_pt1 | contig 20275 bp, 14 predicted proteins | sample SepL4417m_MetaG_FD_155490 | JGI IMG/M metagenome (GOLD analysis project Ga0194058, IMG submission 155490) | Anoxic zone freshwater microbial communities from boreal shield lake in IISD Experimental Lakes Area, Ontario, Canada - Sep2016-L442-17m | ecosystem: Environmental > Aquatic > Freshwater... | reverse complement strand
GGGATCAGTTCTTTTGTCTGGTCAGCGACGGTGCCAGCGCCGCGACGAGCAACCACCGGCGCGATGTCATCCACCCGGATCCCGTGGGCCAGCCGGAGCTCACGACCCTGATGCTTGAAAACACCCCGGCGCTGCTCAAGGTCAACGAGGTCGCGCCCGTCATCATTGAGGAACCGGGCAACATCAGCCTGGCCTCAGGGACCAGCGGCATCTTTACCGTGTCGGCGGTCGGCCCCCCATACGAGTTTGGCTACGGCCATTACCAATGGCAGCGCCTGCCTGCCGGCTCGTTTGACTGGTCGGATCTGACCAATGGCGGAGCCTACACGGGGACCACGACGACAAGTCTGCGAGTCCAGGCCGCCGAGGCGATGAGCGGCGACCGGTTTCGATGCCGGGTCAGCAATACCATGGGCTCAACCCTGAGCGAAACTGTCACGCTGACTGTTGGCGCGCCGCCAGCCATCAGCGTGCAGCCGGCGACGGCCACGTTTGCGGTTGGATCCAACGCCACGCTCTCGGTCGTCGCCAGCGGCACTGGCCCACTGACTTATACCTGGTATAAGGTCGGCACGATTCCCCCCGTCGCCTCCTCCAGCTCCAACACCCTGACGATCTCCAACGTCCAGCCCGGTGATGCGGGCACCTACTCGGTCACGATCACCAATGACTACGGCAACACCGTGAGCAACGGGGCGAGCCTCATCGTCCGGACGGCCCCCTCGTTTTCCATGACCTTCGGCGACCGCTACATCGCTGCAGGGGGCTCCATGGCACTTAACGCCGGCCTCGCCAGCAGCAACTCCACTCCGGTTGCCTACCAGTGGACGTTTAATGGATCACCTATTTCCGGAGCCTCCGGCAACACGACCAATACCACTCTGACCTATACCGTGAGCGATTTTCAAACTGCCAAAGTTGGCACGTATGCTCTGGCGGTTTCCAACGCCGTCGGCAACGCCACCTGTAGCGGCGTCCTAAACCTGCGTATCCTGCTCTCCATCGACACCCAGCCGCAGTCGGTCACCGTGGCGACCGGAACCCCATTTTCCTTGTCGTTCAGCGCCACCGGTTCCGTGGGCTTGGTTTACAGCTGGTATCGATCTCAAGGTATTATCTCAGGGGCCAATGCGGCCACCTACCATGTCCCCTCGGCTTCGATTTCCGACACGGGCAGCTACTACGGCAAGGTTTACAGCGGCGCGACCTATGAGGCGTTTCAGACTTCCAACGTCACCGTCACGGTCCTCGACCCGCCCGCCGTGACGGCCCACCCGCAGCCTGCCTCCGCCGCCGTGGGCCAGAGCGCATCGTTCTCCGTCAACGCGGCCGGCAGCGCGCTGGCCTACCAATGGAGCAAGGGCGGCACGCCGATCTCCGGAGCCACAGGGGCCGCGCTCAGCCTCACCGGCATCCAGCTCTCCGACGCGGGCAGCTACTCGGTGACGGTCTCGAATGCCGTCGGAAACGCCACCAGCGATGCCGCCACGCTCACCGTCCTCAACACGCCCGGCATCACCACACAGCCGCAGTCTGCCAGCGGGATCGGCGGCCAGAGCGCGTCCTTCTCCGTCACCGCCACGGGCAGCGGCACGCTGTCGTACCAGTGGAGCAAGGATGGAGTGCCGATCTCCGGTGCGACCAGCTCAACCCTCGATCTCGCCAACCTCCTGCTCACAGATGCCGGCAGCTACACCGTGAGGGTTTCCAACGCCGCCGGCGGCATCACCAGCAATGCCGCGATCCTCACGGTGACCAAGCTCGACCAGACCATCACGTTTGCCCAGCCGGCAAACCGGCCGTTCGCCGCCACCCCGATCGCCCTTTCGGCGGCCTCGGGGTCCGGGCTTCCGGTGACCTTCTCCATTGTCTCCGGCGCGGCCTCGCTGTCCGGCTCGTCCCTCACCCCGACCGGAACCGGCATGATCACCGTCCGCGCAAGCCAGGCGGGAAACGCCACCTACAATGCCGCCTCGGTGGACCGGACCTTTACGGTCTGGCAGGCGCTGACCGGAGAAGGACAGGGAGCGTCGCCCCTCGTCCAGCTTGGGCCGGCGCTGTATGCCACCGAGCACGTCGTCTTCGTGATCGACCCCACCATCCCGTGGGCGAGCCCGAGCGCCGCCTACAATGCCATCTACACGCACCCGGATCCTAACAGTTTAACTAATACTAATATTGAAAGGTATTTTGATGCGATCACGACCCAGTTCCCCGGGAGCTATTTTGCGATGACCTACGTGGTCAACTCCGGGCACTCTCCGGTTCCTGACTGGATGGATGCCCAATTCAAGGCCACAGGGATCAACGTGTTCGGCACGCCCGGTGCTCCGCAGACCTACCTGACCGTGGACATGTGCCGATACAACCTGCCCGGCGGCTCGGTGGACAAGACGGTGCTCGGGGTTTTCGATCACGAGATCGGCCATGCGTGGGGGGCGCAGCTTTTTCCGCAGCTCGCGAGCGCGCACTGGTCGGCAAACTCCACGATCCAGAGCCAGCTGAAGCTCGTTTCCTCCGCGGATGACGGCTTCACCGACCGCTCGATCTACGGCGATCCGACCAGCGGCTTCCGCTGGCAGCCTATTGATCATGGTCGCGCTAACGAGTATAGCACGCTTGCCGATCAGGATCTCTATGCGATGGGCATGAGGGAAACCTGGCCGACGACCTACCTGCTGAACTCCCCGGCTTACAACCCAGACCAGACGATGGGCTACGGATCGGTCGAGACCTTTGATCATGCCAGGTTGCTCTCGACTTACGGCCCTCGCAACCCGGACTACAAAACCTCGCCCAAGCGATTTAAGGTCGGCTTTCTCTACATCGCACGCGACATCAATGAGGTGAACGCGGTTTCAGCCGGAATGGAGCTGTCGGCGGCGCAAATGTGTGAGGGCGATGAGATTGACGCGGTGAATTACCGGTTCCAAGTCCCCTTCGTCTGCGACACCAAGTTCCGGGGCAGCCTGGACGGACGCCTTGCCGACTTTGACGGCAATCCCACTCCGACGCTGGTCCTTTCGAGCGGCTACGTGACGAGCGCCGACGGCAGCGCGGCGGTTGATTACACGGCGGGGGCATCCGCCGGCACCGCGCCTGAGGTTTCCGTGGTGCCAGCCTCGAATTGCGCATCCGTGTCCGGTGGCCAAGTCCAATTCTCCGGGCTTCCCGACGGAGTGCATTTCTTTACCATCAAAGCCCAGACGCCTGCAGGGAAGAAGACGTTTGCGCACCTCGTGGTCGAGGTGGCGCGGCCGGCGGGCAGCGTGGCGATCACATCGTCCCCAACAAACCAGTATGTCGGGGCGCTAGGCAATGCGACGTTCAGCGTCGGTGCCAGCGGCTCAGGCTCTCTCACCTACCAATGGTTCCGGATCCCGGCTCGCACGAGCACTCCCAACGCGCTCGCCGATGCTCCGGGCGTTTACAGCGGGGCCGCGGCCGCCACCCTGACCGTGCAAACGGGGACGGCGATGGATGGCGACCAGTTCCTTTGCCTTGTCAACGATGGCTCGGGCTCTGCGACCAGCACGGCCGCCCTGCTCAAGGTCAACGAGGCTGCGCCCCAAATTACGGCCCAACCGTCGGACGTCGTCACGAGCGCCGGAGGGGCCGCCCACTTCAGCGTGAGCACCACTGGCCAGCCGGCGACATTTGGCAAGGAGCATTACCAATGGCAGGTCTTGCCTGCGGGCTCGGGTACCTGGGCGAACCTGACGAGCGGGGGGGCCTACACCAACGCGACCTCCGCGACGCTGACCATCCAATCCACCCTCGCGATGAATGGCGACCAGGTCCGGTGCGTGATCAGCAACACTGGCGGCAGCAGCACCAGCAATTCCGCCAGCCTGACCATCGGCGTAGGCCCGACGGTGACCGCGCAGCCGGTGTCCGTCACGGTGGCTCTCGGAGCCTCTGCCACGCTCTCGGTATCCGTGAGCGGCACAGCTCCTTTCACCTACCAATGGAAGCTTTACGCCAACGCGATCAGTGGAGCCAACTCCGCGACGTTCACGATTCCCTCTGCCCAACCGGGCGATGCGGGAGCCTACACCTGCTATATCACCAATGCTTACGGGGTGATGCAGACCAATGCCGCCAACATCGCGCTTCTGCCATTTGCCCCTTCCATAACTACCCAGCCGACAAGCCAGACGAATGTCATCTTCGGCAACAACGCAATCTTCAGCGTGGTCGCTTCCGGGACAGCCCCCCTCGCTTACCAGTGGAAACAGAGCACATTAGATCTCACCACGGGCAACGTCACCGTGACAAATGTTCCTGATAACAGGGGCGGAAAAACCGCCTCCTGCTCGATCTATGCGAATGGATACACCGTGGGGACTTACGCCTTTTACACCGTCGAGGTGAGCAACTCCGCAGGTTCCGTGACCAGCGCGCCGGTCACGCTCCTGCTCAATAATTCGCCGGCCATCACGACCCAACCCGCGAACGTGACAATAGCCGCAGGTGCCACGGCCAGCTTCAACGTCAGCGCCACCGGGGCAGCCCAGCTAAATTATTACTGGCAGAAAAACGGGGCATTCGTGATCAAGAAAACTTCGGGAGCCTTCAACATCGCCAGCGCGCAACCCTCCGATGCCGGCAACTATACGGTTACCGTGTTCAACCTCTACGGCTGGGAGACATCCAATGTTGTCACGCTCAGGTTCACCCAGGCGATCACGTTCCCCGGGCCGGCGAGCCAGCCGTTCACGTTTGCCCCAATCGCGCTCTCGGCCAACGCGACATCCGGCCTGCCGGTGAGCTTCTCCGTCCTTTCCGGCCCGGGCTCGCTGGCAGGATCTTCGCTTACGCTCACAGGAACCGGCAACATCACCGTGCGCGCCAGCCAGGCGGGGAATGCCACTTACGCAGCAGCCGCCAGCGTGGATCGGACGTTTGCCATCACGCCGAGCTTCGGCTCGTGGCGGCTTGGAAACTTTTCTGCAAGCGAGCTGTCCGACCAGGCTCGCAGCGGCCCTGCCGCCGTCAGCGGCCCGGACGGATGCCCGAATCTCCTCAAATATCTTTTCGGCCTGGGACCAAGCGCGGATGCGACTGCCTGGATGCCGGTATTGACCTCCGATAGCACCAATAGGATCTACACTTTTGTGAAATCGGCAGCGGCAACCGATGTGGTTTGCGTAGCAGAAACTTCCACCGACCTCTCGACCTGGACCACTGCCGGCATCACCCTGAATCTCCTTTCGTCGGCCGGCGGCATGGAAACATGGCAGGCGACGGTCCCCGAAGCTTCCTCCCCCAAGGTCTTCTTCCGCCTGAGAGCCTATGTCCCTTGAGCCAGCGAAGTGGGAACAGCCCCTTAGGACGCAGAAAAGCCGGGCCCTTGCGGACCCGGCTTTCCGGTTTTGAGTTTTTCTTTTAGGCTGCGGGACTTTAGTAGTCCATGCCGCCCATTCCGCCGCCGCCCTGAGGCATGGCGGGAGCTTTCTCCTTCTCGGGCATCTCGGTGATGATGCATTCCGTGGTGAGGAGGAGCCCGCTGATGGAAGCGGCATTCTGGAGCGCGCTGCGGGTGACCTTGGCGGGATCGACGACGCCGGCCTTGATAAGGTCTTCGTATTGGCCGGTCGCGACGTTGTAACCTTCGGCTCCCTTGCGCTTCTTGACTTCCTGCACGATGAGCGCGCCTTCCTGCCCGGCGTTGTCGGCCAGGGTGCGGAGCGGCTGCTCGATTGCGCGGCGCACGATCTGGAGCCCGATCTCCTCATCGCCGGTGAGCGTGAGGGAATCGAGAACCTTCTGGGCGCGGATGAGGGCGACGCCGCCGCCGGCGACGATGCCTTCTTCAACGGCCGCACGGGTCGCGTGGAGGGCGTCTTCGACGCGGGCCTTCTTCTCCTTCATCTCGGTCTCGGTGGCTGCTCCGACATTGATGACGGCCACTCCGCCTGCGAGCTTGGCGAGGCGCTCCTGGAGCTTCTCGCGGTCGTAATCGCTGGTGGTCTCTTCGATCTGGCGGCGGATCTGGCTGACCCGGCCCTGGATGTCAGAGCTCTTGCCTTCGCCTTCGATGATCGTGGTGTTCTCTTTGTCCACTGTGACGCGCTTCGCGCGGCCGAGGTCTTCGAGGCCAACGTTTTCGAGCTTGATGCCGAGGTCTTCGCTGAGGAGCTTGCCGCCGGTGAGGACAGCAATGTCTTCAAGCATGGACTTGCGGCGGTCGCCGAAGCCCGGAGCCTTGACGGCTGCAACCTGGAGCGTGCCGCGGAGCTTGTTCACGACGAGGGTCGCGAGCGCTTCGCCTTCCACGTCCTCGGCGATGATCAGGAACGGCTTGCCGCTCTTGGCGATCTTCTCGAGAAGCGGGAGCAGATCCTTGAGGCTGCTGATCTTCTTCTCGTGGATGAGGATGTAGGCGTTGTCAAACGAGACCTCGAGGCTCTCGGCATTCGTTACGAAATAGGGCGAGAGATAGCCCTTGTCGAACTGCATGCCCTCGACCACGTCGAGCGTGGTTTCGATGCTCTTGGCTTCCTCCACCGTGATCGTGCCGTCCTTGCCGACCTTGTCCATCGCGTCGGCGATGATCTGGCCGATCGTGCCGTCCCAGTTGGCAGAAACCGTCGCAACCTGCGCGATTTCCGAGCTGTCCTTGACCTTCTTGGAGATCCTTGCAATCTCGTCGGTGATCGCCGAAACGGCTTTTGTGATGCCCCGCTGGAGGCTGGTCGGGTTGGCCCCGGCGGTCACGTTCTTGAGGCCCTCGCGATAGATCGCTTCGGCCAGGACGGTCGCTGTGGTCGTGCCGTCTCCGGCGATGTCGCTGGTCTTGCTCGCGACTTCGCGGACGAGCTGGGCACCCATGTTTTCGTATGGGCATTCGAGCTCGATTTCCTTGGCGACGGTGACGCCGTCCTTGGTGATCGTCGGGCTGCCGAATTTTTTGTCGAGGATGACGTTGCGCCCCGACGGCCCGAGGGTCGCCTTGACGGCTTTCGCCAGTTTCTCGACGCCGCGGAGAAGCGACTGCCGTGCCGCTTCGTCGAATTGGAGTTGTTTAGCTGCCATATATTAGTTTTTCAGTATTTCTGTGTTCAGTTTTCAGTAGGTGCCAGTGGCGGCTTAGCCGATGATGCCGAGGATGTCGTCCTCGCGCATGATCAGATAGGTTTCTCCGTCCACTTTGACTTCGGTTCCGCCGTATTTCGAGATGAGGACTTTGTCCCCTTTCTTGACGGTGAACGGGATCAGCTTGCCCTCATCGTCACGCTTTCCCGTGCCGACGGCGACAATCTGCCCTTCCTGCGGTTTCTCTTTGGCGGTATCAGGAATGATGATTCCGCCTTTTTTGACTTCCTTCTCTTCGAGCGCCTGCACGAGCACGCGGTCTCCAAGAGGCTTGATATTTACGTTGGCCATGTTGGTTTTTGGTTTTGTTGGTTTTTAACAGGCTCCCGGACCGGCTTGTGCCGGACCGGGGCGGTTTGTTAAAGTGTGTTTATTTTTTCTTGTCCTCGTCCACCATTTCGAACTCCGCGTCCACGACGTCGGCGTCCTTCTTCGGCGGTTCGGCGGCCGGGTGGGGTCCGCTTTCCGGGCCCGCCTTGGCGGATGCGTTCTTATAGAGGTCGGCGCTGATCTCCTGGAATTTTGCCTGGAGATCGTCGTAGCCGGACTTGATGGCATCGATGTCGGTGCCTTTGAGGGATTCCCGAAGCTTCTCGATCGCATCCTCCACGTCTTTTTTCTTGGCTCCGTCGATCTTGTCGCCGAGGTCTTTGAGCTGCTTTTCGCACTGGTAGGCGAGGGTGTCCGCGTTGTTGCGGATCTCGATGCCTTCCTTCGCCTTCTTGTCCTCATCGGCGTGCATTTCCGCCTCCTTCTGCATCCGGTCGACCTCCTCCTTGCTCAGCCCGCTGGATCCGGTGATCGAAATCTTCTGCTCTTTTCCTGTCCCGAGGTCCTTGGCCGAGACATTGAGGATGCCGTCGGCATTGATGTCGAACGTGACTTCGATCTGCGGAACACCGCGCGGTGCTGGCGGGATCCCATCGAGATGGAATGTCCCGAGATTCTTGTTGTCCCGGCTGAGCGGGCGCTCTCCCTGCAGAACCTTGATTTCGACTCCTGGCTGGCTGTCGCTATAGGTAGAAAAGACGTTTGACTTCTTGGTCGGGATCGTCGTGTTGCGCGGGATCATTGGCGTGGCGATCCCTCCGGCCGTCTCGATGGCGAGCGTGAGCGGGGTGACGTCGAGCAATAGGACATCCTTGACGTCGCCGCGGAGGACCCCGCCTTGGATGGCGGCGCCGACCGCAACAACCTCATCCGGGTTCACCCCCTTGTGCGGCTCCTTCCCGATCATTTCGCGGGCGGTGTCCACGACCTTCGGCATGCGGGTCATCCCGCCGACGAGCACCAGCTCATCCACGTCGCTCTTGGACCACTTCGCATCGCCAAGGCAGGATTTGACAGGCTGGATCGTCCGTTCGAAAAGATCGTCCGTGAGCTGCTCGAGCTTCGAGCGCGTCAGCTTTTTTTGGATGTGCTTCGGCCCGGTCGCGTCCGCCGTGACGAACGGCAGGTTGAGCTCATACTCCTGGGTCGACGACAGGGCGATCTTTGCTTTCTCTGCCTCCTCCTTGATCCGCTGGACGGCGTCGGCCTGCTTGGAAAGATCAATCCCGGAGTCGTTTTTGAAATCGCCGATGATCCAGTCCATGAGGCGGTTGTCCCAGTCATCGCCCCCGAGGTGGGTGTCTCCGTTCGTTGAGGACACATGAAAAACCCCGTCGCCGATCTCCAAGGCGGAAATGTCAAACGTTCCGCCGCCCAAATCGTATACCGCAATTTTCTCGTCAGCCTTTTTGTCGAGCCCGTAGGCCAGAGAAGCCGCCGTGGGCTCGTTGATGATCCTCTTGACGTCGAGCCCGGCGATCTTACCGGCATCCTTCGTCGCGTTCCTCTGCGAGTCGTTGAAATACGCAGGGACCGTGATGACCGCCTCGGTGATCTTCTCTCCAAGCTTGGCTTCGGCATCTGCCTTGAGCTTTGCAAGGATCATCGCCGAGATCTCCGGCGGCGAGAAAGTCTTCGGCTTTCCGTCAATCTCCACCTGGATATGAGCGTCCCCGTTCGCCGCTTTCACGAGCTTGTATGGAACCCGGTGCTCCTCCGCGCGAACCTCATCAAACTTGCGCCCCATGAAGCGCTTGACAGAAAAGATCGTGTTCGCGGGGTTCGTGATTGCCTGGCGCTTTGCCGCCTGGCCGACGAGCCGCTCGCCCGACTTCGAGAAGGCCACGACCGATGGAGTCGTGCGGGCCCCCTCAGAATTTTCCAGAACAACCGGCTCCCCACCCTCCATGACCGCCATGCACGAGTTCGTGGTTCCCAAATCAATGCCTAAAATTTTTGCCATAAATATAAAATTTTCCCGAATCAAATAGCAATTCGCATGCCGAGGAGAAAATAAATAGCTATCATCCTGTCGCGCAGCAATTTATCAATATCCACCCTCCAGCGTTTAAGGTGGAAGCTGAGCCATATTGGCGCGTTATGCAATCTATTCCGCGCCACTTGCGCCATTTTGGCGCAATACGGCAAGGTGAGCTTGCAAGGGGGACGTTATTTCTTGCGAAGGCAGAATCTTCGCGGAACGAGTGCCGGCTTACCCCGAGGGGAAAGGGATTGCGCTCACCTGCCCTCAGCGGACTCTGCAGGCGATTTAACAATCCGCGAGGAGTGCCTGTCGATTTTGACCGGAAGCGAGGAGTTGCCTGGAGCCAGGAGAAAAGATTTTTGCCAGTAGAGGACGGCTTCGGAGGATTTTTCGAGCTTTTCATAGGCATCGCCGATGTGCTCGAAGACGACCGGGTCGGGCTCTCCTTGGAGCACGGCTGCCGCGCGGAGAAGCTCGTGGAGGGAATCCTCGTAGCGGCCCTGACGGAAAAGCGCCCAGCCCAGGCTGTCGAGGTAGGCCCCATTTTCCGGATCCGCCTCGAGGGCCCGCCGGATCAACTGCTCGGCTTCGGCGAGGTTCTCCCCGCGTTCCGCCCACATGTAGCCAAGGTAATTGCACGCGCGGGCGGAGTTTAAAGGATCGAGCTCGATGGATTTCTTGAAAAGCTCCGATGCGGTGCCGAACCGTCCGGCGCGTTCAGCGGCGATCCCGTAGCTGAAAAAGAATTCCGCATCCAGGAGATCCGGCCGGATCCCGCCTGCCTCGACCAGGATCCGCTCAAAGATTTTGATCGCCTCGACCGGCTGTCCGAGGCAAGTCATGGCGAGCGCCCTGAAGAGCAAAAACTCGGTAATTGCCGGGAATTGTTTGATGGCGTCCTCTGCGGCCTTGAGCGCTCCGGAGCCGTCATTGATGGCCAGGCTGAGGCGGATGATCCGGTCGTGGCGGCGAGGGTCCGGCGGGGCGATGAGCAGCGCCTGGCGCATGTTTGCCAGGGCGGAAGAGAAGTTTCCGGCGCGGAAATAAAGGTCGGCGAGCTGGTCATATGCCCGGAGGTCGAGGGGGTCTGCCCGGAGGATTTCCTGCAGTGTGCTGGCGGCTTCGTCGGTCTTTCCGGTTTGGAGCAGGGCAGCGGCCAGGCGATCCCTTACTCCCGGCAGCGAGGGGCGCAGGGCGAGCGCCAATTGAAAGAGCGGGACCGCCCGCTCGGGGCGGTTGGCGAGCAGAAAGCAGCCGGCAGCACGGACGAGCGGTTCCGGGCGATCCCCTGCCGCCGCCTGCGCGTGGTTGAGGAGCTGCTCGAGCGCAGGCGAATCCGGGGGCGCCGGTTCGCGGAGGCGCAGCTCCGCGAGGTCGAGCCAGAAATCCGCCGGCGGAGAGGGCCGCTTGAGCGCCTTCGAAAAGAGGGCTTCCCTCTTCGCGCTTTGGCCGCCGGCCCTGTAAATTTCGTAGAGGATCTGGTAGGGGGCGGAGTCGTCCGGGCAGGCGGCCAGGGCCTGGGAGGCAAACTTCTCCGCAAGGTCCGGCTTCGCAAGCTGCCGGAGGTAGATCCCTGCGAGGGCGACCTGAGGTTCCGCGCGTTTCGTTGCGGACTTGGCGGCATCCTTGAGGACGGAGATCGCTTCCGGAACGTCCCCTCGCCTCAGGTATTGGCGCGCGACATCCATCGCCAAGTCGGTGAACCCGGGATCGAGGGCGAGCACCTCCCGCTTCGATGCCAATGCCCGGTCTGGACCGTGCGACTCCTCCTCAAAAACCGCCTCTAAAAATCTGGCGATGCAAGCGGCCCGGCGCTCCGAGCCCGCGCTCAAAACCGTTTCTTTTGTTTGCGGGAGGATCTCCGGAAGGATCATGTCGGCCTCGAGCGCACGGGCGGCGGCGGCGGAAAGAAAAACCAGGGCTGCCGCTCTGGCGATGATCCTGCACGCTCTCATGGCAGGACAGCAAACCAACTGCCAGGGCGCTTGGCGAGGCATCCCCTCGCGGCCGCGCCTTCCAAAAAGAAGCGGCGATGCGCGGCGATCCCGCCGCCAGCCGATCCGCATCCGTTCCTCATAGTGAAGATAAGCATCGCCGATCCTGCCCGCGGCGCAAGGGCAAGATTTTTCGTTTTTACGGGGCGAGCCTTGAGATCTTCCAGCCGGAACCTTCGCGCCTGTAGAAAAACCTGTCATGGAGGCGGTCGTGCCCGCCCTGCCAGAACTCGACCGACTCGGGCACGATCCGGTATCCGCCCCACCCTTCGGGCTTGGGGATTTCGCCGTTGGCAAACCTCCGCTTGAGCTCGTCAAATTTGGCGAGAAGGATCTGGCGGGATGGGATCACGTCGCTCTGGTCGGAGACCCAGGCCCCGAGCCGGCTTCCGAACGGACGGCTCAGGAAATAGGCCAGCGACTCGGCAACAGAGATTTTTTCGACCGGTCCGGCGACCTCGACCTGGCGGGCGAGCGCGACCCATGGGAAGAGGGCTGCCGCCCGTGGATTTTCCGCGATCTGGCGGGCCTTCCTGCTTCCGTAGTTGGTGAAGAAAACAAACCCCCTGTTGTCGTAGGCTTTCAGGAGGACCGTGCGGCAGGAGACGTGCCCTGAGGCATCGGAGGTGCCGAGCGACATGGCGTTCGGCTCGGGGATGCCCGACTCGCGGGCGTCCTCGAACCACGCACGGAATTGCGCTATCGGATCCGGGCTGAGGTCGGCCTCCATGAGAGGGGGCCGATCGTAATCCTGGCGGAGGTGGTGGATGGCATCGGACATGGGGATACTGCTACGAGGAATGTGGGCGGCAGGAAACAGGATTTTTGCGAACTGGCACCGGGAGGGAATCGGAGTATATTTTTCAGGCACATGGACATCATCAAGATTCGCGAGCAGTTCCCGTTCCTGCGGGAGAAGGTTAACGGTCATCCGCTCGTCTATCTGGACAATGCGGCAAGCACGCAGAAGCCGGACCGTGTGATCTGCCGGATGAGCCGGTTTTTGGAGAGCGAGTATGCGAATGTCCACCGGGGGATCCACCTCCTGAGCGAGCGGGCGACGGCGGCGTACGAGGGGGCGCGCGACGGGCTTGCAAGGCTGCTGAATGCGGCCCGGCCGGAGGAGGTCGCCTTCACTCGAGGAACCACCGAAGCGGTCAACCTTTTGGCCAATTCCTGGGGGCGGGCGAACCTCGGCCCCGGAGATGTGATCCTCCTCACCGAGATGGAGCACCACAGCAACCTTCTTCCCTGGATGCACATCGCGAAGGAAACCGGCGCGCGCGTGGATTTTGTCCCCGTGCTGGAAAATGGCGCGGCCCTGGATTTCGATGCGGCGAGGCACCTCCTGCAGAAGCGGCCGAAGCTCTTTGCCTTCGTGCATGTGCCCAACACTCTCGGGTTGGAAAACCCCGTCAAGGATCTCTGCCTCCTGGCTCGGGAGGCGGGAGTGACGACGTTTGTGGACGGGGCGCAGAGCGTTGGGCACCAGCCGGTGGACGTGCGGGATCTCGGCTGCGACTTCCTGGCCTGCTCGTCGCACAAGATGTGCGGGCCGAGCGGGATTGGCGCGCTGTGGGGCCGCATGGAGCTCCTGTCTGCGATGCCCCCCTGGCAGTATGGCGGCGAGATGGTGGACCGTGCGTATTTTGACAGGCCAGCCACATTCCGCGAGCCTCCCGCAAGGTTTGAGGCAGGAACCCCGCCGATCGTCGAGGCCGCCGGGTGGGCGGAGGCGATCCGGTTCCTTACGGAGACCGGGCTGGAAGACATCCGGGAACATTCTGTGGCGCTGGCCAATCTCGCTGCCACCCAGCTTCGCGAGATTGACGGGCTGAGGATCTTCGGCCCTGACGTCCGGCAGGCCGGGATCCTCGCGTTCTCGATAGAGGGAGTGCATGCGCACGATGTGGCATTCTTCGCCAACGAGCGCGGCCTGGCCCTGCGCGCCGGGCACCACTGCGCGCAGCCGCTCATGCGGAAGCTCGGGAGCCCATCGTCAAGCCGCGCGAGCTTCTCCCTATATAATACCGAGCAGGACGTCGAATCATTGGTTGGCATCCTGCGGGAAGCCGTGGCATTTTTCCGGTGATGGATAACGAGCTCTACCAGGCAGTCCTCCTCCAGCACTCGAAGAAGCCGAGAAATTTCGGCCGGCTGGAAAATCCGACGCACGCGGCGGACGGGCATAACGCGCTCTGCGGCGACGAGATCTCGGTCGCTCTGCGCATCGAGGACGGCACGGTCGCCGAGGCAAAGTTCTCCGGCAGCGCGTGCGCGATCTGCACCGCCTCGGCATCCATGATGACAGGAGAAGTCAAGGGGCTCACCTGCAAGGCTGCCGAGCTGATGGCAGGGAACTTCCGCCTGCTGGCAAAGGACGGGCCCGGACCGGATGTTCCGGAGAGGCTGCAAGTCCTCGGAGGCGTCCACCAATTTCCCCAGCGCGTGAAATGTGCGGTCCTCCCGTGGGAGACCCTCGTCAGCGCGCTCAACAGCCCGGTCGCCTGAAGGTTTCCGCCTGCCCTCCCGCCTCCGCTCAGATTCTCAAGAAATGATGCTCCAGCCGGTTTCAAATCACACTCTGACCAGTGCGTTCTTCTCCCACGGTTCGGCGCAAGTCCGAAAAAACGGACATCGTTCGATCTCTTCCGAGCACCTCGCCAACGCGCTGCTGGAGTCTGCTGACGCCGCATTCAGCTTCCGCTTTTTTCTGAGCTACAGGAAGTCCAGCGGATTTTCAGTTTTTGGTTCTGATTTTTCCTTGAGGTTCTCGTTTCGGTAATCGCGGATCGAGATGATCTAACATGCGCAAGAAACGCCCGACGGTCGGCGGGATCTTCTAGGAATGCGGCCGCCAGATTGACCACGTGGGGATTCCATCGCAAACAGCCGGGCAGCGTCATGCTGCGGTCACGCAGGCCGAGAGAGTCGAGGATTTCCCGCTCGCTCGCTCGGTTTGGGTAAATCTGCTGGCAGTGGTCGACTGTTGTAGTGATATGGCGGCAGAGCGCCCGGAACAGAAAGAACGCATTGATATCCAAATCGGCAGCATACGGAGTTTTTGGCTGGCGGAAAGCTCCGTGAGTCCGCGTCAAAGCGCCCGGAATTTGCAGCAGACCAGGCAAAGGCGGCGGTTTAGGCGGGGGGGCGACGGAAAATGGAGGGGCGAAGGCATTAGGCGAAAATCCTCTCGCCCGGTGACGGGGGAACGAATACAAACTTCTGGCATGCAGGGGATCGCCCAAACCCGAGAATGAGAAGCCCGACAATTTCGATAACATTATAATTTTCCCCTCACGAAAATGCCTGCCCCAACCAATAATTCCGGCTTGCGCGACAACCACACCAGGGGAACCGTCGCCGACTTCCTTCGGGAAAAGTCCCTGGTCGGTTCTCAGCTTTCCATCGTGTCGGCCTATTTTACGATCTACGCCTACGACGCGCTCCAGGAAGAACTCGAGCGCATCGAGCATCTCGATTTCCTCTTCGGCGAGCCATCCTTCGTCAATCGTCTAGATCCGAACAAGACCGAGAAAAAAGCGTTCATCATTGACGCGGATGGCTTGGAGCTTTCCAACAAGCTCCAGCAGAAATGCGTTGCCAAGGAGTGCGCCGACTGGATTGAGCGCAAGGTGGACGTCAAGACCATCAAGCAGTCCAACCTTCTTCATGGAAAAATGTATCACGCCGCCACCGCTGGCGTGGAGGATGCCACCACCAGCGAAGCCCAGATGCACACAGCCCTGCAACACAACCTCTGGATCTTCGGCAACGAATACAGCCTCATGGCGAGCAATCGCCAACTCCAGACGATTGTAAAAGACTTCAGCGATAGAATCTACAAGGCCAAGGATGAGGCCGACCGGCCCGACCTTCTCCTCGCGGCCAATGTCGAGGACCGGCATCTTCTGGTCGAATTCAAACGACCGGCACTCACGATTGGCAGAGCCGCCGAGTCACAGGCTGTCATTTACGCCGATACATTGTCCGGCCAACTTGGCATCAGCCTGGACATTCTGATCTTCGGCGGCCAGGTGGACACAAAGCTTCAATCGGAATACTCCGGGAAACGCACGAAATTTCTGGCCTACCGCTCGGTCATATCTACCGCCCGCACCCAACTCGAATGGCTGCTATGGCAACTGAACGAAAAACCATGAGCCAAGAAATCACCCCATTTGAGCAAATCCGCCGCTTCAATCCGGCGGGCAATGAATTCTGGTCCAGCCGCGACTACGCCATCTTCCAAAACCACGGCTACATGGGCCTCTACGGTGGACTCGGGGCGCAGGACATCCACCGCCGCAAAGGGCTGAAGAAGAGCGAACAAATCCTCGACCACATGGGCAGCACCGAACTGGCCGCCAACCTCTTCCGCGCCACGCAAGCCGAGGACAAACTCCGCCGAGAAAAGACCACGGGCAAAGACAAAGCCAACCGCGCACACCGCGAAGTCGGAGCCAAAGTCCGTCAGACGATCAAAGAACTCGGCGGCACCATGCCCGAGGAACTGCCCACCGTGGAAAGCATCAAGAAACTGGAGTCCAAGGCGAAAAAGGCGCTCAAGAAAGGCAAGCCATGAACATCAATTGCGTGGCGTCACGAAATGGATTGACCATAGCCTCTCAGAAAACCATGAACGAGCTACCCATCCTATGAGACATTCCCCCAAAGGGCTGACACGATTATGATCACGAAAATCACGACCCAATACTTCAAGCGATTTGAAACGCAGGAGTTTCCGCTGGAGCCACTCACTCTGCTGGCCGGCCCGAACAACAGCGGAAAGTCAACCTTGCTCCAGGCTGCCATGGTTTGGAACCTAGGCATGCAGAAGTGGTGGGAGAAGAAAGGTCCCGGAAGCGGATCAAAGGCCAAGGACCGGCCCGGCGCGCCGATCACTCGGCAGGAATTTACGGCGTTACCGCTGCCGTCCATGGATCAGCTTTGGACAAATACCCATACCTCGCTCCGTAAAGATGAAGGCAAGCAGGGGGCACCCCGCCCTTTGGTCATCACGTTGCATGGTGTTAGCAAAGACGGGAGCAAATGGAATGTCGGCTTTGAATTTCGCTACAGCGGTCCCGAGCAAATTCATGCGAAACCAGTGGCAGCGGATCTGCCACACCTCGACCGGGCACGTGAAGAGATCAGCGTGATCTATGTTCCACCATTTTCCGGAATCGGCGTCAATGAAACCAGGCATGACCGCCCCTATCAGGACATGCTGGTTGGCCAGGGCAAAGCGGGTGACATCCTCCGGAATCTGCTGCTCGAAGTGGCTGAAGCTGGCGACGGAAAAGATTGGCAAAGGCTTGTGGAAATCGTTTCGGAAGTCTTTGGCTACCGCTTGCTCAGGCCTGCGTATGCTGGGGCACCCTACATTACCTGCCAATATCTGAAAGGCATACCGACGGGCAACGGCTTTGGCGGTCTCCCGCCCTTGGATGTTTCAACGACGGGCAGCGGGTTTCATCAGGTGCTGCTCATTCTGGCGTTCATGTTTGCACGACCCTCCAGCTTGATTCTGCTCGACGAACCCGATGCGCACCTCCATGTCCTCTTGCAAAAGCAGCTCTACGACATCCTCCGACGCTTGTGCCACGAGCGAAAGGGCCAGTTGCTGATCGCTACCCACTCCGAGGTTTTGATCGACAATACGAGCCCCGAGCAGATCGTTTCCTTCTATCGCGAGCCACACCCCTTGGCTTTGGATAGTGATCGCGATCAGGTTCGGGAGGCTCTGAAACGGGTCACTTCCTTGGAATTGCTTCTCGCGGAAAACGCCAAAGGCATTCTTTATCTGGAGGGCACCACCGACTTCGACCTGCTCAAGGCGTGGGCAACCGTTCTGGACCATCCGTTAAAGCAATGGTTCAGCCGCTTACCATTCTGGCACAACAACCAGGGGCGCAGTCCGAAAGAAGCCCGTGCGCATTTCTTCGCGCTCAAGGCCACCCAGCCAAATCTGAAGGCCGCGCTCTTGCTCGACGGAGACAACAGGAGTTTACCAGACCGCGAGATCACGGCGGACGGCCTGACCATTCTGCGATGGGAACGCTACGAGGCGGAAAGCTACCTCCTGCATCCGGCAAGCTTGGAGAGGTTCTTGAATGCAGAGAAAGAGCCCCTCTTCGCAAAACCAGCGATGGATTACCTGCGCGAACAACTACCCCCGTCGTTTTTTCATTCACCACTCGAAGTCAGTGCGTTTCTTCGTGCGGAACCAGCGAGCAAAACACTACTGCCGGAATTACTTACAAAAGCCGACGTCGGCATTTCGAAAAGTGATTATTTCCTCCTGGCCCGACAGATGAAGCGTGAGGAAGTGCCGCCTGAGGTCGAAGAAAAGCTGAATGCCATTCACGATTTGGTGTGTTCATGAGAAATCGGCGAGATGCCCTCCGCGACGAGCGACCGCACCGTCCCCAGCTACCCCATTGGGGATCACCGAAGTGCGAGCGCCGCCTCCGCGAGTGCGATGTCGCGGGGAAATGTGACTTTGAAATTCTGGCCGCCGTGGGAAACCGGTTTCGGGCGGTGCCCGGCGCGGATCATGGCGGAGATTTCATCTGTCAGGGCTTCGCCGGATTTGATCGCGAGGAGAAGCTCCGAGTATCCGGCCACCTGCGGGGTTTGCATCGCCCAGAGGCAGTCACGGGAAACCGTCTCGGCGAGAAGGCCTCCGGGCCCGGACCGGTGAAGCGTGTCTGCCACCGGCTCGGCGGCGGCTGCCGAACCCGATTCCGACGCCGCTGCGACAACCTCTGAGATGAGCGAGGGGGTGACCAGCGGGCGGGCGGCATCATGCACCGCCACGAGGGTCGGAGCAAATGCCTCGAGCGCCAAGAGCCCGTTCAGGACGGATTCCGCACGCTCTGCCCCGCCGGGAACAACCCGGCAGAATTTCGGAAACGCCGCCGCGACCGCCCCGAACTCGTCGAGGCGCGACTCCGGGCAGACAAGAGCGCACGGCCCGATGTGCGCACACGAACCGAAGGCGGCGAGCGACCAAGCCAGGAGCGGGCGGCCGCCGAGCGGGGCCATGATCTTGTCGAATCCCATCCGGCGGCTCGACCCGGCGGCTACGACCAGTCCAGATACGCGTTCCATGAGGCGCATCTTACCGCGCCACCAGGAAACTGCACTCCGGAATTTCCGCCCCCCCTCAATTTTCCACTCCCAGCAAGAAAGCCTCCAAGCAAAGCTCTTGGATGCCTGATTGATCCGCAGGTTCGCGAACTAAAACGTTGACATGCGTGGCTGTTTGGGCATTTACTCCCTTAATGGCAAAGCTGTCACTTCCGCGTCCGAAGGCGATTTTACGCGCCCAAATCATCAAGAGTTTGGCTCATCCTTCACGCATCCAGATGGTGGAAGCCCTCGGCTCTGGCGAAATGTGCGTGTGCGAGCTTGCGGAAGTTGTCGGGGCAGACACGTCCACGATTTCGAAGCATCTGGCATTGCTGAAATCCGCCGGGCTTGTGGCGGTGGAAAAGCGAGGGCTCAACCAGTATTACAGCCTGAAATGCAAATGTCTGGCCGCATTTTTTCAGTGTGTGGATGATATCAACGAGAAGAACTCGCTCGCTCTGCGGAAGGCGTGCGCGCTTTGAAACTCAACTGCGGGAAAGCCGTCCAAAATGATTTAAGATGAAAACCATGACCGTTTACGATCCAGCCATGTGCTGCGGCACCGGCATCTGCGGGCCAGACGTTGACCCGATTCTGGCCCAGGTTGCCGGGATGCTGGCGCAGCTCAAAGAGCGGGGGGTTCATGTGGAGCGTTTCAATCTGGCCCAACAACCAATGGCCTTCGTTCAGAACAGCGTGGTTCGGGAGCTGCTCAACCGCGAGGGGGTGGAGGTATTGCCGCTCACTTTTGTTGACGGGGCACTCACCCTCAAAGGCCAGTATCCGGACCAGGAAATGAGGGAGCAATGGATTCGCGAAAATGGTGCGACCCAGCCGGGAAGCGGATTTTCCTCGGCATCCAGCGCCGGCGGGTGTGGCTGCAGTCCCGCATCGGTGGGCGGCGAATAAATGCTCCGCTCCTCCAATGCTTGAATCCATGACAGAAGCATCTGCTCCCTGGCTGGACCATGCTCCGCTTTTCTGCTTTTTCACGGGCAAGGGGGGCGTTGGAAAAACCTCGCTGGCCTGCGCGTCGGCGGTTGCTTTGGCGGATTCGGGCAAGCGAGTCCTTCTCGTCGGCACCGACCCGGCGTCGAATCTCGACGAAGTGCTCGATGTCAGGCTCGAACGGCAACCCGCCTCGGTTCCTGCTGTATCTGGCTTATTTGCGATGAACATTGATCCTGCGGAAGCCGCTGCCGCCTACCGCGAAAAGATCATCGGCCCGATGCGCGGCATGCTCCCCGAGGCTGCCCTGCGCAGCATGGCGGAACAGCTCTCCGGCGCATGCACCATGGAAATCGCCGCCTTCGACGAATTCTCGCGCCTGCTTGGCGATCCTGATGCGGCGACTGGTTTCGACCATGTCATTTTCGACACCGCCCCCACCGGGCACACGCTGCGCTTGCTCGCGCTTCCGAAAGCGTGGACGGGATTCTTTGCCGACAACACCTCCGGCACTTCCTGCCTCGGCCCGCTGGCCGGATTGGACCAACAGCGCGCCATCTATGAGACCGCACTCGCCAGCCTCGCCGATGCAGCCCGCACCGTTGTCGTGCTGGTCAGCCGCGCACAGGCCGCTCCTCTCACCGAAGCGGCGCGCACCTCTGCGGAGCTGGGCCACCTCGGAATTTCGCCTCGTCAGCAGAATTTGTGTGAGCAAGGTGGCTCTGGCAGCTTTGCAAGTGCATGATAAAGAACGAGCTTAATTATCTCGGAAGAGCGGTGTCCA
>Ga0194058_10000417_pt1 | contig 20275 bp, 17 predicted proteins | sample SepL4417m_MetaG_FD_155490 | JGI IMG/M metagenome (GOLD analysis project Ga0194058, IMG submission 155490) | Anoxic zone freshwater microbial communities from boreal shield lake in IISD Experimental Lakes Area, Ontario, Canada - Sep2016-L442-17m | ecosystem: Environmental > Aquatic > Freshwater... | reverse complement strand
ATGAAAACTAGTACTCCTATGATTTTGGCCATGTAGCCCCTCAATTACCTTTCTTCTCGGTGGTTGGCACTGGACCCGCTTTCCCCGGACGGTCCAGGGAAACAGCTTCATGCACTTCCGTCAGGGGAAGAAGCGGAAAGACTCGGGAATCTCCGCCTTCCATGATAAATTTTTTGGTCGGCTCAAAAAAACGTTCAGCACTCTCCAGGTAGAGGCGTTCGCGTGTGACATCGGGAAATTTCGAATATTCAAATAGGATTCTCGTGAACCGCTCGGCATCTCCTTGGGCTCGGATCACCCTCTGAGCCTTATACGCTTCCGCCTGTCTGATTTCCTGCTGAGCCATGCCCCTAGCCTTAGGTACAACGTCCTCCCTAAATCCTTCGGCCTCCTTGATGAGACGCTCCCGATCCTCCCATGCCCTTACCACATCGTGGAAAGCCTCCTGGACCTGGGCGGGAGGATCGACCACCAACAGGCGAGCCTGGGTGACCAACAGCCCTGTATCGTAATTCTCCAATAGCTTTTGGAGGTAGATCTCTACTTTCTTCTGGATTTCCATTCTGCCGGTAGTCATAGTGTAATCAATCGTATTTTCGCCTACGACTCCACGTAAAGCAACTTCAGCAGATGCCTTCAAAGCAATTTCGGGGGATTGAGCGCCGAAAAGAAACTTGACCGGATCTTGAACCATGTATTGAACGAAAAGCTGAACATCGACAATATTCTCATCGCCGGTAAGCATAAGCGATTCGGCCGGAACAGACCTCGTGCGTCCACCGTCAGTACGAAACCCTATCTCTGCTCTCCTCACCTTGGCAATATCCACGATCATATTTGACATGAACGGCTTAGGTAAGCGGTAACGCAATCCAGGATCGACAAGAGAACTCACCTTACCGAACAGAAGAACCACTCCCTTTTCTCCAGGGCCCACGATAAAAAAACCGGAAAGCAAATACAGGGCCACTAGGATCAGGACAATGAGCCAGGTTCCCCAGCCTTTCACAAAACGGTCCACCAGAACTTTTATGTCCCGGACGCCCTGCTGTATCTCCCGAACGGGATTATTGTCGTCCCGCGGCCTGAATTGATCCATCTTTCCTCCAACTAAATTACCTCAGTCTCCTCTATAGTCCAATGCAGGAAGAAAAGCAAACCACTACAAAAAATAGGCACTCTACAATTAAGCGAGAAGTGCCTATAACAAATTACAGGCGTTAGCGTACGCCTGTTACCAAATTAACAAAAATATAGATAGGACCGATGCAAGGAGAAACCGATATCATGGTGCATCCGGAGGCTCATTAAAGTGCCTCGGATGTGAATTACTAAATGATGGTTACGGAAGTCAAGGGTCAATTCGCATTTTTTCAAGAGCTGCCAGAAACATTTTACGAGCCGATTTTTTTTTGTCCTGGAGTTCTTCAAGCCAGCTATCCACCTTTTCGATAGCCTCCAGTTCCCATGGGAGCCAGTCCGAACTATCTCGGTTTCTTATGGACTTCTCGAGTTCCTGTGGAATAGGGGGGGTTAAACATTCCTCGTAATGGTTTTGTATCTTCCTGAGGACACGGAACAACTCTTTCATATCTTTCTTGGTCAGCGTTCGGCTGCGCTCTTCCTCTCCGAAAATTTCCTTCCTAACTGAGTTTCCATTTTCCAGCCTCAGTGCGTGGATCAGCTTCTTGAGGTTACGGTAATTCTGATTGAAATCATTAGAATCGAGTAAAGTATCGGCGGAGGCATCGAACGCAGTTTGAGTCATTGCCAACTCCTTTTTCTCCCAAAAAAATAGTCAAAGATTTTCATTGTTTTCAGCCAAGAAAATCTTAGATCGGGGGAAATAATCAAACCGGCTATTGAATTATTATTAAAAGGTCCCTGCGCCTTTGAAGGCCCGGAATAACCTTTGAGAGAATCACATCCCTCGTGAACGGCTCCTATCACCCTGTTTAGACAGAGTCAAGAAATTTATGTAAATTTAACCATGATATTAAGCGCGACGCGAATATAATTCCGCGTATACGGGGTTTTTTATCATTCTGGAATCCGTTTGAATCCGCGATATAGTTCGCGATCCATATGGAACGCGAAGTAACCGCGAATTAAAAAACCAAGCCATTTCCTGGCAGGCTTGATGGTAGTACTTTTGTTTGATCCACATCAGGGGTGTGCGAATAAATGGCAGGCAGAGAGACAATCGAGTTCGTGGAGCGGGCACCGGCTATGAGAACTGAGCGAGTGAAGATCATAAATGACGAAAAAAGTGCGCCCCGATCATTTATCGATGTCTGTCCTCTTGTAAATGATTCCAACGCTGAATTCATCGTCCAATACTCTATCAAATGCCTGTCTCAAATCGGAGGGATCATGGTCTTGAGGCAGTGGATGGACCCATTTTTTTAAGTTTGCCCAAGTCTTGAATTCCTTATCAAATGTAACGCAGCTTGTATAAATATGAAAAATGGAAAAGCCGGGATGCTGGACTCCCTCAATGAGAGCACGGCATATGCTATCAGGATCGCCTGCAAAAAGCCTGGCTACGAAAGAAGCACCGTACGTTAGAGCTAAAAGAGTTGCATTGAGGGGCTTGTCTATGGTTCCCGAGGGGCTGGCCTTGCTCTTCATTCCAACTGGGCTACTGGGCGACGGCTGGCCTTTAGTAAGTCCGTATATAGAATTGTCAAACAGCAGGTAGTTAACATTGACGTTTCTTCTCGCCACATGGGGCAAATGCCCCCCACCGATTGCCAGACCGTCTCCATCACCTCCCACTGCGAAAACGGTGAGTTCCGGGTTGGCCGTTTTCACGCCGGTAGCCACGGGGAGAGTTCTTCCGTGCACCGTGTGGAGACCATAGGTTCTGGTGAAGAACAATGACCTACCTGCGCAGCCGATTCCCGATACGATAACCACCTTGTGGTGAGCTAGACCCAGTTTCTGTATGCAGTTGTTCAAGCCTTGATGGATTCCGAAATATCCGCAACCAGGGCACCATGTGGGTAAGGCTTCAGATCGTATATCAAAAACTCTAGATTCTTTTATTCTATGAACACCTTCCCGAAGAACTTTGCCTTTTGTCTTCATTCATCGCCTACCTGAACGAGATATTCAATTTTCTCCAATATTGCCGATGGAGGAAAAGGCGTGCCCGTAACCCTGTTCAATCTCACCACGTCTTTACTGTGGATATAACCTATGAGATTAGCCAATTGTCCAGCATAGTTAAGTTCAGGAATGAGGATCTCAGAGCACCTATTCATGAACGCTCTTATCACACTTTCGTGAAACGGGAAAATGGATGTAATTTTCAGGCCACCTACCCGAAGACCCCGGTTGCGGGCTGATGTTACTGCTTCCAAGATGGAACCGAAGGTGGAGCCCCATCCTATGACTCCGACGTCCAATTTGCCCCCTGAAGAAAACTCTTCAGGTGAAGGAAGGTCGCCAAGTGCTCCAGTGATCTTGCGATGTCGTTTTTCCGTCATGAGCATGTGATTCTCAGGTGAATAGTCGGGGACTCCCGTCTGAGTATGTTCCAGGCCGGTTGCAGAGAAGATGAAACCTTCCATTCCCGGCAAGGCGCGCGGTGAAATACCCGATTCGGTAATCTCATATCGCCGATATGATCCTTTAAGCGAATTTTCCGGCAACACATTTGACCCCGACTTTTCCGACTCGGAGGCTTCTGGCATGGGCAGGTTTTCAACACGATTGTCAAGATAGAAGTCCGCGAGGAGTATGACCGGTGTCTGGTACTTCTCGGCGAGCTGAAAACTCTTTACGGTGTAGTGATAACATTCGGCTACGTTAGTGGGTGCTATGACTATACGTGGGGAATCACCAGGTCCTCCGAACACCGCAGCGTGTAAATCCGATTGCTCGGTTTTGGTGGGAAGTCCCGTAGAGGGACCGCCCCTTTGCGCATTAATGATTACTGCAGGGATTTCTGCCATGACACCATGAGTTATGAGTTCTGTCATAAGTGCGAAGCCCGGACCCGAAGTGGCTGTCATGGCCCTTGTCCCAGCGTAAAAACTGCCGAGGACGGCACCGATGGATGCAATCTCATCCTCCATCTGAATTACGCGACCGCCCAATGCCGGGAGATGTGTTGCCAAGTATTCCATTATCGGCGTTGCAGGTGTTATGGGATAGCCGAAATATAGCTTCAAACCTGCATCTATAGCTGCTTTTCCTATTGCCTGATTGCCCGAGAGCAGGACCTTTTTCGGCCCTCCAACTTTGTCAGGGATCAGGAAGATGGACTTGATACGGTTTGAGAAGTGTTCGAGTGCATAATCGAACCCTGCATCGAAGCTCCTCAGGTTTGTTTGGAGAACCTTTTCTCCCTTGGACTTGAATTTTCTAATTATTACCCCCCTGAAGAGGTCATGAGGCGCGCCGCAGATGGCTGCAAAACACCCCAAAGCTGTCAGATTTCTCCCACGCGTCGTTCCCGCGGAGGCTGTGGCAATATCGTTGAAAGGCATACCGAATAGTATTGTCTCAGGATCTAGCTCTGATACGAGAGATTTGTCTTCTCGTACGTAAACCGCAGGATTGCTGTCGAAAAAGATCATAGAGTTTTCCGACAAAAAGGGGACCCTTGATCGAGCCTGTTCATCATTGAGGGAGATGAGTACGTGTGTCTTATCTTCCAGTGCGACTATCTCTTCATTGCCGATCCTGGAACGGGTGACACACCTGCCGAAACCCCTTATCTCCGCTGGATATGAATCGAAGGCGAGTACGGAAAAACCCCCATCCGACATTGCTTCGTTGATCAAACCTCCTGCGGCGATTGTGCCGTCACCCGCCATCCCGCAAACCTCGACCGTGACATCCACTACGGGCATATCAAAACTCCGTCCACCACGATGTATTAACAATTATTCCATCTACAAAGAAGATGCTCTCGGGTGATGCGTCTACGGAAAGCATGCCGCCCAGCAGGTTCAGGCCGGCAATTTTTCCTAAGTTGATAGCATTCTGGTATCCGATAGAGACCCAATAATCCTTGATAGTTGGATGATAGACTTGAGCGCAGTCCCCCGCCGCATAAACGAGGTCAAAACGGGTCTGGAGGTACTCATCGACGAGGACCCCACGTTCTATGTCAAGCCCGGAGCGAGCGAGAAATTTGACATTGGGGGTCATGCCGAAAAAGGCCCCAAGGATTCCGACTCGCAACGTTTTGTTGTCAGTCTCCACTTCAATGGACCGGTCTGAAACACGCGTGACACGTTTGATCCTCCCAGCCTTGATCACTTCGACACCTCTTTCAGTAAGCATGTGCTTGATCTTCTCGGAGAGTTCGTTGCAAAGAGGAACCGGCCAGAATGAATCTTCATTTAACATAAAAATGACGCGCTTTTCTAGAGAAAGTAGGGCCTTGGTCAGGCTTAATGAAGTGAGATCACCTCCAACTATGAGGACTGAATCCACTTGGCTGAGTTGTTCGATCCATTGAGCGGCGTCGGCGGGAGTCTTCAGAGTGAGCATCAAATCATCGAATACCTGAAGATGTTCTGGAATTCTTTGTTTGCCACCGCAAGCTATTATTAGGCCGCCGAAAGAAATTACTTCTTTATGATCCAGCACCAGTTCCCGCTTATTAAAGTCTACGTGTACAACCTTCTGACCCAGTCTCACCTTTATGCCGCACTCCTTGTAAAATGCCGGTGTATTCACGCAAAGGTCTTCCTGAGACAACCTGCCCGCAATGTACTCGGGGAGGAGGTGCGGTCTGTAATGCGGAAAAGGCTCCTGACCGACTATGGTGATGCGTGCGTCAGAAGAGTTTTCTCTCAGCGTAAGCGCTGCCTGATTTGCTGCCGGCCCGTTACCGATGATGACACAGTGCTCTTGAGCCATCAGTTCCTCCGACCCTGTAATGTTCGCTCCACAAGCTCCACTTTTGAAACGGATATGCAATCCACCGGGCACACCTTAATGCACTCGCCGCATCGGATACATCTGGAGTTGTCTATAACTACGGCATTGACTTCCCTCCAATTAGATGTCTCGACAAGACCCGTTATGGCACCGGCTTCGTTTGTTATAACTTCGTTCACCATTTTGATGCAGTCCCGAGGTGCGACGTCAATACAATAACGGCAGTAGATGCAACTAGTTATGTCTATTTCATAGTGGAGGTAACACAGGTAGCATCGCTGGGACTCTTTAATGCCTTCCTCGCAGTCGAAACCAAGTTCCACTTCTGCTTCAATTGAATTAAAACGGTTTTCTATCGGAGTAATAGTGGGCATCTCTCGTCTCGGTATAAAGTCCCAAGAACGCTCTCTGTCAGTCGTAGTGGCTTCTTCTAAGCGAACGGCCCATTCACGGAATTTCTTGCCCGTCAAATCTTCAGCTATTTTTTCAGCAACTCTACGCCCTCCGGCAATGCATTCGATTACTGTGGTGGGCCCTGTCATGAAATCACCAGTGACATATAAGTTCGGCACCGAAGAACGATACGTAATTCTGTCGCCTATCAGCACGCCTCTCTCGTCTTTTTCTCCTGGTGAGGCTATGGGCTCGGAGCCTTGTCCGATCGCAACGATCACTGAATCACAGGGCAGGACAAATTCGCTTCCCTCTATGGGAACAACTCTTCTCCTACCGTTGGGTAGGACTTCTTCGGGACGCGTTCGGACAAACTCCACTCCCTCAACTTTTTCGTTTCCAATTATCCTCTGGGGCAACAACAGTGCCTTAACTTTGACTCCCTCTCGTTTCGCTTCAAGTATCTCGTCTTTAGTGACCCTAAGATCCTGTTCGGTTGCTCTTATGCAGATGGCCGATTCCTCAGCCTCAAGACGCAGGGCCAAGCGTGCGCAGTCGAATGCTGTGAATCCGGCTCCTATGACAACCACGCTTCTGCCCAACCGGGGAGGGCTACCTGAAGCAACTTGCATGACAAATTTTAGACCGGAGTGAATACCAGCGAGATCTTCACCGGGAATTGCCAGCGGCCTTGGAACATAACATCCGGTTGCTATCAGTACGGCATCGTAATCGTCCAACAGGTTTTGGACCGACACGTCGGTGCCCACCTTTATTCCAGTCTTCAGCGTGACTCCTATTCTCAAGGCCGATGAGATTTCGGATTTCAGAATCGCTCGCGGCAATCTGAACTCTGGTATTCCGTACCTAAGCATTCCTCCCGGTTCATCGAGCGCTTCCATTATGGTTACTGCGAATCCGATGCTAGACAAGTCGTGGGCAGCAGCAAGGCCTGCAGGACCGGCCCCCACCACGCACACAGTCTTGCCTTGCGGTGGGAAAAGGTACTCGGTGTAGCTTTGGTCGGGATTCTTGCCGTCGGCCGCAGATCTCTTTATGTGGCAAATTCCTACCGGTTTGCCCAACTCAGGCTCGCCATGTCGGCACTTGTTCTCGCAAGGGCGCGAACAGATTCGACCAAGTACGCCAGGGAGTAAGTTGACTATCCTGTTAAGTTGATAGGATCGATCATAACTCTTCTCATAAAGACAACGTATGTATGCAGGAACATTCGTATAGGCAGGACAAGCATTCTGACAGGGGATGTTCACGCCCACATAGAAAAAGTCTGCCGGGTCCGTCGAGTAGACTACATTGTTCGTTGTTTTGTTTGATGAGATGGAGTTGTCTGGCGGATAGCGATCCTTGTTTTTCATAGGATACCTCACAGGGATGGGTGCTTGTAACCAATCAGAACTTGAAACGAAGGGCCGGTATCTGGGGTCCTTCCAGCTTCTTTCTCGTAAGTGCCTCTACTATAATTCGATCCCCCGCTTTTAGCTCATTGGAAAAAATCTGGACTCTCTCGGTTCCGTAAATTCCTATTTTCACATTCACAGGACGAATCGTGTTCTTGTCCTGAAGGTTCCACACTCGCTTCTCACCCTCGGGTACAGGAACGATATCCTGTGCTGATTTCGTCAGAACTTCTTCAGGGGGTGAGAATCGGAAGCCTTGGTCAGGAATCATAAGGGCGTCATGAACCTCATTGAGCATTATCTGAACGTTTGCCGTCATACCGGGCCTGAGCTTTAGGTCATTGTTGTTCACGTCAAGAACCACATTGTAGGTTACCACATTCTGTTCTACTTTGGGGTCATTTCGAATCTGGTTGACGGAAGCATCAAAAAGCCGGTCCGGGAAAGCGGGAACCGTGAACACGGCCTTCTGACCGACTCTGACTCGTCCGATATCAGCCTCGTCGACATTCGTATGTACCTGCATACGAGTAAGGTCTTCTGCTATCTTGAAAAGAACCGGCGTCTGAAAGCTGGCAGTGACGGTCTGACCTACGTCCCCTGTTCTTGATGTGACGATACCGCAGACCGGCGCAATGATTCGGGTGTATTTCAGCTCAAGTTCAGCCTCCTGTAGCCTGGCCTCAAGTTGAGCAACCCTGGCTTTCTCCACGATTATCTGGGCCTCTGCTGCATCAGCCTTGGTCTTGGCCGTGTCATAGTCACTCTGGCTGATTGAATTTTTCTCGATCAATCCTTCTTTGCGACGCAGCGTTCTTATTTCATCGGAGAAGGTTACCTCGGCCTTCAAAAGGTTTGCTCTTGCCGCCTCCACATCTGCCCGTGCCTGGTGGGCTTTTGCTTCTAACCTATCCGGATCGATAAGAGCTATTAGTTGGTCCTTCTTCACTTCCGACTCGAAGTCAGCGTATAATGCCTTAATAGTACCGGATGCCTGTGTTCCTACGAGAACTTCCACCAGAGGTCTCAGGGTCCCGCTCGAAGAAATCTCAGCCCTGAGAGTACCCTTTTCAACTGGGACGGTTACGTATTTTGTCTGAGGTTCCTCTTGAGAGGAACGGCTCAGTACCATGTAAACTGCTGAAACCGCTGTGCCGATAATAATGACTAAGATCAATGCTTTTTTCAATTTCTCAATCTCCTCGAGAACTCAATACAACGGTCCAGAGAGGTACAGTTGTCAAAAAAAAGCTTAAGAGGGGATATGTGGCTGCTCTTTAAGCGGCTTTCGTTCATCGCCATGAATGCTGCCGTCCCTGATGAGTATCTTACGATCAGTGAGGTCACCCATTTCAGAATCGTGAGTAACCAGGATGAACGTTATTTTTCTGTCCAAGTTTAATTTTCTGAAAACGCCGATAATTTCCATACTGGTTCTTGTGTCCAAGTTTCCAGTAGGTTCGTCGGCCAGAATTATCTCTGGGTTATTAACAAGGGCTCTGGCAATGGCGACTCTCTGCTGTTGTCCCCCTGAAAGCTGTGATGGAAGATGATGGACACGGTCTTCCAGTCCTACCAGACGAAGGGCATCCTCTGCTGTTTCGCTGCGCTGCGTGCTACTCATATGTCCATATATCAAGGGTAGCTCCACGTTCTTAACTGCGTCAACCCTCGGCAATAGGTTAAACCCCTGAAAGACAAACCCCAGCTTCCGGTTTCTCAGGTCTGCACGCTGATTGCGTGCCAGACCTGATACGTCCTCTCCGTCAAGAAAATATTTTCCCGATGTAGGGGCATCCAAGCATCCCAGGATGTTCATTAGGGTGGATTTGCCGGATCCGGAGGGCCCCATAATAGAGAGAAATTCCCCGGAATCGATAATCAAGTTTATGTCTTCCAGGGCTGACACTTCAACAGTGCCGGCCATGTAGATCTTTCTGAGATTTTCCATTCGGATGAGGGGCACGCTACTGTCCTTGAATGTTTACCGGTAAATCTTTGCGAGTTTGTACCATCGGCCTTGATGTAAATGCACGTTCGTTGAACCTGAAATCAGACAAAAGGCGTACGCATTTAATTCGTGGTGGTAATTGGATCGGCTCAATTGATCAGGTATAAAATTTATCAGATTGCCTCGTTCTTCCCCTAATAATATGGGTCAGTTAATTCGAGTCTTCGTTCCGTAGAAAGATTGAAACTCCATATCTCGGGCGGATCCTTATCATTCTCCTTATCCGGAATTTAATTCTATTTCGGGATCCGTGTCTCCAATGCTATTTTCAATTTCTCTTTGAGTTCGCTCAGGTCGGAACTTTTTACGACATAATAATCAGCCGCCACAGCTTTGAGGTCCACTTTGAAGCTGGAATATGCCGAATTAAGAATGACCGGGAGATCGTAGTATTTTTTTCGAAGGTGCTGAAGCAAGTCCAACCCGCTGTACTCGCGCATCTTGATATCGAGTACAATGCAATCCGGATGTTCCTTTTCCACTACATCAAGAAGATCTTTACCATCCGGAAGAGTGATGACTTCGTATCCCTCATCCTGGAGTTCCATGGAATAAAGCATCCGGATTCCTTCCTCATCATCCACAATCAGTATCTTTGCCATTTCGGCTCCTTTGAGGTATCCATTCTACCGGTCTTGAGGGGACGCTGTTGCCGGATCATTCTGAGAACCAGCGTTCCAATAGATAGGGTTTGGTTTTCTCAAACTGGAGGCATTGGTCTTCGATGAACTCTTCAACCTGCTGAGTGTTCATGGCCTGGGTTTCCCAAACGAACGACAGAGATTTTGCATAGTACAGAGGAATGAGGGAGCCGAGCAAAGCTTCGCGTGGGACGGCCTTATTTCTGTAAGCCAATGCAAAATCATAGAGTATTTTTGCCCAGAGATTGGTGGGAAACTCGAAACCATCTTGCGGAAGACCGGCAACCTCCTCCATCTTGTGTAAATTTTGCGAGTCAAGGAACTCCCTATAGAGATCCCAGTTTGAGTGGAGTCCCGATGTGATCTGTTCGGACAGAGACTTGGTATCAACTTCGACAGGTGGGGGGACCTCCACATCTCCCACACCAGAACCGAAAACCGCTGTTGGTCTGCTCCATTTCACGTCTTTCCAGAAGCTATCGTAACTGGACATAAGTTCGAATATGGTTCCCACTACATCGTGAAACATGGTCTCCACATCTGCGGTGAGGTCTCGGACTCGGTGAATCTTGGCTTTACCCATAAAAGACTGGATAACTGCGAGACGGCTGCGCATTGCTGTTGTGGTCATCCATATACTTATGCCGAAATTCGCCACGGCGTCATCCCACACTTCAAATTCTTTATAAATCCGAGCTAGTTCACCTGAAAAACCTGCCTCTCCGCCGATCGGTTGGCGTACTCGCCTTCCATAGAGGGCACGGGTCAAGGGATAAACGATGTTGTTGGTAAAACTGCCATCGTACTTGTGGCGGGTGTATAGGGGAGCAACAAAGTGATAGTTGTCGAAGAGAGGTTCTCCAAGGTTTCGTATCCAAATCGGAGACATGTTCCTTAGGTCTGCGTCAACGACAAGAACAGCCTGGGCAGACAACTCCACAGCCTTGAAGAATAAGTTTCGAAGGTTATTTCCTTTTCCCCTTACTCCATTTTCTGTTGACAAATAGATCTTGGGTGTCTTAGTAGCGGTCTGAAGAAACGCTTGGCAAGTTCCGTCAGGCGAGTTGTTGTCACAGTTTATGATTACAGCCGAACGATTGGGGTAGTATTTGGAAAGTCCTTTGTCCGTCTGCTGGGTTGGAAAGGATATTAAAGACGCTTCATTATAGGAAGGAATGCCAACTACAATGTCTGCCTTACTGATACCTTCCGGGTTATCTTCTCTGGATTTCATTTATGTTGCCCCAAGACTTTGCGTTGAGTTCCTGAGCAGTTCAGGCTGTATTCTATCATAAATGGCAGCCCAAGCAACCCTGTATCGAAGGTTTCGGATGCTACCGGTCAATCCATCGTTCTCACCGATCAATACTTGTTGGCTAATCGGATCGTTAATCTATACATTTCATAAAGCAATGCTACTGAACGGTCAGCTCTCCAAAAGATTACAAAGTGGAAGGCAAAAGAAGAGGGTAGCATTGCAAGAAAACGGACGGAATTGTGTCATTAGACAGAGGGTTTATTAAATCTATTGTGGAAGGGCTCATCTTCGCTCATTCAGAGCCCATCACCCGTGAGGGGATCGCCGCAGTCCTCAAAACAGTTTCCGAGGAAATCATCCAACAGGTATTGGATGAATTGGAACAGGAGTACTTCCACAGAGCCAGGGGCTTCGTGCTTACCAATGTGGCTGATGGCTACCAGTTCCGGTCTCTGCCGAGCATTGCTCCTTGGATACTAGAGATGAAAAGCATCAAGCCTTCACGGCTTAGCAGGGCCGCACTGGAAACCCTATCAATTATTGCATACAACCAGCCGATTACTCGGAGCCGCATAGAAAAAATCCGAGGGGTGGAAACGGCCGGCACCATCAAGAGCTTGCTGGAAAGGGACCTCTTAGTCATAGCAGGACGGTTGGAAATCCCAGGGCGCCCACTAGTTTACGGCACCTCACGGAGATTTCTTGAGGTCTTCGGGCTGACCAATCTTGCTTGTCTGCCGCCTTTACCCGACATTGAACTCATAATTGATGAGGAGAATGAGCACCAATATCGCAACGACCCACGCAATAGTAAGTAAAACCCATACTATCCATTTTTTGCGGGTCGTAAAGGTTCCTCCCATCAAAGATAACGGGTTCCCATAAGGTGTTCTTGATTTTCTCGAAATCGGGATAGCGGAACTCATTCCACTCTGTGACGATTATCAACGCGTGGGCACCCTCAAGGCACTCATAGTTGTTGGAAGCATATTCTATCGAATTACCAAAGACTTTCTGAGCATTTTCCATGGCCACCGGGTCGAAGGCCCTTACACGGGCCCCTTTCTCTAGGAGCACACGTATTACGTCCAGCGAAGGAGCTTCACGAATATCGTCTGTGCGAGGCTTGAAACTCAGTCCCCAAAGTGCGAACAACTTCCCCTCCAAAGAGTCGCCGCCGTAATGGGTGAGTATCTTGTTGGAGAAATGATCCCGCTGCATTTTGTTGGCTTCTTGGACCGCTTCAAGGATCTTGAGTTGAACACCATATTCTACCCCGGTCCGGGTTAGTGCGTCTACGTCCTTGGGAAAGCACGATCCACCATACCCTATGCCGGCAAACAAAAACTGATTTCCAATCCTAGGATCTGATCCGATACCTGCACGGACCATTTCTATATCCGCGCCCACCATCTCTGCAAGTCGCGATAGCTCGTTCATGAAAGAGATCTTGGTTGCCAGGAGGCCATTGGCAGCATATTTGGTCATTTCGGAGGACTGGATGTCCATGACCAAGATGGGTTTGCCGGTCCTGACAAAAGGGCTGTAAAGCTCCTTAAGAATTTCACCTACCCGAACGTCATCAACTCCTATGACAACCCTGTCGGGCTTCATGCAGTCGTCCGTGGCATTGCCTTCCTTAAGAAACTCAGGGTTTGATGCCACGTCGAAGGGATGGCTCGTAGTAACGGCTATTATCTCCTTCACTTTTCTGGTGGTTCCGACCGGAACAGTGCTCTTGTTTACGATTATTTTATAAGTGTTGAGTACCTGGCCGATGTCTTTCGCCACTTTATAGACCTGGGTGAGATCCGCGTGTCCACCCGGTCCTGGAGGAGTTCCTACTGCTATAAAACAGATAAGAGAATTTTCTATGGTAAACTTAAGATCCGTAGTGAAAGAAAGACGTTTCTTAGCAGCGTTCCGGGCTATCATTTGATCAAGGCCGGGTTCGTAAATTGGAACGCGTCCTTCAGTGAGGCCCTGTATTTTTTCCTCATCTACGTCCATTAAAATTACATCATTACCCATCTCTGCGAAACATGCGCCAGTGACAAGTCCAACATATCCCGTCCCAATAACACCCACATGCATTCGACTTACTCCTGAACCCCAAACCACGTGAGCCGAATCGTACACTCGGCAAAGACCAGTAACATTACACGAAAATCTTGTGTTCAGGTAGAAAAATTTAGGAGTATGTAGCGAGCCCTACCCATAGAGGAGCTGAATCTTTTCCATCTCGCGAATGCGATCCCTCAATTGAGCGGCTTTCTCGAATTCCAGATCTCGAGCCGCCTCAAACATCTCCCGCGTAAGGTCTTCTATAAGTTTGGGCATGCGCTCCGGCGGTTCATCCTGCAAGTCGTGTCTGCGTTCTATCTCCACCGTCACATAATCCTGTTCCGCCAGAGAAGATAAGATATCCTTGATGTCTTTCCGAATGGTCTCAGGAGTAATGTTATGTTTTTTATTGAATGCGAATTGAAGCTTTCTCCGTCGATTCGTCTCATCCATGGATTTTCGCATGGATTCAGTGACGCGATCGGCATAGAAAATAACCGTACCACCTGAATTCCGGGAAGCCCTTCCCGCAGTCTGTATGAGAGATCTCTCAGAACGGAGGAACCCCTCTTTGTCCGCGTCCAAGATCGCTACGAGGGAAACCTCGGGTATGTCTAGCCCCTCCCGGAGAAGATTGATGCCGACGAGCACGTCGAACTCCCCTAGCCTCAGATCCCTAATGATCTCCATCCTTTCTATGGTTTTGATCTCTGAGTGCAGGTACCTGACTGCTACGCCCAGGCTTGCGTAGTATTCGGTAAGATCCTCCGCCATCTTCTTGGTAAGAGTGGTTACTAACACACGCTGCCCCTGATCGACTCTCTTATGAATTTCATCCAGCAAATCATCTACTTGCCCTGATGCAGGCCGAAGTTCTATCACCGGATCCATTAGCCCTGTAGGCCGGATTAATTGCTGCACCAAGTGGATTTGGGCTTTCTCCAGTTCATAGGGGCCGGGGGTGGCTGAAACATAGATGGCTAGGTTCACGAGGGATTCGAACTCTTCGAATTTTAGCGGTCGGTTATCCAGGGCACTGGGAAGGCGAAAACCATACTCAACAAGGTTCTTTTTCCTCGCACGGTCGCCACGGAACATTCCGGATAATTGGGGAATGCTCACGTGGGATTCATCAATAAAGAAAATTGAATCTCGCGGAAAATATTCGAGCAGAGTAGGCGGAGGCTCCCCAGGATTTCGTCCAGTGAGGTACCGAGAGTAATTTTCAATTCCACTGCAATATCCCATTTCCTTGAGCATCTCTACGTCAAAGCGAGTCCGTTCTTCGATCCGCTGTGCTTCGATCAAGCGGTTATTACTCCTGAAGAATTCAACCCTCAGTTTCATCTCTTCAAGGATTGCATCTGCTGATTCGAGCAAGCGTGATCTCTCGGTGACATAATGGCTTGCAGGATAAATAGCCACCCTGTCCAGGGACCTCAAGACTTTCCCTCGCAAGGGGTCTATTTCGTAGATACCGTCCACGCTGTCTCCGAAAAACTCAATCCTCACTGCAAGGCCGTCTTCATAGGCAGGGAAAACCTCGACCACATCTCCTCGGACCCTAAATGTGCCTCTGTGAAAATCCACATCGTTCCGATCGTATTGAATTTCGATAAGCTTTCTGAGTACCTGGTCCCGATCGCCCTCCTCTTTCCGAATGAGATGGACAAGCATATTCTGGTAAGCCTCAGGAGATCCCAGTCCGTAAATGCATGATACCGAGGCCACGATAATCACATCTCTTCGTTCCAGTAGAGACCTGGTTGCCGAATGTCTCATCTTATCGATGGTCTCGTTAATGCTGGAGTCTTTTTCGATATAAGTGTCCGTGTGAGGAATATAGGCTTCGGGCTGGTAATAGTCATAATAAGACACGAAGTACTCAACAGCGTTTTCAGGGAAAAGCGACTTGAATTCGTTGTATAGTTGACCTGCCAGTGTCTTATTTGGGGCCAGCACCAGAGCAGTCTTGCCCGTGCGGGCTATCACATTGGCCATGGTATAGGTTTTTCCCGAACCCGTAACACCTAATAACACTTGATGCCTTGAACCCTGTTCAACTCCCTGGACGAGTTCATCAATTGCTCCAGGCTGGTCACCTCGTGGCATGAAATTGGATACTAATTGGAACGCAGGCATTCGGGTCGGCCTTTCTCATCACTTTTCATCAGTAAGTGGGGCGCTGAGGCCTGTTTTGCCTGGCTCTTTCCTGAAGATCCACCACCCGGTCGGTTTCATCCACAATTTCGTCCCCAAGCAGAGTCTCAATAAGGTCCTCAAGCGTCACCAATCCTGCTACTCCACCATATTCGTCCACAACGATTGCGATGTGCCTTCGCTGTCTGAGAAAGCTTGTCAGCAGGGCCAGAGAGTTTCTGGTCGCAGGAGCGAACGAGATGGCCCTCGCTATTGTTTTAATTGGAGAATTAGGTTTTTTAAGGGTTTTCACAGAGAAGAGGTCGTGAATCACTATGTAGCCAATTATGTTTTCTCGGTCTCCTTCATATATAGGTATCCTGGTGAAACCTTTTCCGTCTACGGCCTTAAGAGCATTCTGGACGGTCATGTCGGCGTCTAAAGAGAAAATGACGGTCCGTGGAGTCATGATTTCGCGGATCGCCTTGTTTTCAAGATGAATAATGTTGTGTACCAGCAAGCTCTCCCCATGCGTGATTTCACCTTCGCTCGCTCCAATGCGAACAGCAGCCAGGATTTCGTCTTCCGTGATGTGTGGGTGCCGTTTCCCGCGGATAAAAAGGTTGGAAAACTGCTGGGTAACCAATATGGCCGGGTACAGAGTGTACTTCATAACAGTGAGGGGCCAAATGATCACGGGCCATAATCGACGCCAGTACACGGCTCCCAAAGTTTTGGGCATGATCTCGCCGAGAAACAGTACCAGCAGGGTGAAAACCAGGGAAAACAGCGGAACCATGGAAGCTCCAAGGGCTTCCGCTGCCAAATATCCGGAAATTGTTGCCCCTGAGGTGTTGGCCACGGTATTCAGGATGAGAAGTGATGCAATTGGTACATCAATTCTCTTCTTCATCTCTATGAATTGTTCAGCTAACCTTTCGTTCTGTCCCGATGCCTTCGAAGCCTCAAGGGTCCCAAGGCGTGTGGAATAGAGAATCGCTTCGAATAGTGAACAGTGAAATGAAATTAAAAGGGTAATAATCACTACCAGAACGACTACGGTCATCTCAGGCTCCTTGCGTAGGCCTCATAGGTTCATTGCTATTAAAAGGAATTGTGCAGCGAAACGTTAAAGGTGCTCGAAGAGATTAATAAGTCCTTTTTCCTGGCTCCACGACGACATCGCTGCCATTCAAGACAAGGTCCTGGGACACAATTTTTCCATTTTCAAGCCAATTTTTTCAGAATCTTCTAGTTGTTCAGCAGATTTCAGGCGAATCACCCCATAGCCTTTCTGCCTATACCGCTCGTCATCGTGCATAACAATTGCTTTGGGAATGAACTTCAATTGGTACCCTGCGTCGAACAATCTTCTTGAGAAAGAAACATCTTCTCCCTGATAAAAACCCAGTTCTTCATTCCAGGAATGTTCCTCAAAAATGAAGTCCTTGTAGATGCCGTAACCTCCGGTGACATACTGGCACCTGTCGAAGGTTTCGTGATAGGCTCTGAGGAAGGTGTAATTCTCAATGATGTTTACCCAGTCGCAGTATCTGGAGAGGTCCGGATTCAGAATGATTCCAGTCGCTATGTCGAAATCGCCTTGAACGTCATCCATAGCTTCGGCCCACTTTGGATGGAGAAGAAAATCATCATCTAGGCTCACGAACTTGTTAAACTTGGCCGACCCCGCGAGAGCATTTCGCATTGCACCCAACCTGCCCTCGGAAGCAGCTTTTTCCATAGGAATTCGTCGAATTCGGTCGTACCCATTTATTCCGTCGACCGATCCTGCCACGATAATTTCGTAACAGTCAGGATGCAATCTCTGAGCATCAATCGAATCAATCAACTTTAGGAGTTTTTCTGGACGACTACCATTTGTAATTATGCCGAAACTGAACCCCTTAGTCTTCGCTGATTTTCTCGTCCTTCCCGGACAGGTGGGAGGGAGAGACTTCCCAAAATCATCGAGGAGCTTGATCCTTTTGCTCAAAGTGAGAATCTCCAACCGGTGTATCGCAGCAATATCCTCCTGTAACTCATTGCGAAGGATATCGATTTCTTGCTTGACCAAATCCAACTCCCTGTTTTCAATACCGTAAGGATTGCTGACCGACGCACCACTATATTTTGAGCCCAAATTAGAACCTATACATTTAATGGCCTGCAATTCTTGCCGAAGAAGTTCAACCTCTAGCTTTAGTCTCTGTAATTCGTCATTTTCAGACGATGAAAAAGCCTTCTTGAAAAATGACCCGAACCAACTACCCTGGCCTTTGCCACTCATACCTTTCCTCCCGTAAATCAAGATAAGCTTTTCAATCATTGAGATGATAGAGGCAACCTCGCTAAAATTCAATAAAAATGTTGGCATCTATTACTTGGGTGTACATAAATAACCGGCCCAATCATCAGGAACCAGAACATTCCTCATGCCACGTGCTGAACTCACCAACCATCGCAATGCGTTCCCTCTGTGACAGGGAGTGGTCATTATGCAGTTCTTCAATAGCATCAAGTGCAACTCTTTTGAAGAGTTCAGACTTGGATTTACCTTCAATACTGAAACGCCGACAAAAACCTTCGAGAGTCCAGGCTACCAGAGACAATCCCTTTACAGAAACATGCTCGCGTTGAAACTTCCAGTACAGGGCTCTGACCTCTTCACAGTCGAAATCGGTGAGAAGACGATTGCAGGACTTCAAACTCCTGTTACTTATTCTTATGGCGTTTGCAAGCTGCATATCATAATGGCTGACCGAGGTCTGCGTGCCGTGGTGAACCATTCGATAATGATAAAGGACCTGTGGAATAATCTTTGTATTGTCTCTCTTGGAAATACGTGACCACAGGTCGAAGTCCTGAGCGTAAGCCAGATCACTGTTGTACCTTCCTGCTTCCAAAACTGCTTTCTTCCTAAACATTACAGATCCATGTCCGTAATTATTGTGGAATTGAAGTCTCCAAAGCCTATAAATTGGATCTCTAATCAATTCTTTTCTTTCTATTGTGTGCCCGTGCTCGTCAACAATGTCGAAGAAGCCGGCCACCAAATCGAGACGAGAGTCGAATTCCAGTTCCCGAACCTGGGCCTCCAGCCTTCCGGGAAGACTCAAATCGTCTGAATCCATCCGTGCCACGTATTCTCCTCTAGCCAGCAAGAGACCTCTGTTTAGAGAACGAGTCAGCCCAATATTATCCTGATTCAAAACAATGATCCGGCTATCATGGAATTCTTGAAATATTTGTCCCACCGGATCGGTCGAGCCGTCATTAATTATGAGAAACTCGAAGTCATCAAAACTCTGAGATAAAATGCTGTGCATGGCCTCGGGTAAATATTCTAGACCATTGAAAATCGACATGAGAACGGTGACTTTGGGGATGCTCATGCTTCTGAACTACATTTCCGTAAAACGTTTATCGTACCTTACGGCAGCTTATTAGGCGGTAAGCTTTTCTGAATGAAGTCGGATTCTGCCTGAAGCCGAGATGATTTCACCGAGCTGGTCTGAAACTGGTCTCAATAATTCTAATTACTTGCTGTCGTGCTTGGTCCTCATTCCAACCGTTTTGAACAAGACATGTCAGATAGCGTCTTGCGGTGAATTGCATTTCATTTTCCGACCGGGCGCCAGCAATAAGTATGGGATACTGAGAGCAGTCAGAAAGCTCCTGAATTTGAGCTGAAGAGTCAGGCGGAGTCGAGGCTACTGTCGGGGGCCTTACTCGGGGAGGAGTGTACTCGGGGATCTGAGAGGGAGAAATGGGCGCACGAAATTTCTGCTGACCATCCTGTGAACGCGAGTGTGTTGGGGCTTGTGGTGAGGACAAGGGGCCGGGCACAATGGGCAAACCAACCTGTGGGCTTTCCTGCTGTATCGGATAATCAGACCTCATTGCATTGTCAGTTGGAACTAACCGTCGCTCCTGGCCTCGAACCGGCGAGGAGGACCTTGGAAATACTCTTTCAAGGTGATTGCCGCGATTATCGAATTCCGGGGCTTCCGGTGCAATGTACGGGAAATCCTGTGCAAATACTGGTTGGTCCGGAACTTGTCCCAATATGAGAATAAGCAACAATAGGGAATAGATCGTTAAGTCTCGAATCATTGCCTTATCTACCTCTCTATGGCCCCGACTCTTATATCACAGGGTCTCAGAAAAAACCATTGCAGCACTCGACTATTGCCTCCTGCAAAATAGATATTGTCCGTTAAAGCTGTTGAATCAACTTCAGATTGAGCGGGGATTGAATTATCCGGTTTCATGGAATTGGTTTTGTTCAAAGGTCTTTCTCTCAATCATTCCGAATAGGTGGAAATCATCTTGGCACATCAAAATCTCTCAAGTAATCAAGTTTGTGAATAGAGAGCAATTTCTCCAGTTTGGCCATGTATCACCATCTTGCTTCCCACCACTACCTCCCGGCCGTTAAACTTAACTG
>Ga0194058_10000411_pt1 | contig 20401 bp, 18 predicted proteins | sample SepL4417m_MetaG_FD_155490 | JGI IMG/M metagenome (GOLD analysis project Ga0194058, IMG submission 155490) | Anoxic zone freshwater microbial communities from boreal shield lake in IISD Experimental Lakes Area, Ontario, Canada - Sep2016-L442-17m | ecosystem: Environmental > Aquatic > Freshwater... | reverse complement strand
ACCTTCGCCGCCTGCTCGGTTCCCTTGGGAGTCAGCCGCCGGACAAAATCCGACGTTGCATGCCCTTCGGCCTCGGCGTGTCTGAGAAAGAGGATTAGCATCGGAGCTACATGGACATACCGCCGTCGACGGTGAGGACTTGGCCGGTGATGAATGCGGCCTCCGGGCTCGCAAGGAAGGCGACCGCAGCAGCGATATCCGAGACGTCACCAAATTTTCCCAGAGGGATCTGAGCGCGTGCGCCCTTGCGCAATTCCTCGCCGAGCACCGAGGTCATGTCGGTCTCGATGAAGCCGGGCGCGACCACGTTCACCGTGATCCCGCGGCTTGCGACCTCCCGTGCGATGCTTTTGCTCATCCCGATGAGTCCGGCCTTGCTCGCAGCGTAGTTCGCCTGCCCCGCCATCCCCATGAGCCCGCTGACCGAGCTGATGTTGATAATCCGGCCGGAGCGCTGCTTCACCATCGTCCGCATGGCCGCCCGCACAAAATTGAATGCCCCCTTGAGATTGGTCTGGAGCACGGCATCCCAGTCGTCGCTCGACATCCGCATCACCAGCCCATCGCGCGTGATCCCCGCATTGTTGACCAGCACGTCGCAGCGCCCGAAGTCCGCAAGAATCTGCTCCCCAGCCGCTTGAACAGCATCGAAATCCGCCACGTCCACCGCATACGGGCGCGCGGTTCCCGGGGATCCGTCATTGATGGCGTCAGCCGTCCGCGCCGAGTTGGCTTCCGTGCGGCTCACCACCGCAACCTTCGCACCCTCGGACGCAAGGCGCTTCGCAATGGCTTCCCCGATCCCGCGTCCCGCACCGGTGACAATCGCAACCTGATTTTCAAATCGTTTCATAGGCAACTCAAAGAGGACACCCGCTCGGGCCGGATGGAAATCTCTTTTTTTGGGGAGGGCGCATTTTCGTGTCGGGAGGAAAGAGGAATAAGCCCTGCGACTTCATCGGAATACCAGACGCTGAGGCGTTCGAATCAGTCAGGTAAGATCGATAGGTTGGTGAGCTGCCCCCCCTCCCCTCGTGCTCCTTGGCCTCAGCCGGCGCGCGCGTGCCGAGCGCGCCAGCCCCTCGGTTTCTTCTTTTCGAGCAAAAGGGCGAATGGCTAAGGTGGTGCCGGCCTATGTCAATTCAACTCCCTGCCCGGTCCAAACCGCTCATCCTCCTCGCCACCTGCCTTCTGTTTTTCGGCCGGCACGCCATGCAGGCAGAGGATGTGACGGCCATCCGGACAGGAGGGGAGACCAGGATCCGCTCCGGGGAAGCCAGCTGGTTGACCGCTGCAGAGCTCGGCTTCGAGCCGCGATTCGCCTGGTTCGGATCCAAGCAGGAACCCCCGGTGCGGGACGGCAGCGCAACGGTTTTCACCTCCGTGAGCAGCTTGAAAACCGGCAAGCTCACTTGGGCTGAGACGGTATCGGCAGAGGGGAGCCGCTTCACCTGGAAGGTCATGGCGAGCAGCGACGCCGACCTTGCGCTCACCTACGCCGCATTGGCCTTCAACACGAAGGATGGGTTTGAGGGGGGCGAAGCCGATGTTTTCCAAGCCGATGGAACCTCAAAGAAATACCCGCTGCCGTTCCCGATCGGGGTGGGCACCAAAGTGCAGAAAGTCGTTTTCAAGGGCCGCTCCGGGCAGGCAGCCACCCTCACGGTAACCCCTCCTCTCGACGCGCACATTGACACGAACATCCGCTTCAAAGTAGCAGGGGAGCAGCTGCCTGCCTCCCAGCCGGCAGAAGCGATGTTTGTTCTCGATGTCGGCCAGCCGGCCAAGCTTTACAGCTCCACCGCCGATGTGCCGGATCCGACCGACATTTCGGGCTGGTTCCCGTTTACCCCGAAGAACGAGACCTCGCCCGGTGCCTTGGGTATGCAGGCATGGATGAAAATCCCCTCCACGTTCCTGAAGCTCGATGGGGATCGCGTCCTCGCCGACGGCAAAGAGTTCAAGGCCTGGGGCACGAACATCGAATACGGCGCGACCAAGCCGGAGGCGAAGACGGCCGAGCAGGTCGCCGGCTGGCTGGCCAAATACGGAGTCAACGTCGTGAGGCAGCACAAGCTCAGCAACCCCGGCTGGGAAGGCCTCGGCAGCACGACCAGCGCTGCGGACTACGACCCCGAGTCACTCAAAAGGTTCGACTATTTCAACGACCAGCTCCGGAAAAAGGGCGTCCTCTACGGGTTCTCACCCATCTGGAACCTGAAGGTTTTTCCCGGAGACCGCGACCTCCTCTCCGGCTACGACGAGATCAAATCCCTTGGCGGACAAAGCCCCTCCACCGTCGGCCTGGTTTGGTTCATGAAGGACGTCCAGGATCTGCACATCACGAAGATGATCAAGCTCCTCGACCACCGGAATGAATACTCCCGGCTGCGCTATGCGGATGACCCCGCGCTGGCATTTGTCGAAATCCAGAACGAGGAGGACGTGTTCTTTTTCACCACCCTGCCGCACATCCTCAAATATCCGACTTACAAGCGCCTGATCGGCGAGCAGTTCAGCGACTGGCTGGCCAAGCGCTACGGAAGCCAGGAGAAGCTGGCAGCAGAGTGGGGCGGTGCGCTCAACGGGTTCCCTGGCGAGGGTGCCTACCCAGACGAGTCCCTGGCGGCCCGCAACATCATCCCGATCTGCAACCCCTGGCTCCTCGACAACGCCGCCCAGTCAGGCCGGCTCTCGCGGCGGCTGCAGGACACCGCCGAGTATCTGCTCGAGTCCCAGAACAACTATTACCAGCGGATGTCCGACGCGATCCGCGCGGCCGGATACCATGGGCCGATCATCGCTTCAAACTGGCAGGGCGGGGCAAAAACCGGCCACTTTTTCAACCTCCACTCCGACGCGCAGTTCGGCATCATCGACCGCCACAACTACCTGGCCGGAGCCGAAGGGATCCCCGACCATGAGATGCACACCGGGAACGCGTTCCTCAACAGCACGTCGCTGTCCGACCCCGGCGCCGCACTCCTGAGCACGGGAATGCAGCAGGTGGCAGGGCGCCCGTTCTCTCTGAGCGAGTGGCTGGCCATCCCCCCGCTGGAATGGGCCGGAGCTGAGACCGCGATCATCGCGATCTACGGAATGGGGCTCCAGGGGTGGGACATGAGCTACTTCTTCGCATCCAACGGCGACGGCTTCACCCCGACGGTCAACTTCCCTGGCTCCAAAAAGTTCAACAACCAGACCGCGCACGGCATCGGGCTCTTTCCCGTGCTCTCGCGGATGGTGCTGCGCGGGGACGTGAAGGAAGGCGATGTCATCGCCAGCCGGAGGCTCACCCTCGACCAGGCGAAAAGGCAGTCCTACGACTTCGTCCACTCGACGATCCAGAAGGGCGACCTGAAAACGTTTTCTGGCACCCCCAGCCACAACGCGTTGGCGATCGGCCGGGTGCTCGTCGAGTTTGTGGACAAGGAAGACCCCTCGGACATGAAGGATCTCACCCCCTACAAGCAGGGGGATACGTTTACCTCCACGACCAAGCAGCTTCGCTGGCATGCGCCAGGCGCAGACCAGACCGGCTACATCACGGTGGATACAGCCGGGACGCAAGGCGTGCTGGGCTTTGCGCCGCAGGAGCCGGTGGAGCTCGGCCAGATCACCCTCACGCCGCAGAGCCGCTACAGCGTGATCCTCGCGACAGCGGTGGAGCCCGACCGCGACCTGTCGAACTGCGACAAGGCGCTCGTCGTCGCCATCGGCCGGGTGCGAAACTCAGGCATGAAGCTCGGCCAGGGCCTGATCCTGGACCTCGGCCAGAGCCCGACCATCATTGAGCCCATCCAGGCGCAGCTCACATTCAAGCGCCAGCCCAAGTCGGTCGTTCCGCTGGACCACGACGGGCAGATCCTGCCCGCCGCGCTGCCGATCAAGGGCACGACCATCAACCTGAACACCGCCGACAACAAGTCCATCTACTACCTCGTGACGTTCTGACTGCGGACGTCGGATTCCGCCTTCCGGCACGCTCTCAGGCGGGAAAATAAGGCGGAAAACCTTTCTGCGGCACGCCCGTTGCGGATCGCGGTCTGGAGGGCTTTTTTCTGTCCGACCAGGGAGACAAGCAGTTTTCCGCGGGTCAGCCCGGTGTAGATCAGGTTCCGTTGGAGGAGGAGGAAATGCTGCATCGCCAGCGGGATCACGACGGCCGCAAACTCGGAGCCCTGGCTTTTGTGAATCGTGATCGCGTAGGCGAGCGAGACCTCGTCGAGCTCGTTGAAATCGTATGCGACCTCCCTGCCGTCGAAGGCGATCGAGACCTCGCGCTCGGACTCATCGATTTTCACGATCCGGCCGATGTCGCCGTTGAAGACGTCCTTGTCGTAGTTGTTTCGGGTTTGGATGACCTTGTCCCGGAGACGGAACTGCGATCCGAAGCATTCCAGCGCTGGCTCGCCGGGACGAGGCGGGTTGAGCGCCTCCTGCAGGAGCGCGTTCATCTGCCGCGCTCCGAGCGAGCCGCGGTTCATCGGGCAAAGGACCTGGATGTCTTGCACCGGATCGCAGCCGAGCTTCTTCGGGATCCGGGTTCTCACCAGATCCAAAACCGTCGATTGGATCGCCTCAGCCTCCTCGCGCTCGATGAAAAAGAAGTCCGCTCCGGGATCTCCGCCCAGCTCCGGCATGCTGCCGGAGTTGATCTGGTGGGCGCTGGTGATGATCCGGCTGCCGGCTGCCTGCCGGAAGATTTCCGTGAGCGTGACGACAGGCACCGTGCCGCTGCGGATGATGTCGCCGAGCGCCGCCCCGGGCCCCACGCTCGGGAGCTGGTCGACGTCGCCGACAAGAAGAAGATGGGCCTTTTCCGGGAGCGCGCGAAGCAGCTTGGCGAAAAGCGGCACGTCAACCATCGAGGTTTCATCGGCGACGAGCAGGTCGCAGTCGAGCGGGTGGCCCGCGCCGCGCGCAAACCCGCCCGACGCTTGGAACTCGAGCAGGCGGTGGATCGTCTTCGCCTCAAGCCCAGCCGCCTCGCCGAGGCGCTTCGCCGCCCGCCCGGTCGGAGCGCAGAGAAGGCAGGAAATCTTCTTGGCGCGCAGGATAAGAAGGATCGCGTTGACAAGAGTTGTCTTCCCGACCCCCGGGCCGCCGGTGATCACGAGCACGCGCGAAGAGATCGCCCGCCGGAGCGCCTCCACCTGGCTCGGAGCCAGCGCGTTCCCGGTTTGTTTCTCCACCCAGGCAGCGGCCTTATCCAGGGCGATCTCCGGGTAGGACGCGGCCCTTCCGGCGAGGTCGCTGAGCCGGGCTGCAATCTCCCGCTCGGCCGCGAGCAGCGCCGGAAGATAAATAAGCCCCTCATCGAACACTGCCTCCCCGTCCAAAAGCAGCCGATCCAAGGCGGATTGAACGACCTCTGCGCCAACTCCCAGCAAGGCCGCCGACTTCTCGATGAGCATCGCATGGGGCAGCGCGCAATGCCCGCCGGACATCGCCTCCACAAGCGTGTGAACGGCCCCCGCACGGGCGCGAATCAGCGAGTCCGCCGGAATCCCCAACTTCTGAGCAATGGCATCCGCCGTCTGGAATCCGATCCCATGGATGTCTTTGGCGAGGGAGTAGGGGTTGGCCCGTACGGTTTCGATCGCAGCCTCCCCATAGGCCTTGTAGATGCGGACAGCCCGGCTCGTGCTCACGCCGTTGGAGTGCAGAAATACCATGATCTCGCGCACCACCTTCTGCTCGGCCCATGCCGACTTGATCTTCAGCCTCCGCTCCTTGCCAATGCCCGGAACCTCCTCAAGCCGCGCGGAAAACTGGTCGATGATCGCGAAGACGTTTTCCTCGAACTTCTCCACGAGCTTTTTGGCATAGACCGGTCCGATCCCTTTGATGAGCCCGCTTCCGAGGTATCTCTCGATCCCTTCGCGAGAGGTCGGGGCACTGCACCTGATGAAATCCGCCTTGAGCTGGAGCCCGTGATCCCGGTCCTGGACCCAGGTGCCCTGGACCGTCACCCATTCGCCGGCCGTGATCCCAGCCACCAGCCCAACAACCGTCACAAGATCCCGCTTGCCTTTCACGCTCACCCGCAGAACGGAAAATCCGGTCTCCTCGTTATGAAAAGTCACCCGCTCGACCATCCCCGCCACCCCGTCCGGTGGTGCCGACCTGGTCAGTGTGGGATCTCGTCTCATGTTTTCAAATGCGCCGGAACCGCACATCCGGCCGGCGGAAGACAGACGGATAAAATCCAACAAAAACCGATAGGAAAGTCCACCCCACCCATTTGATTTCCGATTTCTAATTTCACATTTCTGGTTTTCATCTCTCTTCCCCCACCCTGCTGCACGCAAAGAATAAATTTTCGGATTTCCTTTTTTTGCAGCATCCGCTTTGCTCTGGCCAGATGAAACTCGATATTCCCACTTTGGAGCTGGCGGCGCGCGATGCGCGAGGGTTGGCGATGGATGCGATCGCGAAATGCAAGTCCGGACACCTCGGGCTGCCGCTCGGAGCCGCAGAAATCGGAGCCGTTCTTTATGGCTGCTCGCTGAGCCAGAACCCGGGCGATCCGCAGTGGCTGAACCGCGACCGGTTTATTTTGTCTGCCGGACACGGCAGCATGTTCCTCTACAGCTGGCTCCATCTTTCCGGCTTCGACCTGCCGCTTGAGGAAGTAAAAAATTTCCGGCAGCTTCATAGCAAAACTCCCGGGCATCCCGAGTTTCATGAGACTCCCGGCGTGGAGGCGACGACCGGACCGCTTGGCCAGGGGGTCTCGAACGCAGTCGGGTATGCGGTCTCTGCGAAGATGTGCGAGGCGAGGTTCAACACGGCCGAGCACGCGATCTTCGACCACCATGTGTTCGTGCTCGCAGGGGACGGGTGCTTGCAGGAAGGGGTTGCCCAGGAGGCCTCCGCCCTGGCAGCGCACCTCGGGCTCGACAACCTGATCCTGATTTACGATGCGAACAACGTGACGCTGGATGCCATGGGCCCGGTGACGCAGAGCGAGGACACAGCAGCCCGCTACAAGGCCTACGGATGGGAGGTGCAGGAGATTGACGGGCACAGAGTGCAGGAGATTGCAGATGCGGTCGCGAAGGCCAAGGGGGCTTCCAGCGGCAAGCCGCAGCTGATCATCGCAAGGACGCTCATCGGCAAGGGCATCCCCGAGGTCTCCGGGACGAACAAGGCGCACGGCGAGGCCGGCGTGAAGTTTGTCGCCGAATCGCGCCGCGCGCTCGGACTCCCGGACGAGACGTTTTTTGTGGCCCCGGAGACGCGCGCATTTTTTGCCTGCCGCAAGGCCGGCCAGAAAGCGGCCTATGACGAATGGCAGAAGACCTATCTGGCATGGAGCGCCGCCAACCGGGATCGTGCCGATGAGCTTGCAGGTGCCCTGGCGGGAAAAGTTCCGGATCTTCTCAAGGCAATTCCGCCGTTTGATCCCTCCTCAAGCATCGCAACCCGCAAGGCAGGAAGCGACGTCCTTCAGCCGGTGGCCAAGGCGATGCCGCTCCTGGTCAGCGGAAGCGCCGACCTCCACGGCTCGACGCTGAACTACATCAAGGACGGAGGCGACTTCAACCGGGAGAACCGCGCTGGGCGCAACCTCCATTTCGGGATCCGAGAACACGCGATGTGCGGGCTCATGAACGGCCTGGCCTACGATGGGATCTTCCGCCCGAGCGGCGCCACGTTCCTCGTCTTTAGCGACTACGGCCGCCCGGCAATCCGCGTCGCAGCGCTCTCGAAGCTGCCGGTGGTTTATATTTTCACGCACGACTCGATCGGGGTCGGCGAGGATGGGCCGACGCACGAACCGGTCGAGACGGTCGCCGCGCTCCGCGCCATCCCAGGCCTCGATGTCATCCGCCCGGCTGACCCGGAGGAGACAGCCGGCGCGTTCGCCGCCGCATTGGAAAAGACCGACGGCCCGACAATGCTCGTGCTATCCCGGCAGAACCTCCCGACGCTGAACAGCATCCCTCTGGAGATCCGCCGGCAGGGGGCCTTCCTCGGCGGCTACATCGCGAAAAAAGAATCGGCTCCGCTCGATTTGATCCTGCTGGCCTCCGGCAGCGAGCTCCAGCATGCCCTGAAGGCGGCCGAAGAACTCGGGCCCGGCACACGGGCTGTCTCGATGCCGTGCTTCGAGCGCTTCGAGCGTCAGGGCGCAGAATACAAAGAATCCGTCCTTCCAGAAACCTGCCGCAAACGCGTCTCCATCGAGGCCGGCATCTCCGATCCGTGGTTTCGATATGTCGGGCTCGACGGCCGCACCGTGGCGGTGGACAGGTTCGGGCTCAGCGCTCCCGGACCGACCGTGATGGAGCAGTTCGGCATCACGGCCGCCCACCTCGTGGAAGTCGCGAAGAGCCTTTGATCGTCAAGAAAGAGGTGGTCACAATCTGTGACCACCTCGCCCGCCTGAAGTTTTCCAGTCAACTCCCCTACGCCTTCACCGAGCACGGCGCGCTCATGGCCGCGAATGTCCTCAACAGCCCGGAGGCGGTGAAAATGAGCGTCCATGTCGTCCGGGCGTTCATCAAGCAGCGCGAACTTCTGGCAGGCCAAGCTGAGATCCTGAAAAAACTCGCCCGGATGGACGCCAAACTCCTCAAGCACGACGACGCCCTGCGGGTGATCTGGCGGGAGCTTCAGCCCCTGCTCGCTCCCCCTCCCGCTCCGACTCGCAAGGAGATCGGTTTCCATGCCCGCGAAGACTCCCCGGCCTACGGCGCGAAATCCAAAAAACAGGCGGCGAAACGGTGACGGCCGACCAGCGCGACGAACTGATCCGCCTCCTGCAAAAAGGCGGGGAGAAGCCAGATTTTCTGGCATCTTTGAGCCTGGAATACCTATGACGCTCGATCTTCCCACCACCCAATGCGTCGCCTACCAGCTTGCAGAAGACTTGCGTGAACCAGCAAACCGTCTTGGCGTGCGGCGGGTCACACTGGATGATCCGTCACAGGAAGAGGTTCTGCTGCGCAAACTCGGGACCCGCAGATGGGGCGCGTGCATTTTTTTCGCAATCACTTCGAGACCGGCTGGGGCGAACACCACCAGGGGCGGTCGCTTTAGAGAAAATCAACCATGAGCCCTTTTGATCCGGAGCTGATCCGCCGAAAGGCGCAGGAATTTGAATCGGCGGCGCTGCCGGACATCCTCCGCTGGGCGTGGGAGGCATTTGGCAGGCGGGCGGCGATCGGGACAAGCTTCCAGGGCGCGGGGCTCGTGGCGATGCATGCCGCCTACACAAACGGCTTCCGATTTCCGGTCTTCACGATTGATACCGGAATGCTTTTTCCGCAGACGCTTGAACTGAAATCAAAAATCGAGGAGCTTTTCGGGATCGGGATCGAGTCGCTCGCCTCCGAGCAGACCATCGGGGAACAGGCGGAGGAACTCGGGCCGGAGCTGTGGAAAACCAAGCCCGACCTCTGCTGCGCGCTCCGGAAAGTGATCCCGCTTCAGAAGAAACTGGCCGGGCTCGACGTGTGGATCACCGGCTTGCGCCGCCAGCAAGGCACATCACGCGATGGAGTCAAAATTATCGAGCTCTACCACTTCGATGTCCTGCGCGACCGCTACATCATCAAGCTGAATCCCATGTCCAACTGGACGCGCGAGCAGGTCAATCGCTACCTCTCCGAGCATTCCCTCCCGGCAAACGCCCTCGCAGCGCTGGGATACCGCTCGATCGGATGCCAGCCATGCACCCGGCCGGTCAGCGATGGCGATGACGAGCGCGCCGGCCGGTGGACTGGGTTCGACAAGAGCGAGTGCGGAATCCATACCTTCCTCGGCAGCAATATCTGACCCGGATCAGCCAGGGGCAACGCAAACCGCATGGATCCGGTGCTGCCCGGAAAATAAGACGCATCAATCGCGGAAATTCTTAAATCCAAGAACGACCCCAAAATCTCTGGCCCTGCAGAAGGCGATGACCTTTTGCAGCTCATCCCGACTTTTTCCCACGACCCGGATCTGTCGGTCCTGAAGCGAGCATTGGACCTTTAAACCGGAGGCCTTGATCTCCTTCACGATCTCTTTGGCTTTGTCTCCGTCGAGCCCCTGCTTGATAATAAAATCCTGCGTCGCGTGCCCGAGGGGTGAGATCACAGGATCTTTCCGCTCGACGTTTCGAAGGTCGATGTTCCGCTTCGCAAGCTTGCCAGCTACAATGTCATGAAGGGACTTGAGCCGCGAGCCATCCTCGGCTTCCAACGCGATTTTCGAGTCCTTGACGACCCATTCGACGGTTGCGCTGCTGCCTTTGAAATCGAATCTCGTGGCCAGCTCCTTGACCGACTGGTTGACCGAGTTGTCAATCTCCTGCCTGTCAATTTCCGATACGATGTCGAAGGATGCCATCCACCATGGATAGTGGCGGCAACCCGAAAGGTCAATTATCCTACGAATTTGTTTGCCCCCTCTGCTTTGTTGGAGCACAGTGCGGCGCGTTCTTACACCGATACAAAGTTGGCCCAGCCTTCTCACGATCTGATTCTGGAACTTCCGATTCTTGTGGCTTCCACGCGCCGCAATTTCACCGGGAATACCAAATCAGGTCACAAGAGAATATTCGCTTTCATAAAATCGTTGTAAGCATATCATCGCAATAGATATCGGGGTGTAGCTTAGCTTGGTAGAGCGCCTGGTTTGGGACCAGGAGGTCGCAGGTTCGAATCCTGTCGCCCCGACCACACTTTTCCAGAGGCCCGTTCAGATTTTCAGGCGGATAGCCTTCATTTCCGGTTTCGCATTTCTGATTTTTCGGCTGGCCCCCTTGCCTGCCCCCTCAAACGCTGCGGTCAGAAGCAATCAGCGGGCATCGGCAAGGAGGGGATGGAACCCGGCTGTTTTGAAGTGGGCGGCAATCTGTCAACGGGGAGAAGTGTGTTGAAACTGCTCGTCTCCGGGAAATCTGCGAGAATCTGCGCTAATCTGTGGATAAAACCATCTTCGCGTGGGCTTAAAGGAAATAGTCAAATATCTTTGACTGGCCCCCTCCCCCTCAATTCGAAAGCGGATCTATGATATGAAAGATTTTGAAAAGAGAGAAACCTCCCGGGTCGGATGTGATGACATGGTAGACTTGGTGTTCTTCAAAAGTGGCGGCCAGCATGGTATCCAATATGCGCTTCCGCCCCAACCGGTGATCCGCCATCCAGGCATGGAAGCGCTGCACAGCCCAACCCGTCGAGGAAATATTTTTAACCTCTCTGAGATTCCACCAGACCTCAGATCGCCGGACAGCTTCATCGGCCGTGAGGGGGCGCTCAAAACGCTTGGGATCCGTTACGATGTGTATAAATTCGCACAGCGTCTGTGGTGCCAGAGCAAATGTGGCGGACTCGGCGATCAGACGATCTTTGAGTTGGTGCGCCTTTTTGTGCCCAGCTTGCTCAGCGACCTCGAGCTGCACCAGAAAACTAGTGTCCAAGCCGTAAATCATGACACCATTTCGTCGAAAATATCCTCGCTCCAGTTGATCGAGGCAAGAGGCTTGCCGAGAGAGACCGGCCGGATGTCAGCGAGAGAACGACGGTTAGCAAAGTGCATTCGGACATATTCCTCCATCGCCTCCCGAATCAACTCAGCCGCCGGGCGGTCGCGCCGTTCCGACTCCTCCTGAAAAATGCGATAAGTAGGGTCAGAGACATGTAATGAGATGGTCTTCATATATGCCAGCATATATCGCGCATCAGATTTGTCAAGCCGGAGGGAGGAGAGAGATTTTGGATTTCCCTGTCATAAAAATCGGCGCTAAAAGAGCCAGGCTGAAGCGGAAAATCAGAAATTAAAAATCGGAAATCCAGATCAGGGATTAAGAATCTGCGGAAATCACTCTTATTTCCAATTTCTAATATCGCATTTTTAATTTTCCCCCGCGCGAGATTCATGACGGGTCAGTATGGAGATTCGGGACGCCGGGGGCGAGGAGGGATGTTGGATGTTGGATTTTGAATGGGCGCTGAGGACGCAGGATTGTGGGAGGGGGAGGAGTCGCGTGCGGCCGGCAGGGACTTTTGTTTGACCGCCCGGAGGAGCGTAGCACAAGTCGATTTCAGGTTTCTACGATTGGTGAGGAGCCAGGCGACGCCGATCATCCCGCCCAGCGCGACAGCGAAGACCAGGTATCCGGCCGCCATATGGAACCAGCTTGGCTCGGTAAGGGCGTTTTTCCCGATCGCAAACTCCGACCCGAAGGCGACGGTCGCCAGCGTGAGGGTCAGGATCCGGGCGAGGTTCCCCGCGACAGCCAGCGGGATGGCACACAAAAAAAGGATCCACTTCTCCCACCAGGTTTGGAGCGTGAAGTGCGCGTAGAGGGCAGAGACCATCAGCAGGGCGAAGAGCGAACGGATCCCGGAGCACGGGTCCGCGACATCCACGGAGAATCTTTTTCCCGCAGGGAGTCCCAGCAAGGGGTCCGGGGCCGAGAGGATCCCGGTGCCCTGCCGGATGACATCGACCCCGAAGAGATCAAGCAGGGAGACTGCCGTCTGAGACATGATCATGCGGAGCGGGAAGGCCACCATCGTGTCGAGGCCGGGAATGGGAATCGCAAAGATAAAAAATCCGAGCGGAAACGAGAGCAGCAGGAGCATTCTCCACCCGAAGAAGAACCAGACAAGCCCGACCACGACAACCATCAGGCTCAGCAACCCGATGCTGGTGACATCGGCCTGGCTTCCCGCCCAAAACAGAAAAAGCCCACATGCCAGAACCAGCATTCCCGGAAGGGCGTTCCCTGCCTCATAGACTTCCGCAATCTCCTTGCGTTTTTCGTAGATCAAATACGCGATCGCCGGCAGAACGAGGAACCCGTGCTGCATATCCGGATTCGTGGTCCAAATGGACCATAGGAATGATCCAATAGAAAAAGGAACCGTCACAACCCCAAAGCTGTAGGGGACGGAAAGCAGCATCGCCAGCAAAGAAATGGAAACCACCCCCGCCACGACAAGAGAAATCGACCGGGCAGGGCGCGTCATGGCTTCGGCTCCGTGGAGGCCGCTTGGCGACCGGATGGCGGGTTATTCTTCCACTTCAAAACAATTTCTGGCGAAACCTCGCCAACGAATTTTTCAAGTAGCCCGACCGTCTCGTCGAGGCTCCTCCCCTGGGGAGAAAACCCCTTGAGAACCGGGGAGCTGGCGATCACATACGCCCATCGGTGATTCCGGCGATGGACAACCCGGTCCCAGGTCGTAAGAAGAAGGCGCATCCAATGGCTGGCCGTGGTGACCCGATCACCCACGAACCAATACAGAAAGACGGAATTCAATTGCCGAAATTCACCCGGGCGGACTTCAACCGGCCGCGAAAGCACGAGCTGCATGACATCCATGCGCTCACCATTATTGAGGGTGACTGGAACGATTTTCCGCGAGGCAATCGTCCAGCCCTGTCCAGGGAGGCAAATCTCCGGGCGGTGGATGCTTCGCTTTTCGACCCCGGAGAGGACGATCTGGACGTTCACCTGGTCGCCGTTTTCACTTTTGTAAAGCATCTTGGCAAACTCGGTGTCTGCGGGCAGAATGACCTTCTCGGCTTCCGAAACCTCCTGCTTGGTTCCTTGGAAGGCACCGACATGGTCCGGAAGGTCCATCGAGATACCTCCTGCAGTTTTTTGATTAATGGACTGGACGCCGAAAAAACCGAAGGCTACCCCTCCCGCAAGCAGAAGGACTACCAGAGTCTTCCACCAGGGGACGTCGAGGCCTTCGGTTGTTTTTTGAATCATTGTTTTGTGTGCTTTTGAAGAGACTCCCAGAAAATATACCACAGGAACAGGGTATTCCACTTGGCGTAGCGGGTGCCGAGGCGTCTGGGCTCACTGGCCAGACGATGAAGCCAGGTCAGCCCGCGCTTCTGCATCCACATGGGTGCGTCCGGCTTGGTCCCCGCATTCACGTCAAAGGCAAAGCCAACCGCGAGAAAGATGCCATGATGAAGGATCGGCTTGACTCGCGAGATCCATGCGTATTGCTTGGGGGTTCCCAAGCCGACCCAAATAAAATCAGGACGGGAACTTTGGATATCGTTCAGGACGCTTTCATCGTCGCCAAGAAGTCCAGCCATCGAGCAGTTCCCGTGATACCCGCCGACGAAGTTTAGCGCGGGGTTGAGCAGGAGCATCCGCTCACGAAATTTGGCGCCGCAGTCATCCAGGCCGCCAACGAGGTAGTGGGTCGAACCGGCGGGAGCCGACGCGAGAAACTCGCGGGTGAATGTCGGTCCATATACGCGGTCCCGCAGGCGGGCACCCTTCCCATTCATCGCCCAGACCAGCGGCATGCCATCCGGACAAAAGACGTCGATGCACGCGGTGAGGTTGAAAAAATCAGGGTCGTGCCGCCGCATCGCGACGATGTGAGTGTTCGAAAAGTCGACAGCATAGGGCTCAGGCTCGCAGGCGCTCACCCGCAGGGCCCGCGAGAGTTCGCCATAGGTCGTCACGGCCATTGGCGTGCTAAGAATGGGAATCGAGTCGATAGGCGGCATGGGAGGATTGACGAAGGAGAATTGTGGGCTGAGTGCAGTGCGAGCAGGGAAATCAACGGACCTCACGCACTGAGCGGATGGCATCCCTCATGTCACTGATAAAGCGAGCCTGAGTAAACTTTTCCAAGTAAAACTTCCTCTGGCCATCGAACAGGCTGAAACTCAGGCAGGCAGAGATCTGAGAGGCAACTGCATCGGGCGAGCGAACGGGAATGGTTGCCGGGTTACCGGGAGGGAGGAGCTGATTGATCCCTCGCCAATCCGTTGTGATCACGGGGAGACCGTAGGCAAATGCCTCGATGAACACGCCTGGGAACCCCTCTGCTTGGTAATATGTCGGCAGACAGAGGGCGTCAGCGCTTTCAAGCAGGCGGGCTTTGGCTGCCCCGCTGACAAATCCGTGCAAGGTGATGCCTGAATCTGGATGTACCGCGAGAGCTTGATCCATGGCCGCCTTCACTGTCGGGTCTGGAAAACCTCCAGCAATATCCAAATGGAGAACAATGTGAGGGAAGGATTTCCCAATCATTTGTTTTGCTAGGTGAAAACCGCTAATTGTCTCAAAAAGCCCCTTGTCCCGCAGGCAGTTGCCGAGAAAAAGGACTCGAAAGGTGTGAGTTGCGGGAAGGCACGGCTTGGAGCGGGCAACCAGACGCCGCAGACGCTCTAGCAGGGTAGTTGCCTCAAACTGGGGGCAGGGATCAGCGATGCCGCTCGGGACAACTCTGCAAGCCTTGGCATCAAGTGCTTCAGCCTCGGCCATTCCAGCAGGAGTTAGAACGATTGAGAGGTCTGGTGCCCTCAAGGCTTTCCGCGTGAAAAGGCCAAGGAGGCGGTCAGCCCCGCGAATTGTGCCGGAGTCGAGTGCGGAGAAAAAGTCGGCGAGGCCTCCTGCGCGATGATTAAGGATGCAATACCGAAAGAGCGGACGCAGAAAAAATCCCACGGCACAATCGCGGAGCATGGCGGATCGGCGCGGTGGGGCCGGCACATAGAAAAGGACGTCGGCACGGCACCGCAGCAAGGCAGCAGCGAACAGGTGCCGGAGGAGGCGGAAAAGCTTCACTGGCCGGAAGCTGCCAATATCTTCCAGATCGTCCGACAAACGAAAGTCGACATGCACGCAAAGAATGCCCTCGGTATCGCTTTTCAATCCTTCGACAATCTGGCGGACCATGAATGCCTGGCCGTGGTTCGGCGGCGGCCCGTGGGCGAGCACCAGAATTCGAAGAGGGCTGCTCGATTCACGCGATTTCATGATTTCACGTGGATACTATTCAGCGCAAGGAGGGCTCCGAATTCGACGTCAAACGAGCTGGGCCTGAATCTCTCGACTCCTTTACCGGGGTAAAATGTCAGCTCGCCAAAAAGCGGTCGCCCATCAACCTCATATAGATCGACCCGGACATAGGGAAATGGCGCGGATAGGAGCGCGGCCAGTCCAAGCATCTGCTCCAACGCAAGTGGGGGTGGCGAAGGCTCCTGGTGGAGGGGGTACTCCAAGGCAAAGGGAAGCTTGTTCCAATCGGCATCATATAGCGAGCGGGAGTGGTCAACAAATCGGTCATAGTCGACTTGAATAAAATGCGGCTTCCCGTGAAAGCAGTGAAACTTGTAATCCCATGGGGGCTCTCCATCAGGCCCGGCAAGATATTGTTCGCAGACGACCGTTGCGGGGAGATTCTCGTAAGCCCATTCTCTTCCGACCCGAGAAAAGTCCTGCTTGAGCCAGTTCCTGAGCCTACGCCTCACGGCATCGACGTCCATCGTTGCCTTGTCCCGGACGATGATATTCCAACCAGACCCATGACTCGCTTTGAGCACAAAGCGGTCCGGCAAGGTGAGAAAGTCGATGTCATCGGGAGAATTCCAGTTACCAAGTGCAGGGATGAGGACCCCTGCTCCAGCATGATGCCTCACAAAATCACGAACAGTCCACTTGTCCGCACACTGCTTGAGCAGGGGGTCTCGAAAATGGAGTTTTAGCCACTGGATTTTTTCGTTGAAGGTTCGGGGAGCGGAAAGATTCGGGAACCTCCCCTGGTAGCGGAGGAATTGCAAGGCACAGAAAGACTCATCACTGAGGCCTCCCAGGAGAGCTCTCGCCAAACAGTTGAGAAACATCATTTCTGTGATCCTCAATCTCCAATCGGGCGAGGAGTTTGAATCGCCTTGCTTGTCTCCCCTTTCACAGACCCGACGCGCTCAACGCCCAGATCTTCCGCCTCGATATGTCCCTTCCACCCAGGTGGAGAAATAAAAGGCCGGATGACTGGCAATGCGTCGATTCCTGTAAAGCAGGGTTTCCCATCATTCACAACAGGAAATGCGTGCGGGTCAAAATCTGAGAGTCCGCTCCATGCGAAACGCTTATAATTCGAAAGCAAGGGAATTTTCCTCCAGTCAAATCCCATCATTCGAGCCATCGCAAAGTCAATAAGAAAAGGATTTTCTGAGACAGCAACAATTCCAACCTGCACAGGCAGTGCCTGCAAAGGGCCATTCCCCTCCCCTGCCACACCAGCATCAAGGATACTAACCACCCTGCGCTGGGCGGTATCAGACAGCGGTCCGCCCTCAGGTTTTCCGAAAAGAAGAACGAGATTAAGGTCGTAAACCATCCGCCAAATCGAGTCGTTCCCATACCATGATCCCGACGCCGTGTAAATCCCGCCGCGCTCCAAGTTCTCACGTGTGGCCACGGAGCGAATCCCTCTCAAGCGCTTAATTGCCAACCAGACCGCTCTGAGCAGTCGAAAAAGAAAGGCGGAGCGCTTTTGGAGAAGGGAGCGCAGGCGAGTCTGAAGAACGACCAAGGAGGAGATGTCTTCGGGAAACTCGTCTCCGCCGCCAGACGGCTTTCCGAGTTGATGGTGAACCAGACAGGCCTTCGATCCATTAATGCCGACGAGATTTTTCAGGGCGCCGGTAATCCCGCTCTTCTGGTGAGTTTTCATTTTCGGCATATTGATGACGAGGTCGGCCTCAAGCACTGAGCGCGCTACAAGGTAGTGGTGATGCCCTGCACTGTGCGTGCTTGTGGTTTCGTTCGGGTCATAGTCCGAAACCCGAAAAGTGCCTGCGTTATGGCTGATCTCCTCAAGTTGGCTCTGCTTATCGAGGCGGATCTCGGTGTAGCCTGAGGGATCCCCTGTCGCTGAATGATCCAGTTCCATAAAACCGGCGATCATCACATACCGTTCGCGCCGCAGATCCAAAAAGCGAACTCGGGCTCCATACTTGCGTTCGCACGCTTCCGCGAGCTTGTCAACACCCGACTGGGCGCACATGCGCTCAAACTCGCACGTCTGCAAAGGCACATCTCCGACGATCAGCGACTGAAGCTCTGGAAATTTTTCGAAGCAGGCGTCAACAACCTTCCCGATCAGCGCAGCACTCGTCACTAGAGCCTCGATCGGAAATGCAGGATGCGATGAGTGCATTACCCAGTTTGGCTTAACTACGATGCGAAGGCACTCCCCATTGGGAAGATGCTTCACAAAATCACGACTGGTAAAACCGTCGCTTTGATACAGTGCTAAGTTTATGGTGGAATGCATAACGGTGGTGCCAATAAGATGATGAAAGTTAGCTTTGCGGCCAGAATCCACTGACGCGGCATCGTATTTGCTCCCGTCGGAGTGCGGGTACTCGGGTATAAAGTGCCGCGTTCACATCAAATGTTCGATAAGCCCCATGCCACATTCTCCTGAGACGGTTTTGCAAAACAACAAAAACTCGAAAGAACCTCGGGGGCCATCCGTCTTCTCGCCACCAGCGATGAAATTCTTCCAGAGCAACTCGCTCCGCGCTCAGGTTCGCTCCGGTGAAGGCGTAAGCTGAGAAGAGCTCATTGCAAGAATAAATGACCTTCCGCTCGCGCAGGAAATAAACCATCAGCAGGCCATCTCCGATCACCTTCCAACGGGAATCCAGCGGAGGGGTGGGCAGCGCGGACGGCCGGAAAAACATTGCGCAGCTCAGGGAATGCAGGTGGTCGAGGCGCGTGTGCCAGAGGGAAGGAACCATAGTCCTCCGGTAACAGACCGGCTTGTGCTCAGAATTCGTCAGCAATGCATCGCCAAGAAGAACGTCGAGATTGGGTCGAGAGGCAAAAATCGTTGCGGCTTTTTGCAGGGTTCCGACCAGGTATTGCTCATCGGAGTTTAACCAGGCGCAGATTTCGCCCGTGGAGCGCGCTAATCCGCGGTTGATCGCGTCATACATGCCGCTATCAGATTCGCTATAAACTGAGAGCCGATAAGGAGAATTTGGATTTTGGATGCTGGATTCTGGATTATCGATTCTGGTTGAACATGGCGATTCTGCACTCTGCGTTTCCTCGCTGCCGTTTTGCCCTCGAAAACAGAGAACTCCATCGCGGTAGAAGTCGGCCCCGACTTCCCGGGCGAAGTCTTCGATGCCCGAGGATCCGGCATCCTGGATGATATGCTCCACGCGGAGCGTGGAGATTGCGGATTGCGAATTGTTGATTGTTGATTGCGGCGCGACCTGGTCCCTCACGCTCGCGACGCAGAGGCGGAGCCAGTCGAGCTGGTTGTAGCTTGGGGTGACAATCGAGAACATCATAGGAATGGTTTTTAACCATTAATTCACACTGCAAAGCCAGGCTGAAGCGGAAAATCAGAAATTGAAAATTAAAAATTCTGAAATGCAGAGCTCCGGGCTCGCACGGAAAACTGCCAGATGATAGGCAATGGTCATGCCGCCTGCGGCGGACTCGGTCGAATGGTTTGAACCACTAATAAAATCAATGTATCCGCCGCCAATGGCCGGCGGAGGGAGAAGCGGCAGAACCGGGGTTCCGGTTCGCGGTCTGCGGGAATAAACCATCTCGCAAGCGGGCTTGCAGAGTTGTTTCCTCCCGCAGGCCGAAGATCGCACGCGATCTTTGCCGGGTCTCCCCTTCTGAAAACAAACCGAAGGACGGGGCCATTGGCCCGGCCAGATCAGTGTCCATTAGTGGTTAAAACTCTCAACTCCGAAAATCTGCAGATAAAAACTCCCTCAGCTTCACCGCATGGCGCCGCTCACCGGTGGCTGCGTAGAAAGCATCTCACCTCATCGTGGTTGCCTAAGAAATGGAAGTAAAGCAAGCCATCGAGCGACTGGAAAACCAAGCGCTGCTCCAAGCCGCATCGACATTCATACAGACCGCTGCCAAGACTTCGAATTCCAACGCCGGAGTGCAGGTGGGGATGCCCCCAAGCTTCCCTTGCTGACTCGATCGCCGAGCCGATAGCGCCGCGCTTTCCTTTTGAAATTTTACGGATTCCTCGAAGACAGTCCGGAGAAATCTCAACCTTCACAATAAAGCCTCGATGTCGCCCGTGAATTTACGGGAACGACCGCCTGCTCGATCTGATTTGGCCTTATCCTGGAGATTTGCGGCAATCGTCCGAACCTCCTCTTGAGAAAGCAGGTATTCGCGCTCAGCGTAATCTTTCGGAACGACTTCCACCGGACGCAGCGCGACGACGTGGTTGCCAAAGAGTATCGCCACCTGTTCCCCACTCGCGGCTTTCTTGACCCATGAGCCCAGATTTTTTCGCGCGTTTGTAATGGAAAGCGTAATCATAGTGACAATCTACAGTCTCTCAAATGACATTCAAGAGTTTATTTCGTTTTTTTCCACTCGCGTCTCGAAAAAAGCCAGGCTCAAGCGGAAAATCAGAAATTAAAAATCGGAAATCCAGAAATCCAGAGCTCCGGGCCCGCACGGAAAACTGCCAGATGATAGGCAATGGTCATGCCGCCTGTGGCGGGCTAGGTCGAATGGTTTGAACCACTAATAAAAGAAATGGTTCCACCGCAATGGCGGTGGGGAGGGAGGCTGGAACCGGCGGGCCGGTTCGGCGGTCTGCGGTGGAAGCCAACTCTGCAAGCCTGCTTGCAA
>Ga0194058_10000406_pt1 | contig 20534 bp, 19 predicted proteins | sample SepL4417m_MetaG_FD_155490 | JGI IMG/M metagenome (GOLD analysis project Ga0194058, IMG submission 155490) | Anoxic zone freshwater microbial communities from boreal shield lake in IISD Experimental Lakes Area, Ontario, Canada - Sep2016-L442-17m | ecosystem: Environmental > Aquatic > Freshwater... | reverse complement strand
GATTCTTTGTGATTTTTATAATAATATTCTAGGCAGCGATCAAGCTCTGGCATCAGAGCCAGGCTAAATATTTCATCTTTACCAAACCAACCAAATTTCTTATGAGACTTGTTCTCGATTATGATATTTGGCTCTTCTTCTAGTTTTAGGGAAAATGTGTGATAAATAAAATCATATTCTGGATAAGAAACATAGAAAGTTTTACAGTGCTTCATTTGTGTCTTATCTGCAGAAATTCCGGTTTCTTCTAAGAGTTCGCGGATAATAGCATTAAGCGGTTCTTCATTTACTTCAATTTTGCCAGCAGGTTGGCCCCAGGTATTGCCCTGCAGTTTATGATCTTGGCGCAGCAGAAGTAACATCTTACCGTTGAATGTCAGAAAGCATCCAACGGCAAAAGTCGTTGGATTAAACTGTGCTGGAGGCTGATCAAATATCATATATTCCCAAGATTGATTAGAATTTTAGTTCTTTCATCGAGTGTAGGGCGATGCCATATTTGTCATAGATAGCGAGCGTGCCGATGTGTCCTTCATCTTTTCCAGTCAACCCGAGAAGTTCGAGCGCTTCATGAACTTTCTCTTCGCTTTTTGCTTCAATTTCCATAAGTGTAGGGATCATCGGCCAAGTATCCAGAGTATATTCAACATCGTCTAGTACAAATTTATGGCGTTTGTTCTCCTGATAAAACTGTGTAGTCGGCATGATTTTATCTAGTAGTTTGTAAGCAGTATCAAAATCATCTACCTCAATCTCTATTTCGGTCGTGTCGCTGATGCCTTTGCCAGACTTATTTTTATATGTAATAGTTGGTTTTCTGTCAGCAACTTGTCGAAGGCGAATCCACTCACCAGTACTTTTCGTGGTGCATGGCTCGATATCGAAGACCCAACGTTTCTGAAGTACTTCTGGCTCTTCAGCAGCCCCAAGATCTTGAAGCTTTTTCACAATATTGTCTTTGTCTATATCGAGGATCTGAGTTTCGTATTCCTTGTCCATATTTATTCCTATTTGATTAGAGACTGCAGTTTCTTAGCTTCCTCGAAGATAACTTCATATAACTTCATAACAAAAGTTTGGTTTAGCCCAAACTCTTCAGCCTTAGAGAGTCGAAGACCCAAGATCGAAGCCTCTCTATCAGGCTGATCAATCTTTAGCCCCTGTTCTTTTTTAATCTTGCCAATCTCCTTAACTATTTCCATGCGTTCGCTGAGCAGCTTGATAATTTCTGAATCGGTATCATCAATTTTGTTCCTAAGATCGTCTAAATTCATATTTCCTTTCATCTGTCATTCCCGACATGATCGGGAATCCAGGCTATATTTTCTTATTTATTTTTCGCTTTTACAATTTTTTTCCCACTAAGAATGTCTAGGAGCTCAGCAGGGGAATCGGCGATGAAGTCAGGCTTCGCTCGTATAAGCTTCTTTTTCGTATGGTAGCCCCAAGAGACAGCGACTGACTTAACCTTCGCTTTCTTTGCCTCTCTAATGTCTCCAGTCGTATCGCCGATATAGAAATATTCAGCTTCTGGATGTAGGAGCTTCACTCTCTCAATCTTTTTCACTTTACTCTTCTCTAAATCGGCGCCAATGACCTCGCGAATATTCAGGATATTTTCTTTTTCAATTTTTCCGCTGACGACGCTAGTAATGCTTGAAGTGATAACATAGACTGTGCTATTTTCTGCGATCTTCTCTATCAGATCTTTCATTTCGGGAAATATGCGTATGCTGTCAATTTCACTATTGAATTCGTGTAAATAGTCAGAGATGAATCCATCAATCTTTGATGCTGGGAAACCAAATTTGACCGCTTGTTCGTAGAAATTACCATCAAAAAGATTGGTGAAGTTTACTCTTTTTGTAAACCAGCAAAGCCCAACCTTTTCACAGTGCTTGTTCACAAAAGTCCGCACTTGCTGAAGCGAGTCCGCAATGACGCCGTCAAAATCAAACATAACTACTTTTTCCATAGAAAGTCCAAATTAGCTTGCAGAATTTTTGTTTTTGTTTTTTTCGAACTAGATGTTTTGATAATTTTTTTCAATTTCTTTTTCTCGTTCGTATCTCTCAAATCCAAGTGTTATCAGGGTATCGAGGAGGTCGGAATACGAAAGGCCTGAGACTTGCCACAGTTTTGGATACATTGAGATACTGGTAAAGCCTGGGAGTGTATTTACTTCGTTTATGATGAAGCTGCCATCATTGGTCAGGAAGCCATCGACGCGAGCCATCCCTTCGCAGCCGAGTGCCTTGAAGGTGCCTATTGAAACATTTTTAATCAATATAATTTCATCTTCAGATAGTTTTGCAGGAATACCGAAATCAGCACCATTTTTATCAATATATTTAGACTCATAAGAATAGAATTCATGATTTGGCATGACTTCTCCCGGAAGAGAGGCTTTTGGTTCTTCGTTCCCAAGAATTGAGCACTCAATTTCGCGACCGACTATAGCTTTTTCTACCAATAACTTTTTGTCGTATCTGAACGCTTCTGCAATAGCCATCTGAAATTCGTCTTCATTCTTTATTTTGCTCACACCGACGGAAGATCCTGCGTTGGCGGGCTTAATAAACAATGGCAAACCAAGTCGTTCTGACAAACTATCAAAATCGGCAACATCTTCTTTTCTGATTGTGACGAAATCAGATACAGAGATTTTTGCATTTAACAATAACTTTTTGGCAATGTCCTTATCCATGCAGATTGCAGAACCGAGGGTATCAGGACCAACATATGCGATATCGGACATCTTTAGCAGTCCCTGTAGTGTGCCATCCTCGCCGTTTGTGCCATGAATTATCGGAAAGGCAATATCTATACGGTGTTTTTCGCCATCTTGCAAATCAAAATAACCGTTTTTAATAAATGCAATTTCGTGACTTTCTTCATTGAGCATCACGGTTTTTGGGTCAGTCTCGTTAAGGATCGGGTCAGAATCAAAAGAGTGGCAAACGCCATCTCTGGCTATTCCGATTGGGATGATTTCATACTTATCTTTATCCAGCGCCTTCATAATGTTGAAAGCCGAGATCAGCGAGATTTGATGCTCAGCTGATCTGCCACCAAATACAATTGCAATTTTTATTTTGTTATTTTTCATATCCTCATTGTAATATAAAAAAGCTCAATAGCAAAATATTATTAATCCTGATCGATTCGGTCAATTGTTATAGAGTCGTTATTTGTTGAGGCAACAATTCCATCAGGATTTTCAAAATAATTTTTTATCCCAGTTTCCAAACTTGTGGCTTCTGCGGAGAGACGAGCAGAATTTGATTTAGAAATCTGTGTATACTCTGCTGTATTGGTCATAAATAGTGCTTCGCTAAGAATGGAGGGCATATTCGCTGTCCAGAATAGACTGTTATCGAATTTGACGATCCCTTTGCTCTCAATTTCTAGTAGTTCGGAGTTCGCGTTCAGTATGCTGCTTGCCAGTAATTTATCGCTGTCTTTATAATATAGTACTGTACTGTAGTTTACTGAGTGATCTGCGTCATAAGTATTGTGATGTATTGAAACAAGAATGTCGGCGTTCACAGAGTTGCAGTAGGTCGATCTAGCTCTTTTTTCCACGAAGCTGTCGTCACTTCTTGTCATGTAGACAGTATAGCCATCATTTTCCAAATGCGCTTGCAGGTCTTTGGCTACAGTCAGATTGATATCTGCTTCGTATAATTTTTTGTAGATCGCACCAACATCGCTGCCACCATGTCCAGGATCCAAGCAGACGATATTGCCATTTTTTTCTACCACAGTAACTGGTTCTAATACATCCTCGATTGCGTTGCTGATAACTTCACTAATCGGCTTAGTTTCTTTCGAATATTTGATATAAAAAAGGCTAGCCGAAGCTAGCAGTATCAGAGCAATAGTAGATGCCAAAACCATTAAACGTTTTTTCGAAAAATTTCCAGATTTCTTATATCTATTTATAAGCATTTATTTGATATTTAAAATGTTGTTAATAACATAATAATACGAGGTTATCCTGAGATTTGCCTTAGAGAATTAGTGCTATTTTACAAAAGATTCGATAGCCTTCATGAAATCTGTTGGGTTCTCTTCCTGTGGTAGGTGACCAGCAGCGGCTATTATTGATAAGGTAGAATTTGGTATTTCTTTTGCAATCTTTCTACTATCATTTGTAGGTACAATCTGGTCGTCATCACCGGCAATCACGAGAGTAGGGACAGCGACGTTCACTAGCTTCTTTTCCAGTCCAAGGTTTTTGGTCGATTTTGTCAAATTCCAAAGAGCGATATCCCAATTATTTGCCTCTAGCGGCTTGTGATAACCGTCATATACTTCCAGGGTAATTTTCGAAGGGTCATGCCAAGCAGAGCGAAGGAAGTTGTCTCCACTCGTCTGGAGTTGGCGAGCTAGGAGCGGACCAAGGTGATTCGTTTGCGGAGTCTTCAGGATCGGAAGTGTCCAGTTTGGAGCGCCACCACCAGCAAAAACAGCAGCATCTACGAGTACTAGTCCGCTGACTCTATCTGGAAACTGAAGCGCAGTATTTAGCGCAATTACGCCGCCAGCTGAGTGGCCGACTAAGTATGCTTTTTGCACAGAAAGAGCATTCATAAGATCTATGGTGAGAGCTACTTGAGCTTCTGGTCCATAAGGACTTTCGCCTTGCCATGTTAGGGGCCTAGAGGTCAGACCAAATGCTGGCCTGTCGAAGGCGATGACTCTGCCACTTTTTGCTAGCTCAGGCATTACTTCGCGCCAAGAGAAGAGGGAAGCACCGAAGCCGTGCAAAAGAATATAAGTTTTGTCCCCTGAACCCTGTTCTTTATAGTGGACGCTTATTCCATTGATTGTGATAAATTTGCTATCTAGGTCGGCTAGCGTTTTCTCATCTACTGTGCCAGTAACTGGTTTGACGGGCACTAAAAAAGGTCCAACGGTCACAAGAATAATGAAAAATCCTAAAATACTTAGCCAAATTATCTTTTTTCGTTTTTTCCTTATAGGTTTGGAATTGATAATCATGCCCCCTCCTTTTTGTAGTTATTTTTATTAAGTCGATACCGATGTACAAGTTATCATTTTGGTAGCAGCGACTTCATTTTCTTGGCGATAAAATTTGTGGCAAATTTAGGATTTAGTCGGCATAGTATATTCATGAAATTTGAATCTTTGCCTGTGAATATTTGAAATTTATCTTTCTCTATACCATCTATAATTATCTTAGCTGCCTCGTTGGCCGATAGCATCGGGAAGTTTTGGCTTTGCGATTTTTCTTTTGGCTGTTCTATGATACTTGCGCCAGAGTTTTCGGCAATGTTTGTCTTCGTAGCCCCTGGGAAAACAACTGATACTCTCACGTTCGTATCGGACAGCTCAGCATATAATCCTTCAGTAAAGAGCTTCACAGCTGCTTTAGAGGCGCCGTAGACACTTTGGCCAGGAACTGGCAGAAACCCACCCATGCTCGAAATATTTACAATGTGAGCTTCTGGTCTTTTTAGAAGAAAGGGGAGAAAAGTTTTCGTCATGTACAGCATGCCAAAGAAATTGACGTTCATAACCTTCTCGATCGCTTCATAGCTTAGATCGTTTACTCTGACAAATGGCTGAATAATACCTGCATTGTTTATGATGCCGTCGATACTTCCATGCTCGAGAATTATTTTCTCAGGCAATTTCTCGACTGCAGCCCTGTCTGTAATATCTAAGTGATGAGTTGTGAGCATTTTGCTGTCTACTTTTGCTTCCATAATAAGAGCATCAAGTGATTCTTTGCGCAAATCTATGCCGACTATTTTTGCACCTCGTTCAAGCAACGAAAGTGCCAACTCCTTGCCGATACCACTTCCAGCCCCAGTTACTAAAATTACTTTATTTTTAACCAACATATTTTGCCCTCGTTATTATTGAAAAACACAATCTTCTATATAGATAATACTCGGTCACGACTAATAATTAAAGTTAAATACTAAAAAATACTCAATATAAATTGAGTATTTTTTAATGGCGTCGCCATGTACCGAGACAAAATCAAAGATTTTGGCCTGGTACATGGCGGAGAGACAGGGATTCGAACCCTGGATACCTTTCGGTATACACGCTTTCCAAGCGTGCGCACTAGGCCACTATGCGATCTCTCCAGTATCCAAACCAGACGAATAGCGAATTTTTCGAATAAGCGAATGTCGAATGGTTGATGAGTTGAATGATATCATTTTTAACGGTATTATTCAATTGAAAGAAGATTTGTCATGAGAAGTAAAGTTATTGAGCAAGTTCGACAATTCGTCGAGGGCGAGTGCAAGAAAGAGACAAGTAAATACGGCTATGAGCCGTATCCTTTTCACTTTGTCCCGATGGTGGCGCATGCAAAAGAGCTTGCGAAGGAAATGAATGCCGATATCGAGATTGTTGAGATCGCTGGTTGGCTTCATGATGTTGGATCAATCATTTACGGACGAGAGGATCATCACAAGACAGGTGCGAAGATTGCCAAAGATTTTCTTACGAAAATTGCCTACCCAGAGAATAAAATTAGGCTTGTCGAACAGTGCATCTTAGGGCACAGAGGTTCACAAAATATTGAGAGAACCAGTCTCGAGGAGCAAATCATTGCCGAAGCTGATGTTATGAGTAATTTTGATAACATTTCAGGAATTTTCAAAGCGGCATTTGTTTACGAAAATCTTGACCAAGGAGAGGCGAAGAAATCAGTTCGCGATAAATTGGAACGCAAATGGAATCAGCTTCGCTTTGCGAAATCAAAAGAAATAATCAAACCAAAATACGAAGCAGCAATGTTGCTTCTTAAATAAGGAGAATCATGCAAGATAAGAGAGTCGGAATAAGAACCTGGATAGAAATAGATAAAAATGCTCTGAAGCATAATTATGATGTGTTTCGAAGTTTAATTAATCCAAACGTTAAGTTGATGGCGATCGCTAAGTCTAACGCTTATGGCCACGGACTCATCGAGTACGCTGAAACTATGGCAGGCTTGGGCGCCGATTGGCTCGGTGTGGATTCTGTCATTGAGGCCCTAAAGCTCAGAGCAAAAGGTCTGGAAACACCAATCCTCATACTTGGTCATACTTTGGCTGAGCGCTACAATGATTGCGCTGAGCACGACCTTACGATTGCAGTGTCGAGTTTTGAACAGCTTAAATCGCTTGCCAAAATTCAAAATTCAAAATTCAAAATTCATCTTAAGGTTGACACTGGTATGCATCGGCAAGGTTTTCAGTTGGAAGAAGTCGAAAAAGCCTGCAAAGAGATCAAACAGTTGAAAAATATCGAAGCCAACGGCATTTTTACTCACTTCGCGGCAGCCAAGAATCCTGCATTTCCAATGGAGACAAACAAGCAAATTGCACAATTTGAAGAAGCTTGTGCAATTGCGAAAAAATATTTTGGCGATGACCTGATCAAGCATGCAGCAGCAACGGCTGGGGCTTTATTGTTTCCAAAATCTCATTTTGATATGGTTCGCATTGGTATCGGTTTGTATGGTCTCTGGACATCAAAGGAATCTAAGTTTTATATGGAAAGTAAAATGGAATTAAAACCAGCACTTTCTTGGAAGACGATCATCGCAGAAGTTAAGAATTTGAAAGCGGGCGAGTGTGTCAGCTATGACTTGACTGAAAAATTGTTAGTTGATTCAAAAATCGCCATTTTGCCTATTGGTTACTGGAACGGTTTTCGCCGCAGTCTTTCAAGTATTGGCCATGTGCTGATCCATGGGCAACGGGCAAAAGTACTCGGACGAGTCACTATGGACATGATCATCGTCGACGTCACAAATATTGCCAATGTGAAGTCCGGTGACGAAGTGACACTGATTGGCCGAGATGGGGACCTACAAATCACTGCCGACGAGATTGCCTCGCTTTGTGATACTTCGAACTACGAGATAGTGACACAGCTAAACCCTCTGATGCGCCGCACCTATATTCAATACTAGATAACTAATAAACGAATAAGAACTAATATGGGCGATCTTTTATTTAAAGAATTATCGTACAAAATTATTGGATTAGCCTACGAAGCTTACAACATTTTTGGTAGTGGGCATAGAGAGAAAAATTATGGAGATGCTCTCGAAGAGTTGTTGAAAAGAGAGAGTATTTCTTATCTAAGAGAGCTATATCATCCACTCAAGATAGGTGATAAGGTAATCTCAAATCTGTATTTTGACTTTTTGATTGACGATAAAATTGTCGTTGAATTGAAATCAGGCAGTGATAAGTACAAGGAAGCTTGCAGCCAGCTTTATAATTATCTTCGGGCGAAAGACTTGAAATTAGGCTTGATAATACGTTTTACTAAAGATGGAGTTAAAAGTAAAAGGATTCCCAATCTTTATTGAGCTTTGTGATTTTTCGTTTTAATTAGTTCATTAGTTATCTAGTATTGAAAATATGGATCAGGTACAAGAAGTAAAAGACCGCGTTGATATCGTCGAGATTATCTCGTCGTATTTGACGGTGAAAAAAGCAGGCACAAACTACAAGGCTTGTTGTCCTTTTCACAATGAAAAGTCGCCTTCGTTTATGATCTCTGCCGAGCGTCAAACTTTTAAATGCTTTGGGTGTTTTCCTGCAGGTCAATTAGTCGAAACACAGGATGGATTCAAAGAGATACAAACCATTGCCGCCGGAGACTTGGTTTATACGGCGAAGGCCAGGTTACAGAAGGTTATACTCGGCTTTGAACGTGAATACAGTGGTGACTTATATGAGATTTCAACTCGTATGATTACCCAGCCAATCTTGATTACAGGTGATCATAATGTTTACGTTGTTAAAACGAAAAATTGTAAGCAAAAATCACGAGAAAGCCGTATTTGTCAGAAAAATTGCAAACAGCGGTGCCCGACTCAATATTTTAACGATTATAAACTTGAGAAAATACAGGCAAGAAATCTTCGGATTAACGATTATCTTCTATATCCGATCAAAAAATTTGCGGAGCAAGCGAATGCGACGGTAGATTTGATTGAATATACGGGAACTGACATGAAAAGAGGTCTCAAACCGAGAGTATTCAAACACAAAATAATTATAGATGAAAAGTTTGCGAGGCTTGCTGGTTTGTATATTGCAGAAGGAAGTAGTCATCGAGCATATATTCGATTTAGTTTTGGCGGTCATGAAATGCATTTTGCTAAAGAGATTGTAAGTCTGACCGACGAAATATTCGGACTAAAGAGTTCTATCCATGAGAGAGTTGGCAAAAAAACAGGAATAGAGGTGACTTGTTGCAACTCATTGTTATCAAGGATTTTCGTTGAACTTTTCGGAAAAGGTGCAAGAAATAAGAAAATCCCGCAATTCTTTTTTGGTCAGAAAAAGCAAGTCATGGAGAGTCTGCTTAATGGAATAGTTGACGGTGATGGTACTATCACCAAAGATCAAAAAAAGTCTCGAGGTGGCAGACTATCAGTTGGTGTAATCTCGCATCAACTTGTTCATCAAATTAAGGATATTTTGTTGTTGTGGAATATTCGGCCGTCTATAAACTATCGCTCCGCCTATGTATCAAAGAGCAACGTTAACCACAAAGAATCATGGAACGTGAATTGGTATCAGGATGTTGCGGCGAATTACAGCGATATTGTTGAGCTTGAAGGGACTAAATATTGGTTGCTTCCCGTTAGAAGCATCAAACAGAGTAACTTCGATGGGTTGGTATATAACTTGAATGTTGATGATGATCATTCATATTTGACACCTTCTTTTATGGTGGCAAATTGTGGCGAGGGTGGTGACGTTATCAGCTTCGTCGAGAAAATGGAGGGCTTGGACTTTTATAATGCACTGAAATTATTGGCCGAAAAAGCAGGCGTCAAATTAAAAAATGATACTGTTAAATATGGCGAAAAAAATCACTCTGCAGATACAAAAACACGAGTGTTCGAAATAAATGAGTGGACGAAAAAAATATATCAGAAAATCTTGCTTGATCATCCAAAGGCAGAAAAGGCGAGAGAGTATCTGAAAAAAAGAGGCATGTCGCTTGAAGTAATGAAAAATTTTGAGATTGGCTATGCACCAGATTCATGGGACTTTATTTTACGTTTTCTAAATTCCAAGGGCTATACAGACGCTGAGTCAGTACTCGGTGGTGTCGCAATCAAGAGCGAAAAAGGGAAGATCTTCGATCGTTTTCGTGGTCGAATAGTTTTTCCGATCAATAATATAATGGGCAACACGATCGCCTTCACCTCTCGCATCATCGAAGAACGAGAGAATGGAGCTAAATATATCAATTCTGCTGAATCTTCTATCTACACCAAGGGCAAAACAATTTATGGCTTGGATAAAGCAAAAATGGCGATCAAGGACGCGGATTTGGCAATTCTCGTTGAGGGAAATATGGATGTCATCGCTTGTCATCAAGCCGGATTTAAAAATGTGGTAGCTGTTTCTGGTACAGCGCTGACGCTAGAGCAGCTGACAATTCTTTCGCGCTATGCTTCACAGATTGCTTTTTGCTTTGACGCGGACAACGCTGGTCAAACGGCGATGAAGCGGGCGATCAGGATTGCTCTGCAAAATGACTTTAGCACGCGCGTGATTTCTTTGTCTAAGCCGTTCAAAGACCCGGATGAGGCGATAAAGGCTGATCCAGAAAACTGGGTCAAGGCTGTGAAAAAAGCTAAGCCATCACTTGAATTCTGGATCAACCAACTAATCGAAAAAAATCCAGAGATGACTATCATTCAGAAAAAGCAGATTGCGAAAGAAATACTGCCAGAGATTAAGATTATTTTTTCGGAGATTGAAAAAGAGCATTATATTAAATTTTTGGCACAAAAACTTGGTGTTTCCCATCAGTCGCTGAGTGCGGCCCTATCTAAATCAAAAATAGATAAGGAATTTACTAAGAAATCAGAAGAGACAAAATTTGAAGCGCCAGAGAAACTCTCGGCTCTTCAGAAAGTATTTGGTATTCTTTGGGCGGAGCCAGAACTTATCAGTTTGGTAACCTTCGAGCTGAAATATGACGATGCGGATGAAAAGTTTTACCCTCTCGCCGAAATGATCAAGAACAAGGCTATCGACAAAAGCAAGGTGAAGCCAGAAATTGCAAATATTTATGATCAAAACACTATTCTTGCTCTCGAAAATGTAGATGCTAGTGTTGATAGTTCGATTCGCGAAGAGCTTACATACTTGCTTGGACGGTTGAAGTCTGATCAGAAAGAAGGCCTGAAAGAGACGTTCGCTAGGAAAATCAGAGACGCAGAAGAAAATGGGGACAAAGAAGGGGTGAAAAAGCTGCTTGCTGAGTTCGCTTCCTTGATAAAGTAGGAGACATGTGGTACTATTTTTGTAGCCAATAATTTTCAATTATCGGTTTTCTCATATGGGAGAACTTTGATTGAAAATTCTTATATCTAAACAATAATTAAGGGGTTACTGCGGATTCCAAGAAAAATGGGACCTGTGGTTTAGGAGTTACATGGCAAAGAAAATTTTTGTTCCAAAGAAAGAAGAGATCCTTCTTTTCTCAGATGCTGTAAACGATCTATTAAACAAAGGCCGCACCCACGGCTATGTTTCGATGCAAGAAATGGTCCAGGCGATCCCTGAGCCAGAGGAAAATGTTGAGGAAGTCGACCAGATTTTTGATTACATGTACAGAAAAGGTATCGAGTTTAACGAGGACGTCGATAAGCCAAAAGGCATCATTGCTTCTATTCTTCAAAATAAGAAAGAAAAAAATCTTATCGAAGAGCTCGGTCTTGAAGATATCGCTGACGACTCAGTAAGAATGTATCTTCGTGAAATTGGTAAAATCCCGCTTCTTACAAATGAAGAAGAGGTGAAGCTTGCTAAACGAATTGAAAAGGGCGATATCTGGGCAAAGAAAAGATTAGCCGAGGCAAATCTTCGTCTTGTTGTCTCGATTGCAAAGAAATATATTGGCCGCGGTCTTTCACTTCTAGATTTGATTCAAGAGGGCAATACTGGCCTTATGCGTGCAGTTGATAAATTTGATTATCGCAAAGGTTTCAAATTTTCCACATATGCGACTTGGTGGATTCGACAGGCTATTACTCGTGCGATTGCTGACCAAGCTAGAACTATCAGAATTCCAGTCCATATGATCGAGACGATTAATAAACTTATCAGAGTACAGCGTCAGCTTGTTCAGGATCTTGGTCGTGAACCTACGCCAGAGGAAATCTCTCAGGAAATGGGCATGGATTTGGATAAAGTTGAGCACATTATCAAGATTTCTCAAGAAACCGTCTCTCTTGAGGCTCCGGTCGGTGAAGAAGAGGACTCTCGACTTGGCGACTTTATCGAAGATACGAAGCACGCTTCGCCAGAAGAAGCAACTTCACAGCAACTCCTAAAAGATAAGATTCAAGAGTTCCTAAGCAATCTACAACCAAGAGAACAAAAAATATTGAAAATGCGTTTTGGTCTTGATGATGGCCGCACTCACACACTCGAAGAAGTTGGTCGAGAATTCGGTGTAACTCGCGAAAGAATTCGTCAGATTGAAGCCAAGGCACTCTCGAAATTGAAAAAAGCTGATCGCTCAACAGATCTTGAAGAGTATCTCCAAGGATAAATCGCTTCGCGAATTTTAAATTCAAAATTTAAAATTTACTAATTTAGAAATCTAATGATCAGCCTTATTGTTCGACTCTACCCGTTCGACTGGCTCAGGGTAAACGGCGCAGGTAGAGAACTATTAGCCGTTTAGCTTCTCCACCCTCGTAGTACCGAGGAGTCGAAGAATAAAAGGTTGTCTTTAGTGCTTACATTACCAACCTATATTATTGCTTTTGCCGCTTGTTTCGTTAATACTATTATTAATTAAACAGGCGGCATTTTATGTTGAATAACAAAATTTTCGATGTTTTTAAAAAAATCGTTCCATACATAGCAATCATTTGGATGGTTTCGATAGTATTTTTTTATTTCATAGATGTGAAGAAGATTTCTGTTGCAAATGAAAGTACTAGCCAGGTTAGCGCTGTTGTTATTGGAGATTACCGCTTCGAAGGCCGCACAAGTCATCTCTACTATTATCAGGCGCTGAAGTCCACAATTGTCCGTAAGGAGACGGACATTGGGGCGATAACAAGTCTTAGTCCTGCTTTTAGTTTGATTCTGGTGTTTGTTTGTTTATACGCGTTAGTGATGGTTTTTTTGCGTAAAAGGGACATCGATACAATAAATTTGAGATTTCCGCCTATCGCTTTTCTCGTTCCTTTTCTTGCCGCGGTCATTGCCGTATATTCGCTTTGGCTGGGTTATTTTGACATCAAGGCAGAGCCGATACTGTTTACAAATATTTATGGCAAATTGATTACAGCAATCTTTTTCCTTGTTGCAGTAGTTATCTTTACTATATCTATTGGCCGGAGAATAAGAAATTTCGTCATCAAGGATAGCCTGGGTGCTTTGGCTGATTTCCTTCTTTCGTTTGCATTCGGAATAGCTGTTCTTTCTTTTGTCTATTTTTGCCTTGCACTTTTTGGGGTGCTAAGCTTTGTATCCATCTTAGTTGTCTTTGCTTTAATACTAGTATTTTCGTTTAAAAGTTTTCTATTTTGGCTAAAGACTATCTTTGTGACGAAAATACATTTCTCGGTGAAGCTGCTTAGTCCCACTCTATTTTTATTATTTATCTTCTTTTCTTTCGTTGCACAGAATACGCTAGAAGCGATGCGGCCAGTGCCGATTGGTCATGACGATCTTATACAGTATGCAAAAAATATAAAACTGCTTGGCGAGAGTGGTAGACTTATTGGCGGAGTCTTACCGATTCCTTGGGAGCTTTTTGTCAGCCAAGTAAATATTTTGTCTCATAGCTGGACGGTAACTTCATTTTTTAATTCACTAAAAAGCGTTTTGGCTTTTGTTTCACTGTATTTTCTTGCTGACTATTTTTGTAGGATTAGAAAAATTAAGTTATTTTCTGATGACAAGTTCATACCATTATTAATTGCAACAATTTTTTATACTTTGCCTATGGTTGTTTTTCAGTCAGCAGTAGACTTGAAAGTTGATCTTGCCGCTCTCTTCTTTTCATTGATGGCAACATTTATACTGATGAAATGGAAAGAAAACAACAAGGTTTCTTATCTTTTTATTGCCTTTTTCCTTCTAGGCTTTGCCTTTGCTACTAAAATCACCTCAATCTTCTACATTGCGGGCATCGCCGTCTATGTCTTGTATATTTTTATCCAGCAAAAGATGAAGATATTTCGAATATTGAAAATTGTTGGTTTTTGTATTATTTTTTTCCTAATATCTTTTGCGCCTTACGCACTAAACAGCGCTTCTACTCTTGGTGTGAAGAAAGCAGCTCAGGCTTTATTTATAAGTAGCAAGGGCGAATTGCCAACAATTCATTTATTAACCAAAGAAGATCGTTCAGAGATATCAGAATTGCCAGAATACAATAAGCTGTCTGGTGAAAATGGTGCAAGAGATCTTTCGAAATTTAAAGCAGACGGATCAACAATATCAAACATGCTTAGCTTGCCATTCATCGTTACCTTGAATTCTAAGGTCACTGGTGAGTTTGTCGATATTACTTTCTTGTTTCTTGCTATAATTCCCGTTTCATTTATCGTTCTTCTGTTTAGAAGGAAAGAAGAGAAGGATCGCTCAGGTTTGCTGCGAATTGCTTCCATTGTCTTCATTATTGCTTTCGGTTTGTGGCTGGTTTATGCGTCGGGAATTGTCTGGTACGGGATGGCGATTGTAATTCCAACACTGCTACTTCTGGCTGAATCGTTGAAATTGATGTCGAAATATTATAAATCAGTACTTGTTATTGCATTTGTGTTGATATTCTCTTGGCTGATACTATCTATGGTTTACCGACTGACGTATAATCCGAAATATCTCTCTCATATCATGCCGAAAGATCTCACATATCTTCGCGGCACCTGCGACGAGCAATGCTATACCAGTTTCATTTTCCCAGAAAACAAAACGATCAAAATTATTAACGAAAATAATAAAACCGAAGAAAAGGGCAATATATATATGACCGGTAAATTGCTCGATTTCTTGATAAACAATAGTAACAGAAATACGCTTTTTGATAATTACGAAACATTTTCTGAAATTCACCAAGAAAAGGATGATGCCCTTACGATTCAGCGGCTAAAGAAAGCGAATTTTAAATACATTATTATCTCAAGATTCTCGCATCCAATATATCTTCATGCTGATATTATCAATCAAGCAAAGCAGGAAATGTATGACTTCGTAAGCAAAAATCCTGACCGGATCAAAATTATTAATGATCCTAGCCAGGACGGTAGCATAATTGCTGAGATTCTATAGGACTATTTATCTGTTATCTTGATCTCGGTCATTTTATCGCCAACAGCGATTTTCGAAACAACATCCATGCCGGAGGTTACTTGACCAAATAAGCTGTAGCTTTTTGGTAAAGTTGGTAGATCTTCAAGGCAGATGAAGAACTGTGATCCATTTGTATTTGCACCTGAGTTTGCCATCGCGACTGAGCCGGCTTTGTATTCGCCAACAACTTTTTCGTCTTCGAATTTGTAGCCAGGTCCGCCAGTGCCAGTACCATTTGGATCGCCACCTTGGATGACAAAGTTATCTACAACACGGTGAAAAGTTAAACCGTCATAAAACTTTTTCTCTGAAAGATAAACGAAATTACTAACAGTTTTTGGCGCTGCATCTGCTAAAAGTTCGAATTCGATCACGCCTTTGTTTGTCTCGATGACGGCTTTCTTGCCTGAAATTTTGCTTGCTTCTAGTGTTCCTGGAAAAGAATATTTTCCCATTTCTTGCTCCTTATTTAAATTTGTATTTTCAACATTAGTTTTAGTTTCTGTTGCTGGCTTTGTATCAGCTTTCACTACTGCAATCTCCTTTGCTTTTTGTTCATTTTTCGGTATGAAAAAGTACGCAGCGGCGAACAGCGCAGCGATGATAAAGACGATCGTGAATTTATTCATGATTTTCATAGCTAGACTACTTTAGCAGCTTATGCTTTTCTTTTCAATTTAGGTCGGAAATAAAAATATAGGAACGAGACCAAGATTATCAGACCTAGTAGGTAGCCCCCAACGGTATCGGTGACCCAGTGAACACCGAGATATACTCTAGAAAAAGACACTGAGGCAATCAGAAATAGCGATGCGCCTTGTAGTAAATATCGAATAGCCTTTGGAATTTTTGGAGTGAAAATCAACAGCACAAATAACAGACCGAAAAATACTGTATAGAAAAGGACGTGTCCGCTTGGGAAGCTTGCTTCTGTTTCGTTCGCCAGCACCTGAACTAGGTCAGTGGTTGGGCGGGGACGATTAACGATAAGTTTTACTAAAGAACCGATAAGGGCAGAGATAGGTGTCACTATCATATATATGGACTCACGATAGTATTTGTAGAACAAGAATAGTAGAGAGATCGTCACCGTCATAATACCAGCTATAAGTGGCTTACCAAAAAGGCTGATGGCGTATAAGACATGGTAAATAAAGGTCTTGCGCTCAGGTGTGTCACCCTCTGCTTGCAAATCTTTTGACAGAAAAACATCAAGACCGAGTACATTGTGGTAATGCACCAAAAAAGCCAAACCGATCAGGATTAGGCCGGCGATAGATATAAATATAAGCGCTCTATTTTTTAGCTGTTTCTTTGAAAGCATATTTTTACAGTCGGTTTATTGTAGATCACGCTTTAGCGTGCTTCAGTCAAGCTAAAGCTTGCACTACATATTAACGTAGCCCACGCTTCAGCGTGTTTAGCCCAGGCAGACTCACCATTTCGCTCGCATAAACGAGCTACGAGCGGCATGAAAGTGTGGAATACTTAATAAGTCAGAACCTTTCTTCACAACTAAGAATACCAAATAAAATATATTTTGTCTTCTTTTTAGACCGCAAAAATGCCTGTCTTGGACGGTTTTTTTCTGACATTTCTAGACCATTTGAGATCAAGAAAGTACTAAAAGGCTTGACTTATCCGCCTCATATGATAGACTTAGCCTCGTCCCGTGAAAAGCGGGTCAAAAAATTATGGTTTTACACACAATCTCTGAGCCTCCCTCGTCAAACGAGACGAAGCAAAAGAGAAAAAATTTCATAGATGGTCATTACACACCAAGCTTTTATAAGGCTTTATTGGGCAAATCAGAGTTCGTCGCCAATAAATTCCAAAAGAAGCTTATTTTTGTATCCGATAGCATCGCAAAGATAAACGAAAGCGCAAAGAACACGATACTAAATCAGCAATATACGCCTCATATTGCCCTGTTTTTCCTTATCTTCATCGTCGGTGTTGCGAACTATGCAGAATCTATCAAGATGAAGTCGAACAGCTACGCTTTTGTGAGCTTAGAGCCTGCTGATGAGGAAAAAATAGTATCAAATATTAGCTTGTATACACCCTCTATCCAAAATTCAGTTGATTTTGTGGCCAAAGCCAGTGCGGCAGCTCCAACTGACGGTTTTGTGGACAATAACGCTCCTGTGGACACTAAGATCACCGTCAGAGCTATACCAGATCCTGATAATTCCTCAGCTGAGATACAGTATTATGTGAAAAACGGCGAAACACTTAGTGGAATTAGCCAAAAATTTGGTGTGAAAGTTACTACGATCAAATACGTAAACGATTTATCTACTGACACGATCAAGCCACAGCAAAAACTTTCAATCTCGAAAAAAGGCTATGAAGTCTCGGCGACGCTAATCGCGCAAAAAGAAAACGCTCGGAAGCTTGCTCTCGCTTCTAGAAATGTTGTAACACGTGACACAGCGACTGTAAGAGCTACAGCTGCTACAGCTACCGAATCTTCTCAATACGTTGCGGTGAAAAACGGTGTTCGCTATGTCGAGAAGTCTTGGGGGCAGTGCTACACATGGGTACAGTCACAGGGCTACGATATCGGTGGCCATGGCTTAGCTCGTTGGATCCCGACAAACGCAAACACACCAAAAGTTGGCGGCTTAGTTGTTACATACGAAAGTGCAGCTGGTCATGTTGCAATCGTCGAGAGTGTAAATGACGACGGTACTTTTACCCTTCGTGAACGAAACTATACTCCAGGCTGGATTACTGAGAGAAATATGAAAATTGATGATAATGTCATCAAAGGTTTTGTGAACTAAAAGCCAAACCGAATCACGAACAGGGCTAATGAAGCGAATAAGCGAATGGTTAAAAATCCATTCGTCATCCTTCTCGAGGATGAGCTGTTACATATTTAATATAATATAAAAGCGAGCCATAACCCGAGGATCCAGAATAGTATTCGGAAGAAGGCTTCCTGGATTCCCGATCAGGTCGGGAATGACAGGACTAGAGCATCTCGATTTATAAAAAAGAGCCGCTGGAATTTCCAACAGCTCTTTTTATATGTCTATTTGCTTACCAACTATGGTCGGAGAGTGCCTGCGAAGACCTGCCAAGCAAGAAGTGACTTTGCCACTAGAGAAAGGATGATGTAAGCTCTTTCACCATAAATATAGTCGCTCCACTTGCCAACTTTTTTGTATTGCAAGACTTGATTGATCGCAAAAATATTAAATACGACGAAGATGGAGAAGAAAATCCAATAAACAAAAGTTGGTGCGTGATCGGTGCTACCAGGATTTGCAAGATAGATAGCAATACCAATCCAAGGCCCGATGCCAGCGATGCAGCCAAAGATAAATGATGTCCAATTTGTCTTTGTGGTTGTCTGATTATGAAGCTCCATCATCCAACCGAACATGATCATGGAAGCATTTGCGATGAAGAAGCCAACTAGGGCTGCGATATCTGAGATACCGACAAGTAGCGAGATGACGACGATCATCACAGATGAACTAAGTGAATACTCGATCCAACGTGCAGGATTGATACCTTTTGTAATATTCTTATTGTACCAGCCATTTATTCCCGGGAGAGAAATAAGCAAATGGGCGAGTGATGATAGAAACAGGAACGAAGCGATAACGTAGCCTAGACGCAAATCGAAAAGGTCTCGAAGCTGAGGTACAAGTGTCTTAGTCGCAACATCGAAACGGAAAAACGAACCGGTGATGGCCTGAACAGTGTCGTTAGATGCGATAACCATTCCGATGCCAGAAATGAAATGCAGACAAGCAGCGATAATGTTCAGCCGCCTTAGATTTTTGAACTTTTTTTCATCAACCATTTTTACTCCTTATTACTTTATTAGCTAAATATTTTACCTATTAGATACCCGGCAAGTGCCGCGCCCATCCCGATGGCTGCCATTTGAACGGCACTTTTTAGTGGACTACCGATCGTCGCCTTGGCCTTATACATTCCTACGAAGAAAAGAACGACTACGGATAAGCCGAGCGAATACCAGAGGGCGAGGTGTATTGGGAAAAAGAAAAATGGGGTGAGGGGAACGAAGGATCCGACTAGGGCAGAGAAGCCAACAACTGCGCTCGAAACATATATTTCTTTTTGTTTTATTTCCTTCAGCTCCAGCTCTTCTCTCATCATTTGTTCTATCCATAGTGGCTTCGAGGAAATTACATGAGCCACGATATCTTCGAGAAGTTTGCCATCAAAACCCTTGTCTCTATATACTTTGCGAATTTCGGCTTCTTCTTTCTTCGGGAGCTCTTCGATCTCTCTCTTCTCGCGTTCTAGCTCTGAGCGATAGTGATCTCGTTCGGCAGACATAGAGGTAAATGCTACAGCAGCCATCGAAATGCTCTCAGCAAATGTTGCAGCCAGGCCACCAGCGATAACAATTTTTGGGTCGCTTGAGGCAGCGGCAACACCAAGGATTACGCCGAGAACGTTTACCAGGCCGTCTTGGCCACCGAGAATAACGTCGGCAAGTCTGCCGCCACTAGCTTTTCTTGATAGTTCGCCAGAGTGGACCATATTATCCTTTTGGTTAATTAGAGTCTAAATACATATTACATCTATAGATAAATAATATAAATAGCGTATATATTCTCACAAAAAAAAGACTGATCTGCAATCAATCTTTTCTTATTAAAGCAGCGAATGATTACTGCTTCTTTTTGCTGTCTGCCTTTGAGAGCAGATAGATCATCCCGCCGAGGCAAAGTAGAAAAATACCTGTGCCAATCGGTGATCCCCAACCAAGAACGATGAGAGCGCTGTCCATTTTTCTCCTTGTTTAGCTATTCTATGTATTATAGCACAAAGATAACTAGAGGATGAATCAAGCCACAGAAATCAAATTTTAATCTCTATGGTTTGCCCCCGACTCATGTCAGGGGACTGTAGGACCAGCATCTGCTGATCGTCAGATTTCGTCATCGTCGAACAAGCATTCTGTGTAGGTAAGAGTGACTGCAATTTCGCAAATCATGATTGCTAACCATTCCTTTCCTAGTTTTACAACGAGATGGCCGTTTTCTTGAACACTTATGAGCTCAAGACTTTGAAAAACTGCGCTAGAAATGGTTTTTTTTGCAAATTTGCGGGAAACAAGAATTGAGTCCATCGGTATAGATGTGAGATCAATTTTCTCTTTTCCATACCTAGCCCTCTCGATGAATGATAGTGCATCACCGTGGTATCTGA
>Ga0194058_10000405_pt1 | contig 20536 bp, 18 predicted proteins | sample SepL4417m_MetaG_FD_155490 | JGI IMG/M metagenome (GOLD analysis project Ga0194058, IMG submission 155490) | Anoxic zone freshwater microbial communities from boreal shield lake in IISD Experimental Lakes Area, Ontario, Canada - Sep2016-L442-17m | ecosystem: Environmental > Aquatic > Freshwater... | reverse complement strand
AGGCAGGCCATCCAGAAGGCTCCCAATGTATTTGAGGTCCCGATCAGAAGGCGTGACGTTTGTGGGCGCAAGAACGACGCGCTCGGCCGGCCGACAAGAAATCTTTGTTACCTTGACGCTCTCATCCAGGCCGGCCTTGGCATTCTGTCTGGAAATGCCGTCCAGTTGAATTCGAGCTTGCCCCCGCATCTCTTTGTAGGCCGGCATCGCTTTGCAAACAGTAGCTCTCTTGCCGTAAACCTCAACAGTATCGCCTATGGCAGCCCCAAGCTTCTCCAAGTCTTCAGGGTCCATGCGAGCATAAGACCTCCCCACGTCTTTACCAAGGGCTTCGCTGACTTTGAGCTTGATGTTGAAACCATTTCCTTTTGCCATTTGTATCTCCAAAATTACTTAACGCATTTTATTTCAAGTATCCCGTTGTTACACGAGACTTCCATCTTCTCACGGGAAAAGTTTCCGGGTAGCAGGACTTCCTTACGGTATTTCTTGTCTCCTTTTTCAGCCCAGACCGTGAGCACGTCATCCTTTACTTCAAGTTTGACGTCATCAGATCCAACCCCTGCCATTTCGGCTACAATTAAGAGGTGGTCATCCTCTTCGAAAATGTCAACCATAGGCTCTCGAACCTCCTGGACGACTGTCTCTCCCGTCTGCGTGTCCCGTCTGATATTGCCGAACGGTTCCACCTTGACCTTGTCGTCGCCCAGGCCCACCTTGACGTTGAAGCCATACACACCCTTGAGTTGTTTCCCAGATCCAAGGTTGGAAAGTTCTCCCGTTCCTGAGAGTTCCTTGCCCTTGTCTGCCAGTTCACCAAGTTTCTCGACAAGTTCCGTCAGGCCGCCCAGAAATCCTGTCAGGCCCCCTCCGAAACTATCATCCTTTGATTTACCGCTACTTTTCTTGCTCATCGTTACCCTCCGAGTGGATCGTGATCCCGTACTGTTTTATTTTTGAATGGATCGTCTTGTAATCTACTAGCAATAAACGAGCCGCCTCCGCTTTGTTGCCCTTTGTTTTTCGCAACACCCTGGCAAGTGTGCGACGTTCCACATCTATAACGGCGCGTCTCACGATATCTTTGAGAGAAAAACCGTCCAAAGACGAATCAACCGGATTGGGGCTGATACCAGTGTCAATTTCTTGTTGCGCACGCTCGATTGAAAGATGTTCAGGACGAATTACCGTGTCAGCCTGCAATACTGCTCGGCGCACCGCTGACCTCAATTGACGCACATTTCCGGGCCAGGGGTACTCGACCAATATCTCCAGGGCGGCGTCAGAAAAACGTCGAACCTTTTTGTTCAGTTCCAGATTCGTCGCTTTCAAGAAACGCTTGGCTAAATGAATTATGTCCTCCTTTCGATCCCTTAGAGGAGGAACCAGGATAGTGAATTCGCTCAAACGGTAGAATAGGTCTCTGCTGAACAAACCGCCTGGCACCTTGGCAACAAGATCCTGATTCGTGGCTACCAGCAGCCGCACATCGACGTTCACAGGTTTTCTCCCACCAATCCTGAAGAATGTTCTTTCCTGAATGGCCCGGAGAAGCTTTGTCTGACAATTACGCGGCATGTTTCCTATTTCGTCCAGAAAAAGGGTCCCCCCTTGCGCCATCTCAAACTTCCCTGCTTGTTGATTGATCGCACCGGTAAAGGCCCCTTTTTCATAACCGAATAGCTCGCTTTCGAACAAAGTCTCTGGAATGGCCCCACAATCCAGGGGAATTACTGGAGCCTTTGCCCTGAGGCTGGCTTGATGGATTGAGCGGGCGATCAATTCCTTTCCTGTTCCTGATTCTCCCTGGATTATCACCGTGAAATCCGAAGAGGCAACCAATCGTACATCGTTTATGACCTTCAAGATCGCTTCGCTGGGGCCCATGATTTCAGCAAGACTTAAAGTCGCTGGGATCTTAGCGTCAACTGGATCACTTGAGGCTTTTTTCAGCGACCTCGTACTCCAAATTGCTTGCCGGAGCCTCTCTATGAGGACCTCATTGTCAAGCGGTTTAGAGAGATAGTCGTCAGCACCCGCCTTGATTGCCTCCACTGCGCCGCCTATACCTCCATATCCTGTCATCATGAGAACCGGAATTTTGGGTGCAATCTTTTTCGAACGCTTCAACACTTCAATTCCGTCAATTCCCTGCATCCTTATGTCCAACAGCATTGCGTCCGGCAGACCTTGCTCGATCATAGCGAGAGCGGTTTCTCCATCGTGTGCAATCATCGGGTCGAAGCCCTCTGTTTTGAGAAGAACGAAAAGGACTTGACAAAAGTCCTTCTCATCATCCACTACGAGCACCCGTCCCGCGCTCCCTTGCATACTCTGCCTCCGATGGGCCATTCTGGGTCGACATTGAGGTTGGCACGGGACAATCCGTCGCGTAGCCAACGTGGGCCAAATTAAACTCGCAACCCCCTATGCTGATCTATATATTCACTCTGCGCCAATATGTGTAGTCTGCGGCCGAAATTACCGGCTGATCTTTGGAGCGACGTCAGCTTTTGAGGGGGCGACCTACCGGATAAACTACCTGGATATCCTTGGCAAGCCAGGGCTCCAACTCATGGAGCATTCCCAAAAAGATTATCCCGACTTCTCCCGGGGCCAGAGTTTCATTGATTCGCTGTGCAATGAATTTGTCACGTCTCTCGAGAAGATCCGAGCAGTTAGACGTTTGTAGACCCTTCTTGCGCGATGATTCACCCGAACCTAGCACCTTCTTTACCGACTCGTACTCCTCCAGCAGTAATTCCAACGACTCCGTTCCCATCAGTCGTGCTCCTCTTTCTACAAGACCAAGAAGCAAGGCATGATTGCGGCTGCCGGACTTTGCCAGTTCGGTCACTATGGGCGCTTCCTTCCCGGAAACAGGCAAACCATCCTGGTAAACACGAACTCGATCAAGCGGCACCGACAAAGTTTCGAGAGCCTTTTTTATTTCATCCCAGAACTTGTCAATCAGATCGACCTTCCGTTTCCATCCCTGTCGCCCTATCTTCTGAAGGGAAGCTTTCTTCACCGATTCACTGAGCGCACCCATATCGGCCTGGTTGTGAACGATCGGGAAGTATATGAGTTGCCGGCGTTGAGATTGCAGGTCTTGTGATGCATCCATTTTTGCCCTTAAGATCGCCTGGTTCTTCAGGTGGACTATGGAAGTCGTTCCATAGCAAAGATACCATATGTCCGGTCTATTTTCCAAAGATCAATGCCTCACAGTTCTAGCCGGCGCCAAAATCAATGTCGCATTATCTTTCCAAATCCCCCCCCTTCCCTTCTATCGCAAAGGAGGTTTTAAGGGATTTACTTGTGAACGAAATTGTGTCATTCGGACAAAAATTTTGCCAATCGTATATAGATTGCTATTACCACACCTTTTGGGCATTATATTAAATGGAAAATATGTTTGATGATTTTTTGTGAGGGGCGTAGTGAAAAAGGTCCTCATCGAACAAAATGAGATAACCCAAGAACAAGATGGCCCAAATGACCAATTGCTGAAGTACGCGAGAGACGTCTCAAGGCTGTACCGGATTGAATTAGAGCAACGTGAAGCATTGGAGGCGGCAAACAGAGAACTTCAGGGTGAAATCTTGGAACGAACTAGGCTCCAGTCTGAGATTGCCCGGAGTGAGCGAAAATACCGGTCGCTCTTTGAAGACTCTTTCGACCCAATCTTCATTACGGCAACGGACGGCATCCTGGTTGACGCAAACGGGGCTTATTTCGAACTCTTTGGATATGAAAGGGAAGAACTACTAGCCAAGACTGTACTCTTGACCTACGCGGATCCGTCCAGACGAGCAGTTTTTCAGAAAGAAATAGAAAAGGCAGGAGCGATAAGAAATTTCCCGCTTCAAACGCGCAAGAAAGATGGAACAGTTCTTGACTGCTTGATCAGCGCTACGGTACGGATGAGCACAGAGGGCAACCTCTTAGGATATCAAGGCATAATCCGTGACGTAACAGAACGAAAAAGAAGCCGGCAGGTTGTGGAGTTAGCCAAGAGAATGGAGGCCCTGGCCCACATGGCCGGGGGAATCGCCCATGAGATCAGAAATCCCTTGGCTATAAGCTCTTCTGCCACTCAATTACTGGTGAATGATAAAATTGGTTCTGGTCTCAGAAAGGAATGCGCGGAAAAGGCCATTTCTGGGATTAATAGAGCCTCCCATATTGTAGAAAATCTCCTTATTTTTGCACAGCCGTTCAATGATCAAGCGATAACGGACGTGAACCTGGTAGCGGTCATGCTCGAGACACTTAAGGTGGTAAGTTCTCTTGTTAAAAGCCAAAATGTGGATCTGAAGGCCAACTTAAACCAGGACAGTTTATTCTGCCGTGGCAATGCGGCATTGCTCCATCGAGCATTTCTGAACTTGCTCCTGAATGGGTTGGGTGCTATGCCTGATGGAGGAGTTCTACTCGTTACAGTTGAGGACAAAGGCCCGGACGCGATTATTGTTGTTAAGGACTCCGGCCACGGGATCCCCCAGGAACTGATACAAAGAATTTTTGATCCTTTTTTCCCGGGTTCTGTAACAAGCAAAGGGCCCGGACTGGGTTTATCCGTTGCCCATTCCATCCTTACTCAGCATGGAGGCAATATGTGGGTGGAGAGCATCTTGGGAAAGGGCGCGACGTTCACAGTGAGTCTGCCGTTGAGTAGCCTTTCAGCTTGATGCAGGGATTGACATAAAAGTGTGAAATTCTGTGTCACCCGCTCAATCCTCATTGAGGAGTTCAGATCCATGATCATGGGAGCTGATCGTATAAAGGACCAACTGATGGATCAGAACGAAGCGGGCGAAGTGATGTTCAAGATAAAACGCGATACGAGGATTACAAGGGTGGGACGTATAATCCGCAAACTCAGCAGGGACTTTTGCAAGTGGCTCTGAGAAAAACCTTATTTAATCTCTACAACATGTTAGAATATTCTGTCCGTTCAACAGAAATGCTTCCCGTGGGGTAGCGGTTCTTCCGTATGAAACACAATGATTGTTGTACTTACCTCATTTGAGGACATAAAACCGTTCCAACCGCTCACCAGTGACCGGCCTGTATCCATGCTGCCGGTGCTGAACCGCCCAATAATTGAGCATCATATTGAAATTTTTGTCGAATTGGGGTGCAGGCGCTTCATAGTTATGGGAGTAGACAATCCTCTGGCGCTGAAGGGATTCCTGGGCGACGGTTCCCGCTGGGGTTGCAGCATAGAACTTGTAGTCCTAAAAGAGCCTTGCACAAGCTTACAGACCTTGGAACGCATAGACGTCAAGGCTGATTCGGATCTCGTTATTGCAGTCCCATCGGAAATAGTCCTGGATGTAGACTACGAAGCCCTCATAAGATTTCAAGGGTCTCGCCAAGGTTTTGGAACGAGGGTTTTGTCTGATAGACTACTTGATTTGTCAGGAGAATCGCGCCAGGCAAAGCCCATCTTCCGGACGATCAATCTGGAGGAACCCGTTGACACAGGAGTTTTGGTTATGCGCGGGCAAGGTGGTTCAGCCGTAGGGGGCTTTGCTGATTACTATTGTGAAGGAAACTTCCTCGGAATACGTGATTCTCTCTCACTGTGGGTTGCCAACATGGCGGCACTGGGAGGTCAGTTCTCATGTCTGGCTCGGGGACTTAAAGGCGACAGGCAAGGAGATGTTTGGGTTGGGCACCACCTGCATGCAGCACCAAATGTGACGCTGGACGGACCTTCCCTCGTAGGAAATTATGTCAGGGCCAATTCAGAAGCCGGGATACTGAGTTGGTCGGTTATCGGCGACGGCGTTATCGTGGACAGCAGAGCCCAGGTGAGTGCCAGTGTAATCACCGATCATACTTATATAGGGACAGATACAAACGTCGAACACTCCATAATTGCTGGAAAGAGTATTTATAACGTTGGTGTCGGCCAGTGGGTTCAGATCTTGGATCCGTTTCTTGTCTCCGACACCGGTGAAGACTTCATAGTGCCCTGGGTTGAGATCCTGTTTCAGAAAGTAATCGCTCTATGCTTTTTGATTCTCACCGTCCCGATATGGCTTTCCTTAGGTTTGATACGGATGGCGCGAGGGGAAGGTTTTTTCCAAAGCAGCCGGTTCCTCCTCACCGAAGCATCAAATCCGTCCCGGTTGACAAAGGATTCACATCCAGAGGAATTGCTCGGGTTCGGGAATATGGGTTCCCTCGCGGGCAGGCTGCCAGGTCTTTTGGATGTTATCATGGGCCGTATTCGCCTGGTCGGAGTGAGGCCTTTGGCGAAAAAAGAAACGCCTCTGTACGAAGAGGAATGGACGCTCTTGCGGGAGCAAGCGCCGTGCGGTCTCTTTACTCCAGTTGATGCTGAAGGCTTGAACGACTCCCTGGAGGAAGAAAAGATCGTGGCTGAAAATTACTATTCCGCGACAAGATCGTTCACCAGTGACGTCAGAATTTTTTTTAGGGGCGTCTTGAAGTTGCTGGTCAAGATTTAGGAATAATCCTTATAGGGAAGGCGGGGAATAATGAAAGTCGAGAAAATACAAGGTGTAGCCATTTTGAGCACGGACGAAAGGCTGGATGCCGTCTTCGGGCCAAAGCTGAAGGATGCGGTAAAGGAACTTGCCCGGGAAAGCGGACTCAAGCTGGTGCTGGACATGGAAAAGACCAGCCATATAGACAGTTCCGGTTGCGGAGCGCTTGTGGCATCGCTAAAAGCTCTGTTGAAGAATCATGGGGACATGAAGATTGCTCGGCCAAGTCCCCAGGCCCTTACCCTTTTTGAACTGACACGCCTTCACAAGGTTTTTCAAATCTACGACACCCTCGAAGGGGCCGTCGAATCATTCGTCTGATCTGACCTGGGGCTCGGGGATGCTTGTGAAACCTCTCACAATAGGATTCATGACTGTCAAGGGTATTGGGCATGGCGGTGGAATCGAATCCGTTACCGAGAGGCTTGGGACCAAATTGGTCGAACGAGGCCACAGGGTGATCGTTTTCTCTGCGTCACAGTTTGGTTCAACCTCTGGATTTCACAATGGAATGGAAATCAGGGTATGTCCATCCATACTTCAGAAGCACCTTCACAAGATTACCCTATTCAGTACGTCCATGTTCCCCGTGATCTTGAGAAGCGGCATTTATCGGCTACTGGAAAAGTTTACCAGCAGAAGTTCATTCGCCGGAGAGAAATTCGACATCATACACATACATGAATTCTCAATGCTTTCGGCTTTCCCGAGATTGGTCGGCATTCCGACCGTGGTTCAGATGCACGCTCTCCTGTGGAAAAGGGCCAAATGGGGCCCCATGTCACGTGCTTTCCTCAAGCTCAATGACCTCACCCTTAAGAGTTTTCCCAGTGCGGTCACATGTGTGTCTAGGGTCATGCAACGGCATTTCGAGAAAGTTCTGGACAGAGAGGTAACTTATATTCCGAACGGTGTGGAACCACCCAGACCCAAAGCACCGAACCTGATTACGTCAATGGGACTGAATGGCAACGATTACATCCTCTTTGCAGCAAGGCTCGTCCCGGAGAAGGGTGCCCACTACCTGATCGAGGCATTTCGCAGACTGGACCTTTCTCTGAAACTTGTTGTGGCAGGCGATGATCCTTTTGAGAAAAAGTATATCCGCAGGCTTCACGAAATGGCCGGAGACAACTCGAAAATTCTCTTCCCCTGCTACATTTCGGGTGACACATTTCTCGAACTGATCACAAACGCTCGTTTGTTTGTTCTACCTTCTGAAATAGAAGGAATGCCGGTTGCTCTACTCGAAGCCATGAGCTACGGCAAGTGCTGTGTTGTCAGTGACATCCCAGAGAACCTGGAAGCGCTGAACGGTCATGGATTTGTTTTCAGGAACAAGTCTGTGGAGGATCTTATGAGGGTTCTGAAGGTTGCCGTTGAAGATTCGGATGCTGCCAAGGCCTTTGGCGAGCAAGCCAGGAATTACGTGTTGGCAGAGTATTCCTGGGATCGAATTGTTGGGTTGTACGAGGACTTCTACCGAAAAGTGACAGCCGATTCCCAGCCCTGAAAATAACTGAGCACGACCGGTTGAAACACGTGCTGAAGAGTCTGCTTTATGAAAGTCCTGTGGATATCCCCGAAACTACCCTATCCGCCGGAGAGCGGCGACAAACTGCGTCAGTTCAATCTGATAAGGCACCTTTCGTCCGGTGTGGACATAAGCCTTATTGCCTTCGCTCTGACCAAAGAAGAAGAAGTTCAGTCCAAGCACATGGAGCAGTATTGTGGAAAGGTGAGGACCTTTTTTTCTCCAAACCCATCTTATGTCGAGAGAATTCGATCAATTCTCACAACAGGCAAACCTTACTATGTTTCAAGGTACCAGGATTTGGCCGTTGCTGGGTATATCCGTGATGAGATCGAGACTTTTCAACCCGACCTCGTACAGATTGAACACACGTACATGGCCGAATACCTGAGGAAGATTCCTCCAGACCTTGAGCGGCCTTCCATCCTTACCAAGCACAACATCGACGCAGATCTCGCTCTCCAGAATTACAGACTTGCTGATAGTTCGGTACGAAAAGTATTCTGGTGGTTGGAATGGAAAAAGATGTCGCTGTACGAGCCGTACGTGGACAATCTTTTTTCCTCGGTCGTCGTGATGTCTGAGTTTGACAAGGCTGAAATCCTTAGGCGCAAAAAACCTCCATCTGTGGTTAATGTAGTGGAAAACGGTGTTGATACCGTAAAGTTACAGCCTCTTGCGCCGGTGTATGATCCTGTCATGCTTTTTATTGGAGCACTTGATTACCTCCCCAATCAAGATGCGGCGAATTACCTGTGCCGAGATATTTTTCCATTGATCAAGAAGTCTTTTCAAAACGCGGGAATTCTGCTCGTGGGCCGAAAGCCTTCGCCGGAAATTCTGGGTCTTGCGTCTGAAGCCGTTGAAGTTTGGGGGGACGTGCCCGAAGTGGAGCCATTCTATAGGCGGGCATCTATAGCGGTAGTGCCGTTGAGAGCCGGAAGCGGCAGTAGACTCAAGATACTGGAGGCCATGGCGTTGGGCAGACCCGTCGTGTCAACCACGAAGGGCGCTGAGGGACTGGAAATTGAAGCCGGTAAAGATTTTCTTGCAGCAGATGACCCGGCAGCCTTTGCCGAATCCATCAAAATGCTCTTCAACGAACCAGGTTTGTACCAAAACATTTCATCGCATGCACGAAAGACGGTTGAAGAAAAATATGACTGGTCGGAGGCGGCACGAAAGATGTCAGCCATATATGACCGGCTTTGCGCCACCGGAGGGCGCAGGTGAGGGTCACCGTCGTCAACTTTTATGGAAAAGGGGGAATGTTATATTATGCCGTGGCATTGGCTAATGCTCTGAGCCGGTGGTGCGACATACGTCTTGTGCTGCCTCGAAAGTCCCCTGGATTTTATGGGGGCTTGGATGACCGAGTCGAGTTGGCTCAAGTAGTAGTTCCTGAAGATTTTTCCCGCGGCAACTTAATGAGATTGCCGGGTTATGCCGCGGCATTCCCTTTTGTGGTGCATCGGGTTCTTGAGAACCAGCCTGACATCATCCACTTTACGAACGAAAATATATGGTTAACCGGCCTGGTCCCGTTCATTGGAAAGCGCAGATTGGTCTGGACGCTCCATGACCCCCTTCCCCATCTTGGGGACAGCATCAGAAAAAAAATCGCCACAAGGATACTGGCGCGTTCCAGCAGGAAAATATTTGTTCACTACCGGTACAATTTCAATATCGCCGAGACCCAAGGTTATGATCCATCAAAACTGGTCGTGATACCTCACGGAAACTACAGCTTTTACGAAAAATACCGTAAACCGGGGATCACACCCCGCCGAATGATCTTGTTCTGGGGCAGAATCAGACCTTACAAGGGTGTTGAGACTCTTATTGATTGCGCACGTTTCCTGCCCGATGACGTGGAAATCGTGATTGCGGGCGAAGGTGCTGGAATGTATCGGCAGGACGCGGTCAATGACACACGAATTACGTTGATGGACAGATTCCTGACTGAAGAGGAAATAGCTGAACTGTGCCGGCAGTGTTGTGTTGTGGTGACCCCTTACGTGGACGCTTCACAATCGGGTATCGTGCCTGTGGCCTATGCCTTTTCCAAGCCTGTTGTCGCCACTGACGTGGGGGCTCTGCCGGAACAGGTTGAGGACGGCGTCACCGGACTGCTGGTTCCCCCGAATGAACCAGAGCGCCTGGCTAAAGCAATAACCACAATCCTCAACAATCCGGAGTTGGCTGCCGTCATGGGATCGGCTGGTTACAGGAAAAGTCACACGGACATGAGCTGGGATTCCATAGCAGACACGGTATGCTCCGCTTACGAGCAAGTTCTGCGTGCAACCTGAAACAACATTCCTCTCAATTGCATTGCCACCAGACCTTGAAGAGGCATGGTATCCTGTCCACTCTATCGTCCTTGATAATGTCCTTGTTGTTCATTTGCCTGAGAACCTTTCCGGCAATTTCCGGGTACATTTTTATTCGGACATTGAGGTTCTCGGGTTCTCGAAAAACCTTTTCAAAAGGTCTGAGCGGTCTAACATCGGGCGTGTTCACAATGAAGGTCTTGACCTTCGACACCTCGCGGTCCATGCCCACCAACTTGCGGTCAATGCCCATGTAGAGCACTACGTCCACCCTGCGGAATCCGGTAATTGGGGGTCTGACAATCTCCACTACAAGGTGGACGGATCTATTGTACGGGTAAAAGCATTGGAAGGGTATATCAACGTCACCTTCATAGCAAAGGTATATGTCATCAGGATAATGGGTCTTGTAAGTAATGTATTTGTTGCGCTTCAGTATCACATGGTGAAAAAATGGCCCGTCCGAAGCACACGACAGTATGGGGCACAAAATTATTGAAGTAAGGGCTAGAGCAATGATTAGTCGGACACGCACCATCCAGCTTCTTTCGTGGAAGTAATGAGCGTTTTGTCCGGACCGCAAATATCAACGGATGAATCGGAAAACGTATTCGGGTACCGGATAATCACGCATGTTAAGCACGGCTCCCAGAATCCGGTCTCTGGAATCATCCAGTCTTGACAAGGCTTCTTTCAGGACCGGATACCTCCGGATAGATGCCGCGATCACAAAAATCACTTTGTCGAGGTGACGAGCGAGGAATGGACCGACGTTGGAAGCGAGCACGGGTGGAGCATCGACAAAGATATAATCATATCTTTTATTAATGAGATTGACAAATATTGCCATTTCCTCGCTGTTCACCACAAATGTTTCCAATGCGCGTGGATTCCGGAATGTGAGGTATCTCAAATTGGGAATGCTTGTTTCGTACTCGTCAAAGGTAAACGAATAGCGGTCCTCGGGTTCCTCTATCAAAGGAACGAGCCCGTCATCCGCCAATAGATCGCCAAGTACGTTACCTTCACAGTGCGCGTCTACAATCAATACATTCTTCCCGGTTTGTTTTGCCACAAATTTGCCGAGTCCCATTGTGACCGTAGTGTTCCCCTCGTCAACGGAAGCGGAACAGATAAGAAAACTTCTTTCCCCCTCTTTGCCGAGCCTACTGAGGATGGCGGACCACAACATGTCCATTTCTCTGCGAAAAAGATCTGTTTCAGAGAGACGGCGGAATCGTTCCTTGAAGTCATGGTGAAATTGATCAAGCTGCGCGGTCATGTCTCACTCAATTGTGTGTAAGTACGTCTCGGACGTACCAAATTACTTAATTATCTGTAATTACGATAAATGTCAAGTTCCATTAGACCCTATATGAATTCGTCCTGCTTCCTCAGTTCTCGTTCATATTTCATTCCTCTTTGGTCTTGATGGCCATTGTGCAATAATCGTCCGGCAAACACAAACCCGGACTCTCTCAAACAGGGCCTCTCAAAATGGAGTCCAAAGAAATTAAGAAATCGCTCACGTCACAGATCGCCACCGGCACGATGTTCACGACGGTTGCCCTTCTCATGAACCGTGCCTCGGGCATGGTCCTCCAGATGATCCTGGTGCGCATGATCACCGTGGACCAGTTCGGATTGTTTAAACTAGCCATCGAACTATCGTCTTTCGGGATAATGTTTGTGACTTTCTTCGTGGGAGGAGTCTCGGCGAGTTCCACTACGAGGGTCGTTTCGCTTCACATGTCTTCTCTACGCAAGGACCGGATTCGTTCGACTATTGAGGCCAGTGTTCTTTCAGTAGCTGTCATGTCAATACTTCTTTTTTCACTCACCTTTTTCCTCATGCCCACCGTCCTCGAGCGAATTTTCAAAATTCGAGCGGATCTCCTCCCTGAAGCCATACCGTTTTTCAGGTGGTTTCTCCTCTACATATTCCTCTCCAGCATCGGTATGGTGTCATCAGCAGCGTTGAGAAGTTCCGAATTTTTCAAGGCATATGCGATCACTGAATCTATTACCAACCTGCTCAGGGTGCTTCTGATACCTGTTCTGCTCTACCAGGGGTGTGGACTCAACGGAATAGTCTGGGGCTGGGCGGCCGCGCTGCTGGTAGGGATCATTCCAGGCCTTTGGATTCTCGAGAGATTCACCAATCCCCGGCGTACCGATTTGAACTTATCCAGTTCAATGCTGCCGGATATGAGAGATATGACGGCGTTCGGTATCCCGGTTTTCCTCAGCACTCTCTCCAGCACAGTCTACTATTCCGCAGACACAATAATCCTGGGCTACTACATGCCTGTCAAGTTCGTAGCCATATACAGCGCCGGCGTTGTGCTCGTCCACTCTCTTCTCTATCTTTTCAGCGGCCTCGAGACTGCGCTGTTTCCCATCTTGTCGTCGTCACTGGAGAAAAACAAGGGGGGCCAGGAATCCCGAATCCTGGAGAGGGGATATCGCCTGCTCTGTATCGTTACCTTTCCCACGGCAGTCTATTCCTTCATTATGGCACCCTATATGGTGAGATTTCTCTTTGGGCCGGACTATCTTGAAGCCGCAACACCGGCCCGTATTCTGGCGATTCTTATTCTTGCCTGGGCCGCAATGCCGGCCGGAGTACTGTTCATGAGCACCGGTAAACCGGAGATCAATGCGCGCATTGGGGTCGTTTCAGCCATAATGAATGTCGTGTTGAATGTTGCGCTCATACCATTCTTAGGAATACTGGGAGCAGCGACAGCCAGTGTGACAAGCCGTGCATACGCCTGTATGGAAGGGATCAGAATATGTCGTAGGCTTTTCGGGGTCTCATTTCCCTGGAGCTATTCGGCTAGGGTATTAATCCTGAGCACTGTTTCTGCGGCGCCGATTCTTCCTGCCTTTTGGGTATGGTCAGTAGCCGGAAGCTTCCTCCAGACCCTGCTGGTCCTGATCCTGACAGGCTCCATTTACGGCCTGTTTGCTGGAACACTGATTCTCAAGTCCTCGGTACTTGATGCGGAGGACAGGCGGGTGATTGCCGAACTACTGGGGAAAACGCCGCTAAAGCCCTTGTGTGGTTTCCTGGGAGTGAATTGATGTCCAACAGACCAGTAGTTACGAATCATCGCCCTCTTTTCATACTTTACCTGATTTACGGCTTCAGGATAGGCGGCGCCGAACGCCACCTTCTCGATCTGTGCAAGGGCCTGGACCGACGGAAATTCAGACCCGAGATAATCTACTTCCATCGTGATGAGCAGATGCTGTCTGAGTACCGCCAAGCGGGCATCCCCTGCACCATTTTTCCGGTAAAGGGCGGCGAACTGACGTTACGGGAGATCTGGCGACTTTCACGAGTCATAAAAAAACTCTCGCCGGACGTTGTTCATGTTCACCTCTTCCATGCAAGCCGCTTCGGAACCCTGGCAGCCTTCCTGGCAGGATCAAAAAGAATCGTCAGGACCAAACACAACGTTAGGGAACCGGGACGCAAGCCTGGAAAGAGGGACAGGCTGTGGCGCCTGTTTCTGCCGCTCATACTTACCCGAATCGTGGCCGTATCACGAGCCATAGCCAAACAGATCCGGACCCCGTATGTAATCTACAACGGGATCGATACCGACTACTTCGATCCAAAATTCATTGACCCAACCACGCATGCTGCCTATGCCCGGGACTTCGGTGTAGACGGCTCGCCCGTGATCGGCATAGCGGCACGGCTCACCAGGCAGAAAGGTCATCCGGTGCTACTCAAAGCCTTCTCCCAGCTTGTATCGGACTGGCCTAACGCTCAACTCCTCATTGCCGGCGAGGGGGAAGAACTCCGCACGCTCGAGGTCCTTACGCACGATCTGAATCTGACGGAACACGTACAATTTCTCGGTTCCATAAGGAATGTGAGAGAATTCTTGGCCGTTCTGGACATCTTCGTCCACCCGTCACATTATGAGGGACTGGGAATAGCCGTAATCGAGGCCATGTCCATGGCCCGCCCCATAGTGGCTACTAATGTAGACGGTCTGGCTGAACTGATCACGGATGGTGTTGATGGTCTGCTGGTTGAGCGAGACAACCCAGCAGCCCTGGCGGCAGCCATGAACAGAGTGTTGCGAGACCCGGCCCTGGCAGAACAGTTGGGCCGACAGGCCAGAAAAAGAGTTGTAGAGAACTTCAGCCTGGAAACCATGATCAGTAAGTATGAAGAATTATACCTGGAGTTGTGCCGATGAACGGGACTTACGCATCAGCTATTGAGTTTTCTGAGCGGTCCCGTTCCCAGGTAGTTCAGAACGTTGTAGCTGCGACCGCATCAGTTATAGGTGGGGTCCTCATAGGAACCCAATCACTGATCGGTTTTGGGTCTATCTTGGCCTTCCCCATGGCAATGTTTATCCTGGCTCGTCCTGTGTATGGTCTGATGGGGATTTTTTTTGTGGTCAATGTTCTCTTTGTCGTTGATCGAATGCAACGCATAGGGTTTACGCTGCCGGTGACGGGAGGGACCATAAGCGCGACCGATCTCCTGTATGGTCTCATGATAGCGTGCGTCATCTGGAAATGGACCATGGACAAGGACGTATACTATCCGCGAAACAGGCTGGGAACCCCTTTGTTTCTCCTCCTCGCATGGGCCGCAATCTGCCTATTCATAGGGATCGCTTCCGGCAACGAGGTGAAGAAGAGCATGATAGAATGGCGTCCGCTGCTCTACCTCTCGATCTTTTACCTCACCGTGTTTCTCGTTCGTGACGAGCAAACCCTTGTCCTCGTCATAAAATCTTTTGTGATTGCCTACTTGGCGACATTCGCATTGGGATTTGCCATTTTTGTCCAGGGGAGAAAAGCCATTGAGTATTTCACCATGGGACAGATCGATCCAGGCCAGTCTATCCTGCCCAGATTCACTTTCGTTTCCTCAGATTTAGTGCTCACGCTACTGTTCATGTCCATCGGTCTGATAATTTTTCTAAGGGACCAGAGGTATAAGATATTCCTAGTCATGCTGAGCGCACTGCTGGTGGTCAACCTCCTTCTGATACAAGCGAGGACCCAGATACTGGCTCTGTTCGTAGGCATGACCCCGATCATGATCCTCGCGCCGGGTCTGAAAAGGATTAAACTCATTGCAGCAGGATTCGCCGGGGCAATGTTTATGGCCGTGGTCATCTTTTCCTTGGCCCAGACGGAATCAGGACAGAAAAAGATTATTGATCCTATACTTGAGAGGTTTTCGGGGATCTACAAGCAACAGACGGATGTTGATCAGTCGTTGGAGCGTCGTCGAATGGAGAGTGAAGCAATCTGGCCGGGCATCTTCAAGCATCCCGTCATAGGTAACGGCTTCGGCTCAAAATGGTCCTCCGACCCCAGGTGGGTCACTGTGTACAAACACGATCCAACCTACATCCACAGCAGTTGGCTCTATTTTCTTTTCAAGATGGGCGCGGTCGGGACAATTCTGATGCTGCTCCTCATGTTCAGAGCTTCCGCCCTCGCGCTCTCAATAGTAAGGGATCCGCGAAAACCCTTTTTCAGAGGCATCGCGCTGGGGATCCTGGCCACCATGCCTACGTTTGTATTTACCGGGATATTACAACCAACGCTATGGCATTTTCAGATGACTCCCGTCATAGGATTTGAGTTTGCTGTTGTGGTCATTATGGATGACATTCTTCGCCGGAAATGGATCGAGACGGGATTGGCCGATCCCCAAGATACCAGCAAGGTCCTCCCCTATGAAAACTAAAGCCCGGATCCTTTACGTGAACCATGCTGCGAAAATGAGCGGAGCCGAACGCTGCATGATCCGCATACTTGACGACATTGACCGGGACCGTTTCGAGCCGCTCCTTGTATGTCCCGACGGCGACCTGGCCAGGGAAGCCGAATTCAGAGGCACTCCAGTGATCAGGATGGAATTCCCGGACTACCAGAGTAACCGCTCAAACTTGGTGGGCCGATCATTTCCCAACCCTTTCATTGCCTTGATCCACTCTACAAGGGTTACTCTGATGGGCAGGCGGCTGAACCGGATCGCTAGGCAGTCCAGGGTGGACCTAATCCATGCCAACACCTTGCTTGCAAGGATACCCGCGTACCTTGGCGGCAAGCTATCGGGCGTCCCAGTCATCTGGCACATAAGGGACATCCTGTCGTCCAGAATATGGCTTTGGATTTACGACCAATTGGCAAACCGAAACCTTGCAGGAATCATATCGGTCTCCAACGCTTGCCGCGGGCAGTTCTCCGACCAGTCACGTATTTCAACAGTGTACGACGGAATATCGTCCCAGGTTTTTTGCCGTAGGCCGCAAGAGGCTGATGCTGTCAGGCATAGTTTCGGCTGGGATGACAATAGCGTCGTGTTCGGGATTTTTGGAAGGATCACCCCATGGAAAGGACATGAACAGTTCGTTGAAGCTGCTGTGAATGTTAACCGGCGGTATCCTTCAACCCACTGGCTGGTGGTGGGAGAAGCCTGGAGCCACGAAGACCAGGAGTTCGAGGCAACGCTTCGCTCCCGGGCACTACAGGGTGGTCTGGCCGATCACCTTATTTTCACCGGCTTCAGGAATGATGTCAGCAGCCTCATGTCCGCCTGCGACGTGGTGGTGGTCCCTTCCATAAAACCTGATCCCTTTCCCAACACGGTTCTGGAGGGAATGGCATGCTCCAGGGCCGTAGTGGCTTTTCCCGTCGGAGGAATTCCCGAGGCCCTTGAAGACGGTATTTCCGGTAAGCTGGTGAAAGAAATGGATGCCTCCGGGCTTGCCTCGGCCATGATGCAGCTCATAGAAAATCCAACTCTCAGGGACGTACTGGGGGCCAATGCGCGAAAACGAGTTATTGAAAAGTTTAATCCGGAAAAGACACAGCGGGAAATTGAACGGGTTTATGACACCATACTTGGGAGCGTGCACTAATGAGGTCTTTCCGGCAAGGCGAGCCGGCTTCATTTCCAGATGCCTTGCTCATTGTTCGGCCCGGCACGTCATCCTTGGTTGTATCGCTCCTCAGCGTGATGTTTATATTTTGCATCAAAAATGTTTCGTACGGTCAAGGGCTTTTCCAATACGGTGTGTGGCGGTCGGATGACAAGATTGTGTCTGCTCCCTTTGTGGACGGCGTGGTGGCTTACTTTCACTGGAATGTCCTGGAACGAGAGCCGGGACAAGTCGACCTGGAGCCCATCTTACGCATACGGTCTCGTGTCCAGCAAGAAGGAAAACGCTTCATCCTGAGGGTCGTAACCGCTGAACATACCCCAGTCTGGTTGTATCGTCTCGGTGTTCCCCGCGTGATCGAAAAGATTGACGATCAGTCCCAGTCGGTTCCTCTTTACTGGCATCCTGTATACCTGCAACGTTTGAACGCTCTTGTCGAGAAGATTGCCAAACAGCTCGATGGAGACTCATCTGTAGCCGCTATCCAGATCGGGATCGCCACGTACGGCGAGATGCTGCTCGGGGGGCGGGACTGGATTGCAAAAGGTTTTTCGCCGTCAATCTGGACCGATACCTGTCGTGCCATAATTGATATCTACAGGGAACATTTCAAGAAGACGCCTCTTCTCGTCATGATCATGTCACAGGAATTCCCTGACGGTCGCCGAACCGAGTCCATGCAGCAGGTGGCCGAGTACGCGGCAACCCATGGGGTGGGCCTCCAATTCAACGGCCTTTCTCCGGATAACTCATACCTCTGGGGGCTTCTTGACCGGCCTGACCCGACATCGGCAATTTCCATCTTGAGAAAATTCAGCGATAGAGTTCCTGTTTCCTTCGAACTGACCAGCGACAAAGTAGATCCAAGGCTTTCCTGCATGAACGCATTGAGTGAACGGGCTTCGTTCCTTTCTGTTCATACTTCACTACTGGAGAATGCGTCTCTCGCTCCCATCTTTGCCTTCACCCGGCACTTCCTGGGACGGACTCCTTTCAATGCGGATGCCGTCTGGACCCTGCTCAGGCAGACCTACCCCGGTGAGGCGGTGCGAACGGGCAAGAAGAATTACGATTTCGGTCTGGGGCAGGTGGAACTGCCGGCCCTCGTTGCACCTTGTTTTGATGGTAGCGAGTTGAAAATTCGCGGAAAAACATCTGCGCTTGACAGGTGGAACGGCCTACCCTGCAGAAAGACTAACAGCGATGAGAACTTCCACCACATGGTGTTCAGAATCTCAAGCGAGTTTGATCCCGGCCCTGAACCTGTGCTCACCGTGGTTTATGCGGACATAGGTGAAGACACCTGGCACCCCATGTACATGGCTGCAAAAGGACTTTTCCGAGGCAGAACAGTCCAAAAACACAACACCGGCAGATGGCTGAGGGCCGATTTCACACTTGACGGTTTGTTAAAAGGATCTCCCATTGATCTTCTGATTCATTCCAACAATGACGGCGATGAATACATTCATTTCGTTCAGTTGACCCGCAGCGGCTCGAGTGTGCCCTTTCCCTTTTCTCCTATTCATGTAACTCCTTAATCATGCATAATTTGTTAGTTGACACTATGCAGTCAACAATGTTATAAAACTTGTGCTTATTATGTACTAATGGAGGGAGGTGTATGTTCGGTATCTGGAGATCCAAACGTTGCAATCCTCTGTTGGAAGGACACGATATCTGCCTTACTTGCTTATTCTGGCGGCAATGCTGTACCTTCAGGGTTGCATCTTCCAGTGGCTGCCTTTCCGGGGAGGAGCAACTGCTGTTCCCGCGGGGTTTGCTCCAGTGGCTTCCCATCCCCATCCCAACGTGGCCGCAGTCCAGAAACAATTGATCACAAGCCTCGCGGGGTACGATTTTCAGGAAATCAAGGCGGCGTCGGCTGTGAGGACGAGTTCGGTTCTCTTGCCGGGCGACTTGATGGAGATCCTCTACCAGGTTGTTGAAGAATTTCCTTCCGCCGGCTATCGCCTCAAACCCGACGACAAACTGAACGTCTCCCATGTCTTTGATCCACAATTCGATGTGAACGTCCGGGTTGACTCAGCGGGTGAGGTCTATCTGCCCCTGGTAGAAAAGGTAAAAGTCGGCGGCCTGACCCTGGATCAGGCTATCAACAAGGTCAGAGACAAGTTCAGGGAGTACGTTACTAAACCGCACATAATGATTCGGCTCGAAGAATTCAACCATGCTGCGGAGAGCCGAAAACGAACCATAAAGACCATGAACGTGAACGGCCCTTTCAAGGAGTTCCTGATACCTACCGATGGAAACATATCGGTGCCGTTCATAGCCAGGATCAATGTTCTCGGCAAGACTCTGGACCAGGTGAAAGAGGATCTGGAAAAGAGCTATACTCGCATGGGCATCCAGACAGAGGTAACGTGTATCCTGAAGAAGGTGAGCGCCCGCCGCGTATATGTTATGGGTGATGTACAAAAAGCCGGCGTTTATACCTACGAGACGTCCGTGAACCTGGCCCAGGCAATATCAATGGCGGAAGGTTTCAAGAAACTAGATATTCGGCAAACCATTGATTTGGCAGACGCTTCAGGTATACTCATCTTCAGGACCAGGGGCGTTCGGCGGCCCACAGCCTTTCGAGTCAATCTTGTGCCGACTCTATTGGCAGGAACTCCGGAAGGGAGTTTTCCGCTTCAAATGGATGACGTGGTTTACGTGCCCCAGATGGCCAGACCGAGGGTCTTCGTTTTCGGCGAGGTGGCCACTCCCGGTGCGTACGAAGTTCATGGTGCTGCCTCAATCACCCAGTCCATTGCCTTGGCCGGTGGCTTGAAAGACACTGCGTGCAGGAAATCACTCCTTGTCATTCGCAAGCAACATGATCCGGGACCGCCTGCAGTGCTGGTGGATCTTGACAACATATTGAAAACTGGTGGTGGTAACGATTTCATGGTAGCAGCCGGAGATGTGGTGTATGTCCCCAAGAAGTTGATAGCAAATGTGAATGTGTTCATAGACCAGTGGTTCACCCGAGGGCTATACGCTCTTCTACCTGCCAATTCCCCTCTTGACTTTTATATTGATGTCTGGGAAGCTTGCAATCAAAGACTCAGGAAAAAGAAATTAGAGAAGGAAATCGAGAGCCTGCAATATGGCAACACATATGTCCCCGGCTGAGGCTAGGAATGGTCTATCCCTTAGAGACTATGTGGAAGCTTTCTATGCCCGAAAACAACTCTTCTT